>MDTF01006093.1_pt1 | contig 10580 bp, 12 predicted proteins | sample 811191 | NCBI WGS metagenome assembly MDTF01 (sample SAMN05326649, study PRJNA326480) | marine metagenome | isolation source: seawater | place: Southern Ocean | collected 2011
CGCTTTTGTAGATATTTGGGCGAGCATTTTAGAGAACACCTTTGAGGTTACATTACAGAACACTTTACAAAACAATTTACAAAACCTTTGTTAGGTTTAAAAATAAATTTTAACAATAAAAAGAATACAATATGGATTATTTTAAAGGCCCATTAAAAAAGTATGCTGATTTACTGGTAGAGCACGAAGAACAGGATATTGGATGTTCATGCTAGTTTATCTGATTATCAATATTGTTTTAGCTGTACTGGGTTTGGAAACCATTTTAATGTTAGTAGGTCTTGCGCTGTTAGTTCCGAGCCTTGGTGTTGGAACTAGGAGATTTCATGATATCGGTCGCTCTGGTTGGCGGCAGTTGATTTGTTTAGTCCCGCTTACCGGCACAATAGTCATGTTTATCTTTTTAGTCCAAGATAGCCATAATACAGATGACTGTGGCGTTTACCCTAAAGCTGGTCTGCCCTCTTGACGTCTCCCACACATAAATGAATGGGATTCTAAGAGCCATTACAGCTCAAAGACTAGGATAGCGTTAAGCTGCTACAGAACCTTTTACTGGGGCCTTGTAGGGCCTCGTTAGACTACTTATCTTAGCTACTTCATAACGGCTAGCTAGCTACTGTTGAGAATTTACTCGTTAAAGTACTGAGAAAAAGCGAACTCGGTGCAATTGATATCAGTGCTATCATATAACATTGTCCGCCTTCCTTATAAGCTCAACCCTTAATCTCTTTCGGAATCTTCATGGCTCCCCCAAAACTCGACAGTTCAACGTTAATCGCCGCACACGATGTCTCCAAGATGTTTCAAGGCAGGACTGTGCTCGATAATGTGAGTCTGGAGGTCAAAGAAGGGAAGATCGTCACCTTAATAGGCCCTAATGGCGCCGGTAAAACGACATTGGTACGAATAATTCTTGGCTTGATGACGCAGGATTCCGGCACCGTCACTAAACGGGCGGATCTAAACGTCGGATACATGCCTCAGAAACTTGTTATCGACCCCACCATGCCAATAGCGGTAAGCCGATTTCTTCAACTTTCTGGTAGTTCGGATCATTTCCAAATACGTACCACCTTAGATCAGCTTAAAATTCCCCATTTGCTCAATAGCCCTTTGACCTCTGTCTCTGGTGGGGAAATGCAACGGGTATTACTTGCCAGAGCGATGCTGAGAAAGCCTCAATTATTAGTTTTGGATGAACCCGCGCAGGGAGTCGATGTTTCAGGCCAAGCCGAACTGTATGGTTTGATCAGTGAAATTCGGGACCGGATGAATTGCGGTGTGATTATGATTTCCCATGATTTGCATCTTGTTATGTCTTCAACCGATGAAGTGGTTTGTCTGAATCATCATGTGTGCTGCCATGGCAAACCGGAACACGTGAGTAATGATCCTGCCTTTTTAGATTTGTTCGGAGCAAGAAGCGCCGAAAGCTTGGCTATATATACGCATAACCACAACCACGAACACGACGTTCGAGGGCAAATAAAGCCCACTCAAGGCGAATAACAAAGTGCTGCAACTGTTAACAACAGATTTTGTAATAATGGCGTTGATGGCCGGCTGCGGTCTCGCCGTTGCTTCAGGGCCTCTAGGCTCTTTTATGGTATGGCGTCGGATGTCTTATTTTGGAGACACGCTCGCTCACTCTGCTTTGCTTGGGGTTTCTCTTGGCTTGGTAACCGGTGGCGATCCACAGCTAGCCATCGTAATTAGCGGCTTAGGTTTAGCAATTTTGCTGGCACTGCTTGATCGAAACCCAAAGCTGGCAACCGACACCTTGCTCGGAATACTTGCTCACACCAGCTTAGCCTTAGGGGTAGTTGTACTGTCATTAACCAGTTCGGTACGAGTCAACTTAGAGGCGTATCTTTTTGGTGAACTACTAACCATAACCCCTTCAGAGCTTGCCTGGGTGCTCATAGTAATTGCCATCGTTTTAGCCGTGCTTATAAAAAATTGGAATGCCTTTCTTTCAACTACAGTTCACAGAGAGCTCGCCGAAGTTGAAGGGCACAATACAGCTAGACTGAACTTGATACTTATCGTTCTAATTGCACTTACAATCGCAGTTTCAATGAAGATAGTTGGTGTTTTGCTTATTACTTCACTGCTAATAATCCCGCCGGCTACGGCTAGGAAATTTTCAAAAACCCCTGAAATAATGGCATTAAAAGCCAGTGTCATAGGAGTTTTTTGTATTTTTTCAGGGGTGTTTCTAGCGTTCAGTTTAGATACGCCGGTGGGCCCGTCGATTGTAGTCGTCGCGGGCGGCTTATTTTTATTAAGTTATTTTTTGCCTGCAAGTTCGAAGGGTTAAAATCAAGAAATTCAAGTGCGATTAAAAACCAAAATTTAACTTAAAATTTGGAACTTTCAAGCATCATCTCATAGGCTTTGAGCAAGTCTTTCACACGATGTGGAGGTCTCATTACCGCGTGATAATTCCCATCTGGATTGACTATTGCAATATGACCACTGTGAGTAATTAGATAGTTTTCAGTGGGGATATTGGAAGGGCTATGGCCGGCCTCGCTGTGATGTGGTTCTGGTCGTGACTGCTCTACCGTGTTCTGGCTGTGCTGATGCATGTCCTGTTCCTCTTCCTGCGCTCCATTCTCAGACTCATAAACAGGTTCGGAGTAGCCAACAAAAAACTGAGACGCAACACCGGCAACTGAATCCATGCTGCCAGTAATTCCTAAAAATTCCTGGTTAAATCCATTAACGTATTTGCCAATGGTTTCGGGATCGTCTCGCTCAGGGTCCACAGACACCATAACAACATTGAGGTCGCCTTTAAGACTTGGGTTGAGCTGTTCGTAAAACTTTTTAAGCTCAGCCATAGTGATTGGGCAAATATCAGGACAAGCCGTAAATCCAAAAAACAGTATGGTCCACCGGTCTTTGAGCTTGCCGCTCGTAAAAGGTTCAAAGTTTTGGTCAACAAGCTCGAATTCTTGAATCGGGCGAATATCAGGAAAAACCGTAACTCCGATGTCTCGAAGTTCTTCTTTCAAATTGATTTCGGATCTCAGACCAAACAAAAACACAAGCGCGGTAATCACCGCTAAGTCGAAAACACCAAAAGCGACTAGACCGCGTTTTGCTCGTAAACTTAAGGCCATGTTTCAATCCTGAAGGGGTAGATCCAGCGTCAACTAGAACAAATAGTGATCAATTAGAAGAGCTAAAAATAGCAACGCAAGATAAAGAATGGAGAACCGAAAGGTGTCCATGGCTGTAGAAGGCTTAGGCCTGAACATCAAAATCAACGACCAAGCCAAAAACCCAATACCTAACGCTATTGCCGACCCAAGATATAACAGGCCACTCATACCAGAAAGGTATGGAAAGATACTTGAAACGACCAGGAGCACTGTGTAAACAATAATGTGAATTTTAGTGACGTGCTCACCGTGAGTTACCGGCAGCATTGGCACGCCTGATTTCGCGTATTCGTCTTTGCGATGAATGGCTAATGCCCAGAAATGTGGGGGGGTCCAGGCGAATATGATGAATACCAAGATTAAAGCGTCGGACTCTATCGTGCCTGTTACTGCCGACCACCCTAGAAGCGGAGGCATGGCGCCTGCAAGCCCCCCAATAACGATATTCTGGGGTGTCGCGTGCTTCAAATAGCCCGTGTAGATAAATGCATACCCGATAAATGAAGCCAGAGTTAGCCAAGCGCACAGTGGGTTAACACCGAACCAAAGCACTAACATCCCGGCAGCGCCGATAGTTGCCGCAAATAAAATAGTTTGAGTTGTATCCACCCGACCTTGGGGCAAGGGCCGGTTGTGTGTGCGCTTCATTAAAATGTCAATTTTACGATCGATCAAATGATTCACCACCGCACCGGAACCCGCTACTAGTGCGATCCCTATATTGCCGAGGATTAAGACATCTATGGGTACCATTCCGGGCACCGCCAAAAACATTCCAACCATGGAGGTTAAAATCATTAACATGACAACACGGGGCTTGCACATTTCGTAAAAATCGCGCCAACTGGCCGACGAACTAACTGTAATTTCAGTCACAATATCTGCTCTGGAAAATAGGATAAAATCGTTTCACTTAGATGCAAATACGTCACAATTGGTGAGCTGGATTTGTATCGTTTTGAGGGCGCGAATTCAAGCACAAATTCAGCGTAATCTCAAGATAGCCTGAACTAATAGTGACAAGAGATTACAGTTTTTCTAACTGATTGTTACTGAATTTAAACAGACATATCTGCCACTGACAGGAAACTGTCACAAATGCTTGATCTGGCGCGTTTTTATCTAAATACCCTACTATAATTGTTGCGAGAAACTGCAATTTTCTATAGCATTCCGTTGCGCATGAGGTGTGCGTTTCTTCTTCGAAATTAGGCCTTTGGAGAAATGTGAATACTAGATCTTTATTAAAATAATTACATGAGATCATGAAGCTCAACCCAATCCTTAATTCTACAGTGGAAATAGATCAATCTTTTCGACTGTACGGCCTAAGTCTGGAAAAATCAGGACGGCTTCAAAAACAGTTTTTTACAAAGTTTGACAACAACTAAACAAATTCTATTGTCTTAGGCTTTTCAATTTGAAAGACCCAGATCTGGGACTCGTTTTTAACTTAAGAAGGATTACTGCTTTATGGCTTTAGCGGTCGTTATTTTATTGCTGGTTATTGGATCTGTCGTGTTCCATTTTGCCAGCCCATGGTGGTTTACCGATATCGCATCCGATTGGGGTTCCATCGATTTTACAATTAATGTCACATTTTGGATTACGGGTATAGTCTTTGTAATTCTAAATCTTTTTTTAGCTTACTGCGTTTACAAGTTTCGTCAGAAGGACGGCCATAAAGCCGTTTATGAACCTGAAAACCACAAACTCGAAACAAGTTTGTCAGTGGTCACTACCATCGGAGTTGTCGCAATGCTTGCACCGGGCTTATTTGTCTGGGCATCGTTTGTAACTGTTCCCGAGACCGCAACCGAATATGAAGTGATGGGTCAGCAGTGGCAGTGGGCATTCCGATACCCTGGCGCTGACGGCCAACTTGGATTTGCAGAGACAGCATTGGTGACAGAGTCAAACCCATTCGGGGTGAATCTTGAAGATCCAAGGGGACAAGACGACATTATTGTCACTCAACCTGAAATGCATTTGCCCGTGGGCAAACCAGTCAAGGCGTTGCTTCGCTCTAACGACACACTCCACAACTACACCGTGCCTCAGTTCCGCGTCAAAATGGATTTGGTGCCCGGACTTGTCTCTTACCTGTGGTTCGATCCGCAGAAAGAAGGCCGTTACGACATAATGTGTCAAGAATTATGCGGTATTGGTCATTTCATAATGCGCGGTGCTGTTGTAATCGAGCCTCAAGAAGATTATGACATTTGGTTAGCAGCGCAGCCGACCTTTGCGGAAACGCAATCTATGGCTCCCGCTAACATCGCGGCCGGTCAGGCAGCATATGCTATATGCGCGTCATGCCACGGTGCTGAAGGCGAAGGTAATATCGCTTTGAACAGTCCTAAAATTGCCGGTCAACAGGCATGGTACTTAGAACGCCAACTTAATTATTTTAAAAATGGTGTTCGCGGTGGGCCTGGTGATACCAACGGCGCAATGATGGTTGGAATGGCAAACACGCTTGTCGATGATGCTGCTGTACGCAATATGTCAGCTTACATCGCGACTCTCCAAGACACTCCATCTACCCCCACTATTACGGGTGATGTTGCTAACGGAGCGAACATTTACGACAGTAACTGTGCAGCCTGTCATTTAGATAGCGGCGACGGCACTTGGTATACAGACGCACCTAAACTTGCTGGCATGAGTGATTGGTATTTTGTCACTCAAATTAGCAATTTTCGGGCCGGTATACGCGGCTTGCACCGTGAAGATGATTACGGTGAGCAAATGGTTTCAATGGCCACTGCAATGTCAGGGCTTGAAGAGATCGAAGACGTTGCCGCGTACATTAATACGCTGCAATAGAGGTAGTTTTATTTTAAATTGTTTGCCCGAGTGGCAAGTATCATATTTAGGTAGTTAGGAGGTTTTAATGGCTTACGTTCCATTAGCTGATCAGGACAGTGAACAAGAGCTTCACCATCCAAAAAGTTGGGTTACTGAGTGGGTTTTCAGCCAAGATCATAAAGTTATCGCTATTCAATACGGAGGCATAGCTATTGGTGTCGGTATTGTAGCGCTTGTTTTGTCTTTACTTATGCGTATGCAGCTTGGTTTTCCCGATACATTTGATTTGATCGATCCAAGTCAGTATTACCAGTCAGTGACCATGCACGGCATGATCATGGTTGTTTATATGCTTACGGCTCTGCTGTTAGGGGGTTTCGGCAACTACATGATCCCATTGATGGTAGGCGCCCGCGACATGGTGTTCCCATTTCTGAACATGTTAAGTGTCTGGACATATTTTCTGTCGGTTCTCATTTTGTTAGCTAGTTTTTTTGTGACCGGCGGACCAACAGGCGCAGGCTGGACAATTTATCCACCGCAAGCGACGATGGCGGGAACACCTGGCCATGACATGGGTATCGTTCTGATGCTCGCGTCACTAGCCGTTTTCATCGTGGCGTTTACAATGGGTGGTTTGAACTATGTAACTACCATCTTGCAATATCGCTGCCGCGGTTTAACGATGATGAGATTACCTCTAACAGTTTGGGGCCTTTTCATCGCGACAATTCTTGGTTTATTTGCATTCCCGGCATTGCTTGTGTCCGCAGTAATGATGTTGTTTGACACCTTGGCAGGTACAAGCTTCTTCATGCCAGCTGTAATTGAAGCGGGAACTCCGCTAGATTACAACGGCGGCAGCCCAATATTGTTCCAGCATTTGTTCTGGTTCTTCGGCCATCCTGAGGTATACATTGTTGCGCTTCCAGCATTCGGCTTAGTGTCAGATGTTTTAAGTACGCACGCTCGTAAAAATATCTTCGGGTACCGTATGATGGTGTGGGCACTTATCGCCATTGGCGGATTAAGCTTTATTGTTTGGGCTCACCACATGTATGTAAGTGGTATGCATCCTTACTTTGGTTTTTTCTTCGCTACAACAACATTGATCATTGCGGTCCCAACAGCCCTGAAAGTTTACAACTGGGTGTTAACGCTTTGGGAAGGTGATATTCGCTTGAATGCACCAATGTATTTCGCGATCGGTTTCATCTTTACCTTTATCCATGGCGGCCTTACCGGTTTGTTCTTGGGCAACGTGGTTATCGATCTACCTCTGTCGGACACTTATTTTGTGGTTGCTCACTTCCACATGGTAATGGGTGTGTCGCCTGTACTGGTTCTTTTTGCAGCCTTGTATCACTGGTATCCTAAAGTCACTGGGCGCATGTTCAACGAGCCTATGGCGAAAGCCCATTTTTGGATTACCTTCTTAGGCACTTATGCAATCTATCTGCCAATGCACTACCTAGGATTCCTTGGTGTGCCGCGTCGTTACTACGCTCTTGGCGAAACAGATTTCATTCCAGAGTCTGCCCAAGATTTAAATGCTGCTATCACTATTGCCGCTTTGATTGTTGGTGTAGCGCAAATCTTGTTCTTCATCAACATCTTCTGGAGCCTTCGCTACGGCAAGAAAGCCGGTCCAAACCCTTGGGGCTCAGCTTCGTTGGAATGGCAAACTCCGGATACTCCGCCGGTTCATGGCAACTGGGGTGCTGAGCTTCCAACTGTTTATCGTTGGGCTTATGACTACAGCGTGCCAGGGGCACATCAAGATTTCATTCCTCAGAATGTACCTGAGAATGAAGAGCCAACGGCTGATGAGCAACATTTTGACCCGGACCACGACCAGTCCAAGGCTAATCTATGAGTCTGTTTAAAGAACTCACTGTAAAACCCTGGGAAAGAAAAGGGATCATAGGTGGCCTCAAAGCAGAGGGCACCTTCGACACCTCCCCAGAGAAAGTAGCGTTGGTATTTTTCGTAGTTGTTGCTTCGGTGATTTTTTCACTGTTCGCGGTCAGCTATCTCATTCGGATGGAACTGCCAGACTGGGCTCCTTTGACCGAACCTACCCAACTTTGGTTTAACACAGTTCTTTTAGTATTAAGTAGTGTGTTTTTCCAGTGGGCAAGGAATATCACTAAAACCGATAGCAATAAAAATGTAATGACTGCGTTCGTAGGAGCAGGGTTATTTGCAATTATGTTTATTGCTGGCCAGTACCTAACTTGGGAAAACCTTCAGGCTGAAGGTTTTTACATGACATCAAACCCAGCTAACGCCTTTTACTATCTGTTAACAGGTGTTCACGCTGTCCATCTACTAGGTGGTTTATGGGTTTGGAGTATAGGCTTGATTCGAATGATATCGGGAACAGAAGCAAAGGAGCTTAAGTTAAGCATCGAGCTTTGTGCTTTTTATTGGCATTTCCTGCTTATTATCTGGTTGATCATGTTTGCTCTAATGGCAAATACATAACTTATTTTGACTAATATAAAAGTAAAAAACAGGAAGAAAGGATGAGTGAAGCTGCGCTAACGCAAGCAGGCCCCCAAGAGGGTATGGACGGCCTAGTCGACGACTGGAGCTCCGACAAACAGACCTATCATGTGCCTTGGGGCAAGGCGATGATGTGGATATTTTTAGTAAGTGATACGTTTATCTTCACTTGCTTCTTAACCGCCTATTTGCACGTGCGACTTACGACGACTGAACCTTGGCCCGTCCAAGGTGCTATCTTCGCGCTTTCATTGTTCGGCAGTGATCCGATTCCTTTGATTCTGATCGCTCTTATGACATTCATTCTGATTACTAGCTCGGGCACAATGGCACTTGCTGTAAACATGGGTTATCGCAAAGACAAGGAGAAAGCCTTCTGGCTTATCTGCGCTACGGCGTTCTTTGGTCTTTGTTTTGTCGGTATGCAGATGTTTGAGTGGTCAAAACTCATTTTGGATGAAGGCATCCGACCGTGGGAAAACCCCTTTGGCGCTGCTCAGTTTGGCTCGATCTTCTTTATGATAACTGGCTTTCACGGACTTCACGTGTCTGGAGGTGTTATCTACCTGATGTGGGTTGCTCTGCGGGTAAGGCGCGGTCACTACGATGATAAGGGTTACGAAATCATCGAGATTGTCGGTTTATACTGGCATTTTGTCGATTTAGTTTGGGTATTCATCTTCGCATTTTTCTACTTACTTTAAGAGGGGACTGATATGTCATCTGAAGCAGGTCAACAACATCCTCTTGGGATTTACTACAAAATCTGGATTCTTCTGTTCGTATTGAGCGGATTTTCCTACGCAGTCGACTTCTATGAAGTGCAAGGTGCGATGCGATGGACACTAGTATTATTGTTCATGACATTGAAAGCAGGGTTTATTACTGCAATCTTCATGCACGTTGTTTGGGAGCGGATGGCGTTGGTAGCCACCATTCTTGGACCACCGATAGTCTTGCTGCTATTCATATCGTTCATGGCTATTGAGGGCAACTACACAGAAAATGCCCGATTTAGCTACATGGGCCACGATAGAGACGCGGTTGCACTAACACCTGAAGATCTTCACGGTGGTGGTCACGGCGGAGAAGAACACGGCGAAGAAGCAGAACATTAACTCCTTCGCAAGAGTTCTTAAATAAGGCTATAGTTAATCCTATAGCCTTTTTTTTCATCTGCACTTTTTGAAAGTCAGGGTTTTTGTAGCCGATCACTTTTTTAACTAAAGTCAGATAATGCAACTAGACATTGAAAAGCTCATAGCAGCTGCAAACCAGCTTGAAAAAGAGTCAAATGCTCTTTCAAAACAACTAAGTGCTCAAATGGGCAGTTTGCCTCCCTCTATAGCATTGTCAAAAACTGACCCCGTTCACTCCCTGAAAAGCTTTGTCATCGAATACATCACCCATGTGCCTTCCTTCATAGGGGCTGTGTCGATTGCCTCAAAAGATGCCGGCATTGATGCTTATGTCTCGCCTTTTCTGGGTGTTGCTACTGATTTCCTGCTGTCTCCAAAAGGCCAAGGTGCAGAACCCCTCGGGTTTCTAGCGCTTTTAGAGCAAGCCTACCTGGCACACCGTCTAATTGAAGAGGTGAACGATCAATATATTGTTAGAGCGGGAATTCCGCTTATTCCAATGGACGTCACAAAGGCGAATGTAATAGTTCATCATCTATTAGGTGAGGTATTGGCAAACAACCTTGACGATGTTGTTGAGGAGACCGCTAGGCAAATGACATCCCACGATATTGTTTATAGTTCAGACAAATTTCGTCAATACGTCGAAACAAGAAAAGGAAAGGGGTGGGATCATGTTTGGAAGCAGTGGGCAGATATGACTAACAGCCTCGATATCGACCTTAATCTCAGTAAAAAACCACCTGAATAGATTTTACCTTAACACAGGCCGTGAGAGGGAAAGCTGCGATTGCGAAACAATCTAGGCGCAGATAAGCGAACGCTAGAGCTGTGACCTTAAAACCGAGACCTTAGAACCCAAACCTTAGACCTTAGACCTTAGACCTTAGAACCGAAAACCGAGAACCGAGAACCGAGCACTTAGAACGTAGAACGTAGAACGTAGAAC
>MDTF01017262.1_pt1 | contig 10580 bp, 11 predicted proteins | sample 811191 | NCBI WGS metagenome assembly MDTF01 (sample SAMN05326649, study PRJNA326480) | marine metagenome | isolation source: seawater | place: Southern Ocean | collected 2011
TTGTATATCCAAACAAATAATTCATTTTTTTTTCAAAATAATCATCCTTGAATCCAAGCTCTATCTTTAGATCTAGAATTAATTGAGCCTCTTCATTCCTGCCATCACTTAAAATACAATAAATATTAAATTTAGATAAATATTTATTATTAATTGGTTCTTTAATTTTTGAAAATATTTCACAAGCTTTAGCAGCATTAGATTTTGATAAATATTGATCAACTAAATATCTACTTAAGTTGGGATGCAGATCAATTATTTGATTTTTTATTAAATATTCCTCAATAAGATCTAGGTCTTTATTTTTAATTAACCAGTCTGATTTAATTTTTAATAATTCTTGCTCAGTAATATTTTTATTTGGATAATACGCATTTGTTAATAATGAAATATTCATTAATTCTGCAGCGTCCTCAGATAGATTTAATTTTGCCAAATTTGAAAAAATATACTTAAGTTGGTCTCCATTTGAATTGGACCACATATCAATTTTAAATCCAAAATCTTCAGGGTCATATAAACCTATAATTTTAATTTCTTTAGTATCTAATGTTTGTTCAACTTCTACTGCATCTACTTTTTTTTGAGACTGCATATTATAAATATCGGACTCTGTGATTTTATTATTACTATTATTTATAGAAACAGAAGCATTATCTGAGGAAGTTATTACTATTTTTTTTTTATCAATATTCCATATATCTACAGGCTGATCTTCTGCATGAGAATTCAATCCTAGAAAGAGAGAAATAACTACAATTGATAAATATACTTTATTTAACAATTTTGAAATTTTCATTAGGAATAATTTTTTTTATTTCTTTTGTGGGTGAGGGAAAATCTATCTTATTAAGAAGAAAAATAACTCCAAAGGCAACAACTAAAAATAAACTAAATTTTATTGTATATCCAAGTATCGTTTGTCCTGAACTTGTTTTTTTTGTAATTTGCATATAACCTTAGCTAATTTCAAATTAAGACATATTTGTGTTTTTCGATACAGAAACTTATGAAATCAAAAGAAAATCTTGTTTTTTTAGGAATGATGGGCTCAGGTAAGACCTCTATAGGCTTAATAGTTTCGAAAAAACTTAAATTAGATTTTATAGATGTCGACAACGAAATAGAGAAAGAAGAAGGAATGAAAATATCAAAAATTTTTGATACTAAGGGTGAAGATTATTTCCGTAAAATTGAAGAAACAATTACCCTAAAGCATCTTAAAAAAGATAAGTGTATTATTTCACTTGGTGGCGGTGCTTTTTTAAACAAAAAAATTCACAAAGAAGTTTTAAATAATCATGTCTCATTTTGGTTAAATTTAGATGCTAAAACTTTGATTAAAAGAATAAAGAATAGTACAAAAAGACCGATTGCTTCCAAAGCTACAATAAATCAGATAATTGAACTAATAAAAAAACGTTCAAACATCTATTCAAAAGCGTTATATGAAATTGATTGTGAAAATCTTAAAAAAAGTGAAATTGTGGATAAAATTTTGAATTTATATGAAGCCTATTAAATTAATAATTAAAACTAAATCTGAATCCTACCCTATTATTATTGGTTCTGATTTAATTTTTAAGCTATCTAAAATACTAAAAAATAATTCAGTTCATTATAAAAAATGTCTTTTGATTATAGATAAAAACATTCCCAAAAAAATTATTTCACAAATTACTAAATCACTAAGGGATAAAAAAGTTTATAAACACTACTTTAAAGCAAGTGAAAAAAATAAAAATCAAAAAAATGTAAATAAAATATTAGATATTTTACTTAATAAAAATTTTTCAAGAGAAGATTGTTTAATTTCAATTGGAGGTGGGATCACTGGTGATTTAAGTGGCTTTGCTGCAAGTCTTTTTAAAAGAGGACTGCAATTTATTAATGTGCCAACTACCTTATTATCTCAGGTTGATTCTTCTGTGGGTGGTAAAACAGGCGTAAACACTAAACATGGTAAAAATTTAATTGGCAGTTTTTATCAACCAAAATTAGTTATTAGTGATAGTAATTTTTTAAAAACTCTCCCGCGTAGAGAGGTAATCTGTGGATATGGAGAAATTTTAAAACATTCTTTAATTGCGGATAAAAAATTTTATAATTATTTAAATAAAAATGTTTCAAACATTTTAGATTTAAAATCACCTTTTGTAGAAAAAGCTATTTTTGAAAGTTGTAAAATCAAAAAATCAGTGATCGAAAAAGATGAAAAAGAAAAAGGAATTAGGAAAATTTTAAACTTTGGTCATACTTTTGCACATGCTTATGAAGCTACTTTAGGTTACTCAAATAAGTTAAATCATGGAGAAGCTGTAATTTTAGGGATGAATACAGCCTTAAGATTTAGTTTAAAGAATAATTATATTAAGATGAATGAATATAATTCTGTTATTGATCACATTAATAAATCAAAACTTCCTTCCAAGATCAAAGACTATTTTTCTTTAATAGATTTAAATAAAATCTTGTCTTTTATGACAAGGGATAAAAAGAATAATTCGGATAAAATAAATGTAATTTTATTAAAAAAAATTGGATCTACAGTAATTAATAATCAGTATAGTACAAACAGCTTAAAAAAATTTTTAAATCAAGAATTAACTAATTAATATTTGGATTGAGTGTATAGAATTCTTTAGTTCTTCGTCTAAAGATTTATAAATTTTTTTATTGCTATCTATTTTGCTTAATTTTTTCAATTCAACTGATTCTATTTTAATCTTTAAATGAAACTTTCCTTCTTGATTTCCTGCATGATTTTTATGAAGAAAGGACTTGTCTTCAATATCAATACTTTCAATGTTAATTTGACTCTGTAGTTTTTTTTTTACAATTGCAATTAACTCATTTATATCCATAAATATTATTTATTATATATCATGAAAAATATTTGCGACTGGAATAATTGTAACAAAATTGGTGATTACAGGGCACCAGTTGAAAAAGATAATAGCAAAAAACATAGAATGCTATGTTTAGAACATGTAAAAGAATTTAATAAGAATTGGAATTACTTTTCAGGTATGAATGATAATCAGGTTATGGATTTTTTGAAATCAGATATGGTTTGGCACAAACCCACACAAAGCTTTAGTTCTTCTGATAATTTTTTTAAAGTACTTTGGAATAACACATTAAGAGATGAATTAGATAAAGACAAAATCAAGGGTGAATATGATCATATGCGTCAATTTAAATTTGATCATAATGATATAAAAGCTTTTGGAATCTTGGGAGTTTCTGTGGGTTTAAAATGGAAGAAAGTTCAGGATAAATTCAAAGTACTTGTCAAAAAATTTCACCCTGATATGAATTCTGGTAATAAAAAATACGAAGAAAAACTAAAATTAATTACTTTAGCTTATACGCAACTAAAAAATACATATAGAGAAAAAATTGACACCTAATCTTAATACTCAACCAGATATAAAAGTTTCTTTAAAACAAACATTCGGTATTGATTCAGAGATGGAAGTAGATGCATTTTCAAAAAAAAATGAATATGTACCTGAAATCGACAAAAGTTATAAATTTGATAGAGATACAACGCTAGCAATAATATCTGGTTTTGCTTTTAATAAGAGAGTTTTGGTTCAGGGATATCATGGCACAGGAAAGTCTACTCATATTGAACAAATTGCAGCTCGTCTCAATTGGCCCTGTATAAGAGTAAACCTAGACAGTCATGTAAGCAGAATAGATTTAATTGGAAAAGATGCGATTGTTTTAAAGGATGGAAAACAAGTAACTCAATTTAACGAGGGTATATTACCGTGGTCAATCCAAAACCCTATTGCACTTGTGTTTGATGAATATGATGCAGGACGACCTGATGTAATGTTTGTTATCCAAAGAGTTCTTGAAGCAGAAGGAAACTTTACTCTGCTGGATAAAAATAAAGTTATCAAACAAAATAAATTTTTTAGGTTATTTGCTACATCCAATACCGTAGGTCTTGGTGACACCACAGGCCTCTATCATGGAACTCAACAGATAAATCAAGGACAAATGGATAGGTGGAATATTGTAACAACTCTTAACTATCTTAGTCTTGATAGAGAGCTAGATATTGTTTTAGCTAAAAACAAAAATCTTAATAATGTAAAAGGTAAAGAAAAAGTTGCTAATATGATTAAAGTTGCTTCTTTAACTAGAAAAGGATTTGTTGCAGGTGATATTTCAACAGTAATGAGTCCAAGGACTGTTATGCATTGGGCAGAAAATGCAGAAATTTTTAAAGATACTGGTTATGCTTTCAGAGTGACTTTTTTGAACAAGTGTGATGATATTGAAAAAAATACTATCGCAGAATATTATCAAAGATGTTTTGGAGAAGAATTGCCAGAGTCATTAATAAATATTCAAATCTAAATGAGTGGTGAAGAAACCAACCTAAAAGAAAAATTTAGACTTGCTCTAGAATCGACTGTAAAAGTAATTTCTGATGATTTTGAGTTACCTAAAAAATTTTCTGAAAATAAAAAATCTGAAGACTTAAATAAAATACAAATAGGCACCCTATCTAATCCAGGTGATTTTACCAGATTACGTGCTGAAACAGATTCTGCAGCTTTAAAAAAAAAATTCTCTAATTCTGATATTTATAAAAAAAATTTGCCAATAAATAATTTATCAAGGTCACTTTATAAAATTGCAGAAAAAATAAGATATGAATCGTTAGGTGGAAAAATGCTTAAAGGAATTGAAAAAAATTTTAATGAAAATTATTTACAAATTATTAATTGTAAAAAAAAAGATCAATTAAAAACAAAAAGAGATGTTCCAGTTACTGAAGCATTTGAGCTTTACATGCTTAAAAATTTTCATCAAATTAAATTAAATTCTTTAACCTCTAAAATGCTAAATTTTTGGGAAAAAGACTTTGAGCAATCAATTAATCAACATAAAAAGTTTTTACGAGAAAACTTAGATGATCAAAATACTTATGGTTCTAGATTTTCAAAAATTTTGGAAGAGATGGATATTTTTCACAGCAATGAGGATAAAGAGAATGAAGAGCAGAATCAGGATGAAGAACAAAATAATCCCTCAGATGACAATCAAAATAAGGATTTAGAAGATAATAAAGATGAAAATAATGATCAAGAAACTCAAGGTGGTTTAGATGCCGATTATAGTGTTGATGAATTTAATATGGATGAACAGCTTTTAGATAATGATTCAGATGAACAGAGCTCAGAACAAGTTGCTCAAAAAAATATTGATAATTTAAAACTTGAATATAAAATTTTTACTAATCAATTTGATGAAATTACTAAAGCAGAAAATTTAGAAAATGCAGATGAAACAAATAAATTAAGAAAAACATTAGATCAGCAATTAGTTGGTTTCCAAGATATAATCACAAAGCTTGCAAATAAACTTCAAAGACAGCTGTTAGCTAAGCAGAATAGGGCTTGGGAATTTGATTTAGAGGAGGGGTTATTGGATAGCTCAAAATTACCAAGAATAATTATGGATCCCTACAATTCATTGTCATTTAAAAAAGAAAAAGACTTAGACTTCAAAGATACAATCGTTACTTTATTAATAGACAACTCTGGGTCAATGAGAGGAAGACCTATTACAATTGCTGCAATATGTGCAGATATTTTATCAAGAACTTTAGAGCGTTGTTCAGTAAAAGTTGAAATTTTAGGCTTCACAACAAAAAATTGGAAAGGTGGCCAAAGCAGAGAGTTTTGGAATAAAGAAGGTAAACCTAAAACGCCTGGGCGGTTAAATGACTTAAGACATATTATTTATAAAGGTGCTGACATGCATTGGAGACAAGCAAAAAATAATCTAGGATTGATGCTTAAAGAAGGTTTGCTCAAAGAAAATATTGATGGTGAAGCAATATCTTGGGCTTTTAACAGAATAAAAAAAAGAAAAGAAGAGAGAAAAATACTAATGGTTATTTCTGATGGCGCACCTGTAGACGATTCAACTCTTTCTGTTAATTCAGGAGATTTTCTTGAAAAACACCTTAAAAAAATGGTTAAGTATATTGAAGATAAAACTGAAATAGAAATTTTAGCAATAGGAATTGGTCATGATGTTTCTAGATACTATGACAAAGCAATAAAGATTACAGATGTAAATGAATTGGGAGATGTAATGATATCTCAATTAAGTTCTTTATTTGAATCAAAAAAAAAATTTCATTAAATATTAAATAATTCTTTATTTTTCCAATTAATAACTATTTCAGCACCACTTCTTGTCTTGGAGTTCCTACAGTTAATCGAAGCAAAATTTTTCTCTAGAAGTGTTTTGCCTATAAACAATCCAAGTCCAAGACCTGTTTTTGATTTTTCTAAAGGTTGATTTGATCTTAGATATGGTTCTCCAATTTTTGATAAAACATCGCTAGGATACCCACTGCCATCATCCTCAATAATAATTTCTGTTATTTCACTATTGCTTTTAAGATTAATATAAACCGCTTCCTTTGAAAATTTATTAGCATTACCAATAAAATTTCTTAAGCCATAAACTATTTCTATAGATTTGGTTATTTTCCTGGCATTAGAGTCTTGGTCTAAGTTTAAAATAAATTTTTTAGTACTAATTTCTTTAAATGATAAAATAATTTCATTCAGATATTCTCTCATGCTCAAATCTTTATCAATAAAATCATCTTCTTCTATTGGATTTAAGCTTAATTTTTTTAATATTTCATTACATCTTTCAACCTGGCTTGCTAATAATTCAATATCTTTTGCTACATCTTTTTGTCCCTTGAATTGTTTTGTTAATTCTTGAGTAATAATTTTGATAGTTGAAAGTGGTGTTCCTAATGAATGAGCAGCTGCTGCCGCTTGCCCTCCTAAAGACAATAATTCATGCTCTTTAGCCATCACTTCTTCCATCTTAGCTAAAGCCTCTTTTCTCAATTGAGATTGTTTGCCAAATGTCATTGCAAAATAATTTAAAAAAAATAAAGCAATTATTAATGCTATCGGAATGGAATAATAATAATATAAACTGACATGAAAATTCTCATTTAATGGGTTTGGTAAATCTATCGAATAAAATGTAAGAAAAATAATTAAAATTGTTGTTAAAATTACAAGTAATAAATTAGTTTTAAAACTTAGGTTAGAAGATGAAAAAACACTGGGTATTAATAAAAAAATTATAAAAGGATTTGCAATACCTCCTGTCAAAAAAAGTAAAGCACCTAATTGAAATATATCTATAATTAAAAAAGCTAATGCTGATGTATCTGACAACTGCGTTTTTGGGTAAATAAAAATTAAATAAAGATTACTTAAAATTCCAAAAAAAATAATTAAGTTTGATGCAAAAAAATTAAACTGGAAATTTAATAGATAATATACAAAGTTAACAGATATTAACTGACCTAATATACCGATCCATCTTAAGCTTATGTATGTAGATTTTTTTAATGAATAATATTTAGAAGTCTCAAAAAACTTCATTATTAAATATCAAGATTCTGGACATTTATTGCATTAGAGATAATAAAATCTTTTCGTAATGCCACATCATTACCCATTAGTGTATGAATTAAATTTTGATCTTTTTTTAAATCTTTAGAATATTGTACTTGTAATAAATTTCTAGTTTCCGGATCAAGCGTAGTGCTCCATAGCTCTTCTGGGTTCATTTCACCTAATCCTTTAAATCTCTGGATACTCATTTTAGATTTTTCTAAATCTAGCTCTTTAGCAAATTCTTTTGTACCTTTTTTAATTTTTTTTAATTCTTTGTTATTATTAAGAATATAATCTTCCAAGCCCTTTTCGTCTTTAATGTATATTCCTTTAGAGCCTTTGTTAATTTTAAATAATGGTGGTTGTGCTAAATATATATGGCCATTTTCAATTAATTTATTAAATGGTTTATTGTTAAAAAAAGTTAACAATAAAGCTCTAATATGTGAGCCATCTACATCCGCATCTGTCATAATTATAATTTTACCATATCTTAAATCTTTCAAATCAATCTCGTGAACTTTTGGATCTAGGCCAAGAGCATTTATTAAAGTTACTATTTCATTTGAAGAAATCATTTTTGATAAAGCTTTAGTTCTTTGCTCAGATCCATCTTTATTATTATTTTTTTTTGAACTTAAATCTTCAACATAAGTATTTAGAATTTTTCCTCTTAGTGGAAGTACTGCTTGATTTGATCTATTTCTTCCCTGTTTAGCTGATCCACCCGCTGAGTCTCCTTCAACAATAAATAATTCTGTTCCTTCCTGTTTTCCAATTTGACAATCAGCTAATTTTCCAGGAAGGCCACTTAGCTCTAAAGCGCCTTTTCTTCTTACATTTTCTCTAGCTTTTCTAGCAACATCCCGCGCCATTGCTGCTTGAATAACTTTAGCTAAAATGATTTTTGCAATTGAAGGGTTTTGATCAAACCAGATAGATAATTTTTCATTTATAACTGTTTCAACAATCATTCTTACTTCCGAAGAGACAAGTTTATCTTTAGTTTGAGATGAAAATTTTGGATCAGGAATTTTGGCTGATAACACACATGTTAACCCTTCTTTGATATCGTCTCCTGAGATTGCCAACTTATTTTTTTTAAGAAGATTATGTTCATTTGCATATTTATTTATAACTCTAGTTAAAGCACTTCTAAAACCTAAAACATGAGTTCCACCATCTTTTTGGTAAATATTATTTGTATATGGTAAAACATCTTCTGAATAACCTGAATTCCATTTTAATGAACATTCTATTTCAATGTTGTCTTTTTTTCCCTCAATATAAATTGGCTTTTTAAAAAGATCATTTCCACTTTTGTTTTGTAATTTCCCTCTTTTTTCATCTAAAAATTCTACAAATTCAAGAACACCTCCTTCAAATTTAAATTCTATCGTTTTTTCTTTCTTTTGACTTGCATCTGTAAAATTTATTTTAATTCCTTTATTTAAAAAAGCTAGCTCCCTCATTCGTTTTATAACAATAGCTGCACTAAATTTTATTGAGGAAAATATTTCTTTAGAAGGAAAAAAAGTAATTTGAGTTCCAGTTTCTTTAGAATTACCAGTGACTTTGAGAGGAGCTTTTGCCGCCCCATCTTTAAATTCTATAAAATGTTTTTTTCCATCTCTATGTATTTCTAACTGTAATTTTTCTGACAAAGCATTAACAACAGAAACACCAACACCATGTAAACCACCTGAAACTTTATAAGAATCATGGTCAAATTTACCTCCTGCATGCAGTTGAGTCATAATAACTTCGGCAGCAGATTTTTTTTCTCCTTTGTGCATATCTACAGGTATACCTCTGCCATCATCTTTGACAGTTACAGTTCCATCTAAATTAATCCTTACATTGATATTTTTACAATGTCCTGCTAAAGCCTCATCAATAGAGTTGTCCACCACTTCGTAAACCATATGATGTAAACCAGTGCCATCATCTGTGTCACCAATGTACATACCTGGTCTTTTTCTAACAGCTTCAAGACCTTTTAATACTTTGATAGAGTCTGCTTGATATGTATTTGTATTTTTCATTTTAATTGAAGAAGTCTAATTCTATATCATTTTTTTTTAAATTGTTAATTAATTCAAAAGTCACTAAATAATACTTTAAAATAAAGAATTCATGGCATTTGAATTGTCTAATTTAAAGTATAAAAATACAATTTAACGGAGAGGTGGGAGAGTCTGGTTTAATCCACCAACTTGGAAAGTTGGCATACAATTTTGTATCGCAAGTTCAAATCTTGTCCTCTCCGCCAAAATCTCTTGTTAGATAGGACTAATGACTCTTGTTAGATAGGACAAATGAGTGATATATTAATACGAATCAAAAAAAGGAAATAAAATGGAAATTTTAGTTATAATAGGCGTAGCTTACTGGGCATGGAACACATTTGCCAACTAAAGAATTAGTACACACGCCCAAAAGGGCGTGTGTACTGTAAAGACTCTATAAATTTTAATCAAAATCTCTTCACTGCTAAATTGTTAAAATTAATTTATTTTTTTAATGATCTATAAATGTCCATGGATGTTCTTTGTATTTGGAATATTTTTAAACCAATAAGACAAATATCTTTCAGCTAAATAAGCATAAATTCTAGTTGTATCATAACCTTTTAATTCATGAAATCCAAAAATTGGCTCGCATTTTTCAAGCCAAGTAAATAAAGATTTGAACCATTTGTATGCTACTTCTGGTCTAGTTATAAACATAATATGAGGGTTCATTTCATAACTACTATTCACGTATTTTCTAAAATTTTCTGTATCTTCAACATCTAGTAAATTAATTGCTTTGTCTAAATTTCCATATTCATGGTGCATATCAAAATGAGTATTTAAATTTACTTTACTAGTTCCAAAAATTAAACCTGGATTCTTAATAATTTTTTTCCTTATAAAAAATATTATCAAGATTATTTGGTATAATATAGTTTTTTGGAAATATTTTTTTCCCTACTCCGACAAGTTTGAGACTTGAAGTTTCAAGATTTTTTAATAATTTATCTGTTACACAATATATATTTAACGAATTCATTACACTTTAGTATATTATTATATATACATAAAATATGGGTTTTAGAAAAAAAATAAA
>MDTF01001133.1_pt1 | contig 10574 bp, 16 predicted proteins | sample 811191 | NCBI WGS metagenome assembly MDTF01 (sample SAMN05326649, study PRJNA326480) | marine metagenome | isolation source: seawater | place: Southern Ocean | collected 2011
CGGACGAATTGTCGGACGAATTGTCGGACGAATTGTCAGGCAACATGTATTTATATATTCCATTCCCCATTATATTTATATTTATATTTATATAAATTAATCTTTATATAAATATGCAATGAGGATTCCTTTTATAAAAATGTAATAACTGGAATATAATGACCAAATATACAATTGACAACATACGATGCCATTTTTCGTTCAAATAGACGACGTACTATTTTATAATTGGAATCGATCTCTTTTAGAATTTGAATTATATTACACATAGGGCCCCAATTGCTATGACACGTTAACGATGAACATGCAAAACATTTATGTTTATTTATATTTTTTAAATCTGGTATATTTTTACAACCTAATAGCGATTTATATTTATGATTATTAACAAATACTTCAGGACATTTAAATGGATAATCAGGCGTTATTTTAATTGTAATAGTTGAAATATTTTTTAATTTCAATAAGAAAATCAGTTGTATTTTTTTAATATTTATAAGAGTTGGTTTATAAAATCCTTCACATAATCCTGATCTATTTGATTGTGTTAAAAAATAAAACATTTCCTTTCGAACTCTCTTACTTGTTATAATAGATAGTTCTTCTTGTATTATATCGGTCATATATATAATTATAAATTTATACTTTTAAATAATATAACTTTAAGGATTTGTTAAGGATTTGTTAAGGATTTGTCGAGAATGATGGCAATCCTCTGGTCAAATCAAATAACCAATGATTTGGACCCGAACGAATATTATTTGTAGTAATTATATTATTTGGCCAATTTTGATATGATTTCATTGGCTTATCAAGAGAATAAGTATGTCCTGGGCATTTTGTTGTTGTTTTGGGAATATTTGTAGTAACCCCCAATCGATTCCATGTAAATGGTACAGGTGTACATGGCCAATTATATGCAGATTTTTGATCTTCTTTATTAATTTGAGGCCACTGATTTCTAACAGTAGATGGATATACATATCCAGAGTCAAATCCCTCAACAATTGAACTTTCAATTGAACTATTGCTACTCCCTGGGATTTTATTGGTTAATTTATGTGGATGTAATACTAATGTAGAATTTTCAATTGTTGCATAATTAATATGCAATTTATTAATTTTATTTGCTTTTATTGGATTAATTGATTTGTTCCCCAATACTTCATTTCCTGTAGGAATAACTTCTGTTGGCAATGGTATCATCTGGTCCAATGAAGGCATCCCTATATCATAATGCTTAAATGGATAATTTGTTGAATCTGTTACAGTTGTTACATTTTCAGATGTTGAATCATCTTTGTATAAAATTACATTAATTCTCATTTTGTATAATGATACTGATATTCCCTTTGTTTCAGCAACAAAAATTTCATAAATATAATTGACTTTATCGGACGAGTTAACACATTTTATTCTTCCATAATTTGTATTGATAAAATGATAATTTTTACAATTTATTTTATGAAGGACAATCTTAGTAACATTGTCTAAGTCCAACCTTATTTGTAATGGTGTTGTGGTTGGGATATAATCATTTGTTTCACCATCAACTGTTAATATTCCACTAAAACTTGATATATTTTTAAGTTTGGTATTAATTACATCAAGTGATTTTAAGTGACCCGGATTATTATAAAAATCATCTTCATTGTTTTTTGAAAAAAATACTAATAAAATGAGTACAATTATTGTAACCAATATTATTATTGTGTTATTCATATATTTATAATACACATATTTATAATACGCATATTATTTTATTATTTTATTATTTTGAAAATCATCTTTTGTTTTTTCTTCTTCTTTATTTTTTTAGTAACAACATATTCGTCGTTAACTAAATTTAAAAAATTCAGACTTTTTATTTTTTCAGTAAAAATATCATATTCAACATCCTTTTTATATATTCTTCTTTTAATAATTTCTTCATACATCGGCTTTGCTAAATTAATCGTATCTAAAAATTCAATCAATTTATTTTTTCTTATTTTAGTTGATAAATTTGTCCAAGTACATCTTTCAGTTTCATTATTTATACTACCAAACATTAAATCATTCCCAATATCATAATTGGGGATTTTTTTACCCTTCATCTGATTCAGATACTGTAATTTCCCAATTTTTGATTTAAACTTATTAACATCATATGATATTTTATTAATATCATAATCAATTTCAGAGTCTATCTTAATATTCTTTACGTTATATTTTTCAAATTCAAGCATCATTTCAGCGTTTATATTTTTTCTAATTTCATCAAAAAGTTCCATTATATATTTATAAATTCATACTTATAAATAAAAAAAGTATTTTTTTTATAATTGTTATTCTGTGAATAAATACTTGTTATTCTGTGAATAAATACTTGTAACGTGTATTTTTGTTTTCAATAAGAAGAAATTTTGCAATTGGTCCATCAAACGTTATATTTATTTCATCCTTGATAGTAAAGAACGAATTCTTTGTTATTTTATTAGAAATAATTATTTTACCATCTTTTATCCTCTTTCGTTGGAGAATAAAAACTTGTACTGGACATTTGAAAATTTGTGAAAATGCGATTATTTCTGGCAATCCACCCCATCTACCAGGGCGGTCTACTCTCATAAGTCTGGGATATCCTTTTCTTTTACCGCTTTTATATATAATACCAGTGTCTTCATATGTATAATCTGGATCTCCTGCAAAAATCTTGTATATTTTGTTGTATTGTGTTTTACATTTTATATTATGAGTTGTATTGACAATTTCTTTTATTGTTAATCCATTAAAAGAAAAATTGTAATTATTGACGATCCAATTTACAATAATCATTTGAAGTCTTTCTGCAATATATATTTGTTTTAAATATGATAAATACATATTCCTATGCTCGGGTACAATATACTCTAATATTAAATCTTCCATTTTTAATTCTTGATTATCATATATGTAATCTGCCATACACTTATATAAACATGCACTGTCTCCCAGATTGTTTTTAATTTTTATGTTGTTCATTTGCTCCATTTGTTAATTAAGTCCAACAATATTTATAAATTTACAAATCATTTTTTGTTACAAACAAATGTTTGCTGATTTTACAATAATGGTGTCCCCTTCCCGGATTCTGTTCTACATATAATACATTTATGACTATGAATAGTCAGCCATTCTTTTACACCCATTGAAAAATAATGATTACATGGTAATATTATTACAGGACTATCGTCATTGAATTCCTCTAGTGTTAAAGAACATTTTGAATTTTTTGGATATTGCATATCATCTTTTATATCACTGTATTTTTTGATTGGGAGTTTATTAAAATCTTCTTCATTTAAAACAACCCTCACATCTTCACCTATATTGCTCCCTCCTAATTGTTCGTTAGATTGACCATTAGATTGACCATTAGATTGACCATTTGGATTAGATACATAAGATGCATAAGATGTCAGAGATGAAATTGATAATAAATCCAAAATCGAATTTCTAATTTCATCTCTAAACGGGTCAGAATTTATTAAATTTGTAATATTAGACTGTTCGTTATTTAAATTTGTACCAATTGGTGTACCAGTTGGTGTACCAATTGATGTACCAGTTGGTGTACCAGTTGGTGTACTAGTTTGTCCATTAACTGATCCAATATGTGGCACACTAACTGGTTCGCTGCTACTCGTTAATATTGCATTTAAAAAATTATGAATATTGGTTCTTGATAAATTTCCAACATTATTTTCAGACGAATTACCCATTCCGATATCCTCGCTTTCTGGATATGACATGTCATCGTTAATGTCATCGTTAATGTCATCGTTAATGTCATCGTTAATGTCATCGTTAATGTCATCGTTAATGTCATCACTTTCGAGATCTGGCATGCTACTGTCACTTTCGAGAGCTGGCATATTGTCATAGTTAATGTCATCGTTAATGTCATCATCAATGTCATCGTTAATGTCATCGATATCATTAATAACTAGTGGTGAAGGGATTTGGTGTACAAATCTTCTACAATTATATTTATGTTGTATTTGACGAGCCATCTCACAGTCTGAAATCTCTCTTATATAATTAATATATTTATTAACAAATATAGATTCTACAATTTTATTATTTATATCTTTATTTCGAACATATGCCTTAATCTCAATTATATTTATATAATTAATTATATCAGTCATCGTTACATTAATTCCAATTGAATTGGTATACATCATAAATTCACCAGTATCTGCATTTTTTTCTTTAATAATAACATCGATGTTCTGAATAGCATAAATATAACTATTTAGAGTTGAAATTATTTTTGTTGTTAGTTTTCCGAAAGTATTACACTCTTCAAGTTTTATATTGAACTGAGTTACTTCATTTTTTGATATAAGTTTTAACATTTTATTAATATAATATATAATATTAAATTAATTTTAAAATCATTTTTTAAACATTTCATTATAGACACGATAATTGAATAATTGAATAATTGAATAATTGAATAATTGAATAATTGAATAATTGAATAATTGAATAGTATATAAAGATAATTAATTATAATTAAAATATATGAATACTCAGAAAGAAACAATTTCATCAGATGACCAGTCAGGTACACAATCAAATACACAATCAAATACACAATCAAATACACAATCAAATGCACAATCAAATACACAATCAAATACACAATCAAATGCACAATCAAATACCACGTCAAAAGACGATGGATTTACTATTTTTCGTCGTGTACGAACATCTCGTGAAGACAATGGGTCCAGGGGCAAAGGGAGAGGTAGAGGTAGAGGTAAAGGTAGGGGGAATGTAAATAGAAATGGAAATTATCGTAGAAATGAAAGAATGCGACTTCTACATGGTGTTGCAAATGGAGAGATTGATCCAGATGTTGCTTCTCGTCTTTTAAATAAAACATATTCACAACCACCCGCACGATTTCATCACACAGTTACCCGTGATGGGAAAGTATCAATTAATGGACTAGTTGATGGTCAGTCTATTGTTCTTTTCGTAGACGAGTGGCAAAAATTTTCAGCTTACCTTGGAGGAAACAACTTCAAAAATTTCATTGAATATAATGTTAGTAAACTTAAAACAAAACGCCCTTCTAGAAAACCACGTGTTAATTCAGATGTACAAAATAATAGATCGAATGATACCCTTGATACAGTTGATACAGTCGATACAGTCGATACAGTCGATACAGTCGATACAGTTGATACAGTCGATACAGTTGATACAGTCGATACAGTTGATACAGTTGATACAGTCGATACAGTCGATACAGTCGATACAGTCGATACAGTTGATGGGGTTAATGTAGTTGATGGGGTTAATGTAGTTGATGCTGTTAATTATATATAAGATGGGATATAAGATAGTATATAAGATGGCATATAAGATAGTATATAAGATAAAAAAAAAATAATTTCATATTATATAATATTATAATATGAATAAGGAAATGCGTGGAGTGATCCCCTGTAAAAAAAAAAATATTAGTTATAGGGGACTTACATGGTGATTATAATACAACTATAAAGTGTTTATACAAAGCAGGAGTCATTGCAAAAGGGGTAACAAAGAATGGTATAATTATAAAAGATGTTAAATGGATAGGAGGGAACACCGTAATTGTACAAATGGGTGATCAAATAGACAGGGGTGGTAGAGGTTTTAATATAAAAGATGAAAATTCAGATTTAAGAATAATAAATCTATTCGCAGATTTACATTTACAAGCTATTATGGTAGGTGGTGGGGTTTATTCTCTAATTGGTAATCACGAATTAATGAATGTAATGGGTAATTTTGATTATGTTAGTCCGTTGGGGATAAGTGAATACGGAGGAGAATTAAATAGATATAACATGTTTAAACCTGGGGGAATGATTGCTAGATTATTATCAGAAAGATTTATAATATTGAAAATTGGAAAATGGATATTTGTTCACGGTGGTATAAGCATTAAATTATTAAAAAAATATAGCATTGCTGATATTAATATATTAATGAAAACATATTTACAGGGGAATATTAATTTAGAAAATGATACAAAGTTCAAACGAATGTTTTTACGACATGACAGTTTTTTATGGAATAGAAAAATGGCAAAAAAAAACCCGGACTGTAATCAAATATATAAATCACTTACAATGCTCGGATCAAGCTTCATTGTTATTGGACATACCCCTCAAGAGGAAGGGATCAACTGTAAATGCAATGGTTCGTTGTGGAGAGTCGATACAGGAATGTCAAAGGCATTCGGACATGGGTCAGAAGATAAAATGCAAATATTAGAAATTTTAAATGATGGTGAAAATGTTCATATAATAAATATTTAAGAAATAATTGCAACAAGTTTAAGCCATTTCAATAAGGCAACAATTAAACCAATACCCAGAGCAATAAGCTCATTGCGTGTAATATTAACATCGCCATTTTCATCACGATGAGGGGATAAAATATATACCATTTTCATCCAAATTAAAATTGATGTAATAATACCAAAAACAAGACCAACCCATTGAATTTTCGTTATATTCATAAAAAAATTTATTAATAACATATATATATAATGAAAGATTTTCTTAATGAGATTGAAAGAATGTTTCCTTTTTTGATTTTATTATATTTTGCATATAAGGCAGTAGATCACGGTGAACATAAATTGTTTATTGCATATATATTAAATAATGCAAGTAATCATATTTTAAAAGAATATATATTTAAACCCATAATGGGTAATAAAAGTTTTCCGTTACTTGGAAAAGGAACTCGACCTGTTGGTGCAAAAAACTGTAAGATTTTTTCAGATGGGACCATATCAAAAAGTTATGGTATGCCATCTGGACATGCCCAATCTATTGCTTTTTTTTTAACAAGTGAATTAAATAATAATTCAAATTATCTATACAAAGTATGCTTAACCATAATATCTATTTTTATGATTTATAGTAGAGTTAATTTGGGATGTCATACTATCCAACAGGTACTTGTTGGAAGTATAATTGGAATAATGTTTTTTTATTTTTATAATTTTACATTAATTTTACAATAATTTTACAATAATTTTACATTAATTTTACATTAATTTTACATTAATTTTACATTAATTTTACAATAATTTTACAATAATTTTACAATAATTTTACATTAATTTTACATTATTAATTAAAATGTTTCAATATATAATTAATTGTATTTTCATACATTTCATCAGATAGTTCTTTTTCATACTTAATCTCAGTTCTTACATTACGTATAATGTTATAGGTTGAAATGTCAATATTTAAATATATGCATATTTGATTAAGTTTATCTGGATCTGTTCTATCTCTCATTAATTTCGAAATATACAATCTATTACTTACCATTTCTCCACTATGGTCGTTAATTGTTCCAACAGGTTCATTCATTCCTCCAGTATAATTGTTCACTTATTCAATAGTATCGTTCGTTTTAATTTATTATAGTTATATTGTAAATATTGTAAATATTTTAATCTATGTAAATCTTATTTATAATTGTGTCATTTTTTTTACATTAAGTGTCATTATTAAGTGTCATTATTAAGTGTCATTATTAAGTGTCATTATTAAGTGTCATTATTAAGTGTCATTATTTTTACATTGTTCGTCATTTTTAATTGCTCCAATCTTAAAAATGCTTCTGTCATTTCAATTAATCTATCATTGCTACCTGGAGTATTATCATTGTATTTAATATGTTCTGCGTTAGTCTTAAGTGTAAACTTATTTTTTAGTGCGAATTCGTGTACATCGTCATTATACCGTAACTCTTCAAAAGGTAAATATTTATCTTTTTTATTATTAGTGTCATTGAAAGAGTTGTGGTCGTGTGCGTATTCGTGTTTTTGTTTTTTCTTAGCATCTATTTCGAACGTTACATGTTTTCTTTTTTTACATATTGTGTTTGTGTTTTTGTTATTGGATAGCATATTAAATATTAAAACAATAAAATAACCATTGGATGTTGAAGTATCATTTTTTTTAATATATAAAAATCAATAATCATTTTGATAAAATATACCTGGCTCGGGCCAGGCAGCAATGTCTATTTTATCATCAATATTTTGTGATTTAATCCATTCAATTATTTCACATGTTGATTCATTTATTAAATCAACATCTTGTTTTTGAAATTTTAATTTTCGAAATTCAATATTAAGTGCATATTTACTAAATATATATTTCTCCATAGTTTTATTTAAAAATTATTAATATCAGTTAATATTAATATATTTTAAGTGTCATTTTTAAGTGTCATTTTTAAGTGATATTAATAATATATAAATAAATAAAAATAAATAAATAATATGATCGGAAATATATATATTGCAAGCATGAATATGCGTGGTAAATGGGCAGAACCTATATTGGAAAAATCTATAAAAATTAATGTAACTAGTGCACAAGCAAAGGCTAGTAAAAATAGACTTGACTTCAGTCCAATGACACAAATTGTAAATGGATATAAAAAATATTGGAATTTTGAAAGTTATTGGCAATCTGGTAAAGTATATGAAGATATCCCTATTGAAAAAACTAAAAAATGGTGGAAGGAATTAAAAAAACCTAAAAGAAGGTTTCCGAATTCAAAAGGGAAGAAAGTATTATATGCATTATTTGATGGAAATAATGAAAAAATGGATTATATTACTTCTAGAAAAAAAGTATATGTTCCCGAATATTATGAATTAATTAAAGATAAAGAAATGATGATACATTGGAAAAAAAAATTAAACGATGGTTATAATATAACAGTATATGATTTCGATGGTCCTAGGACTAAAGATGGTGGTGTAATCTGTATTAAATTAACAGAAGAACTATTAATTGATAAAATCAATGATACACAATTTCCATTTGGACATGGGTATATTGTTGCTGCTTGTATAGCTGGCATATATCCCAATATATATATGATTTAAGTATCTGCTATATACATATCAACCTTCTCCAATAAGTGTGTTTGGTTCTGAGAATGATGTCATGATTAATTATATTCACCAATTTCATTAATAATATGTGTCATTTTTTATACATTGTTATACATTGTTATACATTGTTATACATTTAACAGTTACTTCCTTTACGATTTACACGAGCAGTCCGTCCATTCGGACAACACCCATGTCGTGTACCTGCACATCCGCCGATTAATTTTCGTGGATAACAATTACTTCCTTCTGGATCCTCTTTGGCAGTTTGTCTATCGGGACAGCATCCAAACCGTGTTCCACGACATCCTCCGATTATTTTTCTATAATGATGATGGGTAGTACGAGTACTTCTAAACATTAGTATTACACTCAATGTAATTAATATGATTAATATTGATAATAATATTGCAGATAATAATTCGTCCATTTTTATATTATATAGTGATAAATAAATCTAAACAAATAGTATAATGGAATTAGTATTAATATTTGTTTTATTAACGATTGCTTACATTGTTTACAGTAATTATGCTAATATTTTTGATTCAAATGAAGGGTGGGTTGATTATACCCAAGAACCTTACAAATATGTAAAAGAAGGGGCAGATCCAATACATTATTATAGAAGAGATCGATATAGAAAACCATATAGACATGGATTTAAATTTAACCAGTCGTACCCATATCATCATAAGGAACCTTTGCCATAAACAATCATCATATTTACCATTAAGGGCTGGATATAGTATGTAAAAAAATGAAAAATATTTATTTAATAATATTCATTTAAATAACAAATAATGTCAACACAAACTAAAAAAATATAAGAAAGGGGTATAAACAATGTACCCTTTACAAAGGCGTAATTAAACATGTTAAAACTGGAAAATTCAGGTCTTTGTTTAACAATAGACTTTCAAGAGATTCATATACGACTGCATTAAATGCATCAAACTCATATGATATGAGAATCGTAAGCAATAATTCTAAATTAGAACTTAACTTTCCAGCTAATATACTTAAATATAAGCTGAAATTAGATAAATATAAAAATAAATATAAAAATAAAACGGATCAAATCGAACATATTGGATCAAAGCGAAAAAGGAATGATGGCGATCAAGTATCATCTCAAGTATTAAAGAAAAAAAAAATGATTATTACAGAATATACGAAGAGAACAATTGCGTTCAGTCAAAAATGGAAATGTAATTTATGCAATTCATTATTGGACCCTTCGTTCGATATTGACCATATTATACCATACCAATATGGAGGTCGAGATGATAAAACTAATTTTCATGCACTATGCGTAACATGTCATCGATATAAAACATACAGCATTGATTCAAAAATATTAAAACCAATTTTGGATGGAACCCGTGGAATTACATCTGGTACTATTTTAAATATTATCAAAGAAAGTTTTGCGAAGGACCATTCAGCAACCAATGTTAAAAGTGAACATATTTCATTTACAATAAATAAAGATGATCGCAAAATAACTGTATCATTTTAGGCAGAGATTAGTTTTTACATAATAATATGTCTTTTTAATTATAATTCTTTAACAAATAACTGTATCATTTTAGGCAGAGATCAGTTTTTA
>MDTF01008728.1_pt1 | contig 10574 bp, 11 predicted proteins | sample 811191 | NCBI WGS metagenome assembly MDTF01 (sample SAMN05326649, study PRJNA326480) | marine metagenome | isolation source: seawater | place: Southern Ocean | collected 2011
ATTTTATAAGATATAAAGTTGGTGAAGGTGTTTAATTATGAGTTCAGAGTTTAATGAAAAAAGTTATGCAGTTAAAATGGAAAAAACCATTCTGTCTTATAAAAAAGATCTTTCTACATTAAGAACAGGTAGAGCCAACGCTTCCATGTTAGACATGATCAAAGTTGATGTATACGGTCAGATGATGCCCATAAACCAACTTGCTAGTGTGAGTGTCCCCGAAGCGAGATTAATAACAATTCAAGTTTGGGATCAAACAAACATCAAAGCAGTAGATGCAGCTATACAAAAATCTGATTTAGGTATTAACCCGCAGATTGATGGATCTGTTTTAAGAATTAGAATTCCTGACCTCACAGAAGAACGTAGAAAAGATCTAATTAAAGTTTTGAAAAATATTGGTGAAAAAAATAAAGTTTCTATTAGAAATATAAGAAGAGAAGCTAATGATGAATTAAAAAATCTAATTAAAGATAAAAAAATTAGTGAAGATGAAGAGAAATTATTTGAAAAAAATATTCAGAAAATTACAGACGATAACATTTCTAACATAGATAAAATTTTGCAAGGGAAAGAAAAAGAAATTCTTCAAGTATGAACGGTCTTAATCACATTGCCTTCATTATGGATGGCAATGGAAGATGGGGCTTAAAAAAGAATAAAAGCAGAAACTACGGTCATGTCGCTGGTGTCAAAACTGTACAGAAAATAGTTGAAGCTTCAATTAGATTCAAAGTTCCTGTAATTTCATTTTATGTTTTTTCAACAGAAAATTGGAAAAGACCGAAAGTTGAAATTAATTACCTTTTTAATCTGATTGGAATTTATTTTAATAAAGAAATTAATAATATTATTAAAAATAATATTAAAATTATTATTACTGGAGAATTTAAAAAATTACCCCCAAAAATAAGTAAAATTTTAAAAGTAGTTATTAATAAAACTAAAAAAAATAATAAGTTAGTTGTTAATTTAGCTATAAACTATGGATCTAAAGCCGAAATTATAGATGTGATAAAAAAAATTAATTATAATTCTCAACAAATATCAGAAAAAAATATTGATAAAAGTTTACGTACCGATTTACCGTTCCCAGATATTCTTGTAAGAACAGGAGGTCAAAATAGACTAAGTAATTTTATGCTTTGGCAGTTAGCTTATGCAGAGATTTTTTTTCTCGAAAAACTGTGGCCTGATTTTGCAAAAAGTGATTTAAAAAAAATTATAGATAAATTTCATAAAATAAAAAGAAATTTTGGGGGAATTTAATATGAAAAATGAACTTTTAAATAGAATTTTTACATCAATAATTCTTCTACCAGTTTTATTTTACGCAGTAATTAATTCAGGTATGTATCTGACAATATTATTAATACTAGTTTATTTTTTAGCTGTTTATGAAATAATTAAAAATACTAAAAATTTATTATTTATTTTTTTTGCCAATGTTTTGTTTATTTTATCCTTATATTCTTTTTATTATTTAAGAGGCGATACCGAATACTCTTTAATAATTATTTTTTGGATTTTAATTACTACTTTTTTTTCTGATATAGGAGGCTATACTTTTGGTAAAACACTAAAAGGCAAAAAACTTACAAAGATAAGCCCAAATAAAACCTATTCTGGTGCTGCAGGGTCAATAATTTTCAGCTGTTTATCATTACCTTTGTTAAATTTATCACAATTTTTTTTCTTAAATAAAGTATTAGTAAATTTTTTAGAATTAAATTTTTTGATAATTACTATTTTCATATCTTTAGCATGTCAAATAGGTGATCTTTTTGTTTCTTACTGGAAAAGAAAAATTAAAATTAAAAATATAAGTAATATTTTACCAGGTCACGGAGGCATACTTGATAGAATAGACGGCTTAATGTTTGTTTTAATATTTTGCTATCTGCTAAGGTCATTAGGACTGATTTAAATGAAAAAAAAAACAATTGCCATACTAGGCTCAACAGGTTCTATCGGACAGTCTGTTCTCGATGTAGTAAAAAAGTCTAATGAATTTAAAGTTAAGTTATTAATTGCTAATAAAAATTATCTTAAAATAACCAAACAAATAAATGTTTTTAAACCAAGTATAGTCATTATAAACAATAAGAATGTTTTTTTAAAAATCAAGAAACAATATATTAATAAAAATATAGTAGTGCTAAACGATATTGTTAATATTAAAAAATACATCAAAAAAATTGATGTAACTGTATCAGCCATACCAGGTATTGCAGGTTTAGAACCTACAATATTATTTACTAAGATTAGTAAAAAAATTCTTTTAGCAAACAAAGAAGCAATTATTTGTGGATGGCACTTAATAAAAAAAAATTCTATTAAATACAAAACTGAATTAGTACCCATAGATTCTGAACATTTTTCTATAACGACGTTATTAAAGAATTATTCAAAAGATCAAGTGGAAAAAATTTATATAACCGCTTCTGGCGGTCCATTCCTTAAACTTAATATTAATAAATTTAAATATATAAAACCTAAAGATGCAATAAAACATCCAAAATGGAATATGGGAAAAAAAATTTCTGTCGACTCAGCAACTTTAATGAACAAGGTTTTAGAAATAACTGAAGCATTAAAGCTTTTTCCATTTAGTCTTGAAAAATATGAGATTTTAATCCATCCAGACTCACTTGTACATGCAATCGTAAAACTTAAAAACGGAACATCTCTTTTTTTATACCATACACCTGATATGAAAATTCCAATAGGCAACGCTTTACTAAAAAATTTTAATTATAGAAATTTTTTTGATCCAAAAAATAAAATTTATAATAAGATTCAAGACTTAAGTTTTAATAGCGTGGATAAAAAAAAATTTCCATCTGTAAGCTTAATACCTGCAATGAATAGTCGTGAATCATCAGCAATTATTATTAACGCGGCCAACGAAGTGTTTGTTGACGAATTTCTTAAAAACAATATTAATTTTGATGCAATTGTTGGTTATTTGAAACTTGTTTTAAGAGATAAAGGTTATATTAAAACTTCAAATTTAACCACTTATAGTGTAAAAAATATTTACTTAATAGATAAATGGGCAAGATCAACTGCTTATAAAATAATTAAAAAAAAAAAATAAACTGATGTTAAAAATTTACACTTCTCTTTTTCTTTTAATTTTCTTTAATCTGTCTGCAGAAGTTATCCAAAAAATCGAAGTTAAAGGTAACGACAGAATTAGTGTGGAAACCATAAGAGTTTACGGTGATATTGTTGTAGGTAAAGATTATTCGAATTTTGATGTAAACGAAATATTAAAAAATCTTTACGATACTAATTTTTTTGAAGACATTAAAATTTCTTTATCCAATAATGTCATAAACATAATTGTTAAAGAATATTCAATTATTAACTTTATAGATCTACAAGGTGAAAAAAATAAATCTATAAAAAAATCAGTTCTTGAACAGCTTAACTTACAAATTAAAGAAAGCTTTATAGAAAGTCGACTGTCAGATGATATTGGTATAATTAAGAAAATTTACGCGTCTATAGGTTTCAATTTTGTAAATTTAGAAGCAAAGATAGAAAAATTTGACAACAATCGAATTAATCTTATTTACATATTAGACAAGGGTAAAAAAACAAATATTGCTAAAATATATTTTGTTGGAGATAAAAAAATTAAAGATAAAAGACTAAGAGATATTATTGTTTCTGAAGAAAAAAAATTCTGGAAAATTTTGTCTAAAAATACTTTTCTAAACAAAAGAAATATTGAATTAGATACAAGACTATTAATCAACTACTACAAATCACTTGGTTATTACGATGTTCAAGTTCTGTCTAGCAACGCAGAAGTTAGCGAAGAGAATTTAACCAAACTTACATACACGATAAACGCAGGCACTAGATATAGAGTAAATAAAATTTTTACTAATGTAAGCGATGTCTTAGATAAAAAAATATTCTCTCCGTTACAGAAAAGTTATACTAAAATTATAGGAAAATATTATTCTCCATTCACAGTTAAAAAATTATTAGATGAATTAGATATTCTAATAGCAAACAATGACTTACAATTTATAGAACATTCAGTTAATGAGATTATAGAAGGTGATAGCATAGAGATAAAAATTAATATTTTTGAGGGTAGAAAATTACTAGTAGAAAAAATTAATATCATTGGTAATACAGTTACAGATGAGTCCGTTATAAGATCCGAGCTTCTTTTGGATGAGGGCGACCCATTTAATAAATTAAAACTTGATCAATCTATAGCCAGACTTAAATCAAGAAATATATTTGGCGAGGTAAAACATAAAATAAGTGACGGATCTAAGAAAGATTTAAAAATAATTGAATTTGAAGTTGAGGAAAAACCAACTGGTGAAATCAGTGCCGGTGCCGGAATTGGGACTAATGGTGGATCATTTGCGTTTAACGTATCTGAAAACAATTGGCTTGGGAGAGGAATTAACGTCACAACCAGTATAAATGCAAGTAAAGAAACTTTTTCAGGCGGTCTACAAGTTAGCAATCCAAATCATAATTTTTCTGGAAATTCTTTAAATTATTACGTTTCAAACACTTCTAACAACAAACCAAAATCTGGATTTAAAAACAATATTATGTCGACCGGTATTGGTACTAAATTTGAACAATATAAAAATGTTTATCTTTCTCCACGTTTGTCTCTTTCATACGATGATTTAAAAGTGAATAGCACAGGATCAACATCTCTAAAAAAACAAGAAGGAGCTTTTACAGATTTAAGCTTTGGATACGATGTTGTAGTAGATAATCGGGATAGAGTATACGACCCAACGGATGGATACATAACAAGCTTTTCTCAGCAAATTCCTGTTTACGCAGATTCTCCTTACCTAAAAAATACTATTGCATTTAGTAAATATAAAACACTGTCAGCGGATGCAATTGGAAAATTTAAATTTTATGCCTCAGCTATTAACGGTATAGGTGATAAAGATGTCAGATTAAGTAAAAGAGGAACTTTGTCTAGCAATAAATTAAGAGGTTTTGATTCTGGAAAGGTTGGCCCTAAAGACGGTGAAGACTATGTTGGTGGAAATTATGTCTACGCTTCAAACTTTGAAATAGCTCTGCCTAATTTTTTACCAGAAAGTACAAAAACTGATGTAGGTTTATTTTTAGATGTTGGAAATATTTGGCACGTCGATTACGACACTAATATTTTAGATTCTAATAAAATTAGATCAACCGTAGGGATAAACACAAGTTTCCTTTCACCTGCTGGTCCAATGAATTTTATTTTTTCACAAAACTTGTCTAAAGCTAGCACGGATGTTACAGAGTCATTTAACTTTAAGTTAGGAACTACTTTTTAAACTAAACAATAATCAATATGAAAAAATCAATTTTAATTATTATACTTTTTTTAGCTTACCCGCTTAATTCTTTTGCCGATAAATCTCATTTTATTGATTTTAAAAAAGTTTTAAATAATAGCAAACTAGGTGCTGAAGCTCAAAAAAAATTAAAATCAAAATTTGAAAGTGAATCTAAAAAATTTAAAACAACTGAGAAAAATATTAAAAAAGAAGAAAGCGAATTAATTTCTCAAAAAACTGTATTAAAACCAGAAGAATATAAAAAAAAAGTTGAAACACTAAGAAAAAAAGTTAGAGATTTACAAAAAAATAGACAAAAATCTTTTAACAACATAGCTAAATCCAGAGATGAAGCAAAGTTAGCTTTGCTCCAAAAAGTGAATCCAATTCTTAAAAAATATATGGAAGATAACAAGATCGGAATAATTTTGGACAAGCAAGGCGTTATAATGGGTGATACATCTTTAGAAATTACAGATCAAATAATTGCAATTTTAAATAAATAAAAATTAATGAGAAAAAATATTTTCTTTAAGCAAAAAGGACCTTTTTTGCTTAGTGAAATATTTGTGAATTTAACTTTTAAAAAAAATATAGAAATACTCGATATTAAACCGTTAAACGAAGCTACAAATTTTGATTTAACTTTTCTAGAATCAGTTAATTATATTAATTCTGCAAGGTCTACTAATGCCAGGTATTGTCTAACTACTGAAAAATTAAAAATTTATTTACCAAAAAAATGTGAACCAATAATAGTTAAAAATGTTCTTTTTGAGCTATGTAATGCTACTAGAAAATTTTATCCTAATGCTGACATTGATTCTATCGACACTTCATTAAAAAAATCTAGGGTAACTAAATACAAAAATGTAAGATTTGGAAATAATGTATTAGTTGGTAAAAACTGTAAAATAGGAAAAAATACTATTATAGGTAACAATACAATAATCGAGCACGATGTTTCAATTGGAGAAAATTGTACAATTGGTTCTCAAATAGTTTTAAGAAATTCAATGATAGGAAATAATGTGGTTATACAAGATGGATGCAAAGTTGGACTAAAAGGATTTGGCTTTATACCTTTAAAAGAAAAAAATTTGAAATTTCCTCATATTGGAAAAGTAATCTTAAAAGACAATGTTGAGCTTGGAGCTAACTGCACAGTTGATAGAGGATCTATAGGTGACACTGTAATTGGTAAAAATACCTTTTTAGACAATCAAGTTCATGTAGCACATAACGTAAAGATTGGAGATAATTGCATGATAGCAGGACAGGTTGGTTTTGCAGGAAGTTCTAATTTAGGCAATAATGTTTCTATTGGAGGTCAAGCAGGTATTTCAGGCCATCTAAAAATAGGAAATAACGTTAAAATTGGTGGCGGCAGTGGAGTTGTTAAAGATATATCTGACGGAACAGTTGTTATGGGTTATCCTGCAGTACCACTAAAAGAGTTTATAAAAAATTCAAAAAAAAAATGAACGATACAATAGATAGAGAAAAAATCGAGAGTTTATTACCACACCGAGAACCGATGCTTTTAATTGATAAGTTGATTAATATTGTTCATTTAAAATCTGCTACGGCAATTATGCATGTAAAAAAAGATGGTTTTTATGTACAAGGTCACTTTCCTGGGCAACCAGTTTTGCCTGGAGTTTTAATTGTAGAAGCTTTTGGCCAGGCAGCTGCTGCATTAACTGCTTATGGGATTGACCCAAAAGAATATGAAAACAAACTAGTTTTTTTAATGGGTGTGGATAAAGCTAGGTTTCGAAATCCTGTTGTACCCGATTGTGAACTGCACTTAGAAATAGAAGCTATAAGATCGCATGGTAGAGTTTGGAAATATAAAGGGACAGCAACAGTAGATGGAAAAAGAATGGCTGATGCTGAATGGTCCGCAACTATAGTAGACAAAAAATGATACATAGTTCTAGTGTTATTTCAAAAAAAGCTAAAATTGGATCTAATGTAAAGATTGGCCCATTTTGCACCGTTGGAGATTTCGTTCAACTCGATGACGATGTTGAATTAATTTCAAATATTCATATTGAAGGTAATACAAAAGTCGGAAAAGGAACTAAAATTTTCCCATTCGCATGCATTGGAACCGCACCTCAAGATCTTAAATACAAAAATGAACCTAACAATCTAGTCATGGGAGAAAGAAATATTATTAGGGAATATGTAACTATTAACCCAGGAACAGCAGGTGGAGGGGGGCAAACAACAATAGGAAACGATTGTTTGTTTATGATATCTTCTCACGTTGCACATGACTGTAGAGTTGGTAATAATGTAATTATAGCAAATAACGTACCTTTGGGTGGGCATGTAATTATAGAAGACTCAGTTGTGATTGGAGGAAATTCAGCAGTGCAGCAGTTCACTAGAATTGGAAGACTAGCTATGATTGGTGGTATGACAGGAGTTTTGAAAGATGTCATCCCTTTTGGACTGTCAATCGGAAACAGGAATCATTTACAAGGATTAAATTTGATAGGCCTTAGAAGAAAAAACTATGAAAATAAGAAAATCATAGAACTTGACAAGGCTTATAAAGAAATATTTTCATCAAAAAAAATTCACGAAAGCTTAAACAAAATAAATAATGAATTTAAAGGCAATGAACTCGTTGAAGAAGTTATCAACTTCATAGAAAAAGATAAAAAAAGAGCAATTTGCACGCCATTAAATCAAGAGTAAAATGATTGGATTAATATTTGGAGAAACTGATTTCCCAAAAATGATCTTAAAAAAAATCAAAAAAATCAAAAAAAAATATTTAATTATTGATTTAACAAAAAATAAAATTTTTAAAAAAAACAAAAACTTTTACTCGATCTCAATTGGTGAAATAGGAAAAATTATAAATATTTTAAAAGAAAATAATTGTAAGAACGTACTTTTTGCAGGAAAAGTAAATAAGCCTAATTTTTTAAAACTTAAACTAGATTTAAAAGGGATTTATTACATTCCAAAAATTGTTAAAGCTTCCAAAGTAGGAGATGCAGCTATTCTAAAAGAAGTCATTAAGATATTTAAAAAAGAAAAAATTAAAACTTTAGACTCTCTAATATTCACACCTGAACTAAGTTTATTGAAAGGTGTTCATACAAAAATAAAACCTAATAACGAAGATTTAAGAGATATCAATAAAGCTATATTCACTTTAAGCAGATTAAATAATTACAGCTATACACAAGCAACTGTAGTTAGGAAAAATAAAGTTCTCGCTATAGAAGGAAATGATGGCACACAAAATATGCTTCAAAAAATTATAAAAGAAAATAAAGTTTCAAGAGGTGTTTTGGTAAAACTTCCAAAGAAAAAACAAGATTTACGAATTGATTTACCAACGATTGGTTTAAAAACATTAAAGCAATGTAAAAAGGTAGGTCTTAAAGGAGTGGTTATAAAAAGTAAACAAAACGTCTGTTTAGACAAAAAAAAATTAATAAATTTCGCAAATAAAAATAAAATCTTCATTACCGTTATATGAAAAAAATTTTTATATTAACAGGAGAACCCTCTGGGGATAAATTAGCCTCGAAAGTTTTATCCAAACTTAAAATACTTAATCCAAATATAGAATATTTATCCGTGGGTGGTGAAAGTCTTAAATCTCAAGGAATTAAGACAATATACGAATTAAAAGAAGTAACTTATCTGGGTTTTACTAGTGTGCTACTAAATATTTTTAAAATTAATAATAGAATCAATAAAACTGTAGAGGCAATTCTAGAATTTAAACCAGATATTCTTTTTACCGTCGATAGCCCAGATTTTACTTTAAGAGTTTCAGAGAAAGTTAAAAAAAAAGATTCTAGCATTAAAACAGTACACTATGTTGCCCCTCAAGTATGGGTTTGGAGAGAAGGTAGAGTAAAAAAAATTAGGAAGTTTATTGACCATATTTTACTATTATTTAGTTTTGAGAAACCTTACTTCGACAAAGAGCAAATTAGCTGTGAATTTGTTGGCCATCCCTTATTAGATCATAAGACTGATGATAAAATTGACATCAATCAATTCATAGGAAAAAATAAAGCTTTAATATCTATCTTTGCTGGTAGCCGAATTTCAGAAATTAATGTTTTAATGCCAATTTTACTTAATTTTATTAAATTAATGAAGGTAAAATACAATGATATTACTTTCGTATTTCACTCAACTAAAGAACACAGTGAGCTGATTAAATCTTATATAAACAATATTGAATTAGGTAATTGCGAAGTAATAAGTGACGATAAAATTAAAACATATTTACTAAAAAAATCAATATTTGCTGTTGCAAAATCAGGAACTGTCTCTCTTGAAATATGTAATTCCAAAATTCCCTCCGTTATTCTTTATAAAATGAATTTTATTAATTTCTTAATAATAAAAATGTTAGTCAAAATTAAGTATGCAAATATATTAAATATTGCTGCAAATGAAGAAATCATACCTGAGTTGCTTCAATCGAATTGTAATGCAAAAAATATTTACAAAGTTGTAAGTGATTTTTTGGAAACACCTTCAAAAATGCAAGAACAAGTAAAAAAAACTCAAACTATATTAAATCAATTTAAAACAGATAAATCTTCTTCAGAGTTAGCTAGTAAAGCTCTAAATAACCTGCTTTAGTTACTCACAGCTAAGAAAAAAAAGCTTTAATAAAAGATTAAAAAGTAGAGAATATGATCATGCCTGTAGCAATTATTTTAATTGTTGGAATCTTATTTTTCGAAACCACATATAATAAAAATAATAAAATCGAAGAAAAAAATTCTGTTAACGTCACCACTGCTAATACTTCAAATAGTAAACCAGCAATAGTAGAAACTAAGCCAGTGCTAGTTAAAGAGCCAACTCCAATTAAAGAAGAGGTTAAAGTTGAACCAAAAGAACCAGTTCTAATTAAAGAAGAAGTTAAAGTTGAACCAAAAGAACCAGTTCTAGTTAAAGAATTGCCCGATATAACAGAGCCTAAAAAGAATTACTTAAAATTAATTATATATATAATTGTTGGGGGATTAGCTATTTTTATTGCTAGATATTTTTTTTCAAATAGAAGTAGTGGACAATCAGTGGGTAGCACTGCTGATAATGCCAGAAAAGATATAGAGGAAAATATCGCACCCGAAACTGAAATTCGAGAACAAGAACCAGTTCAGAGAGAGTCTCAATCAGATCCAACAGAACAAGAACCAGTTCAGAGAGAGTCTCAATCAGATCCAACAGAACAAGAAC
>MDTF01010048.1_pt1 | contig 10573 bp, 18 predicted proteins | sample 811191 | NCBI WGS metagenome assembly MDTF01 (sample SAMN05326649, study PRJNA326480) | marine metagenome | isolation source: seawater | place: Southern Ocean | collected 2011
AAGAGGTTGCGAATAAAGTTAAGAGAACTGCTTATCAAGCTATATTAGCATCTTTACCAAGAATGAAAGCGGAGCTTATTTCAAACACAACTTACATAGCTGCTAATCCAAAGGCAGCGAAAAGAGGATTTAGTAAGTACTTAGGTCTTTCTTTTTTAGGAAGGAAGAAAGGAGCAGATATATTAAATGCATTAGGTTCTACAGAAACAACAAAGCTTTTTGATCCTAAGACTATATCTTCTCGTATGACAGACATGAGTAATTTTGCTCAGACATCTTCAAGCTCACAAAGAGCAAAAAGCGCTTTTATGAATGTTATTGGTCAGCTTTTAAAGTTAGGACCAAAACAAACTGTTGGTGCTATAGATACTTTGGCTTCAGGAATGATACAAGCTCCAGATAAAGCATTATCAATACCAATGTGGTACGGTACTTTTTCTCAAACTTTTTTAAATGAGACAGGTATAGATCTTTCTGTAAAAGATGTGAAGGCTATTGGAAAAAGAACTTCTAAGATTCAGAATGAAGATGGAAGTATTAAGAAAGAATATAAAAAAGCAGTAGAGAGATCTACTCGTAAGGCTGATCAAATGGGTACTATGATTAGTAGTTCAAATAATCCATTTAAAGGGGTTATTAAAAATCAAAGTAGATCAGTTGGTGAAGCTTCTGGTAATCTATCTAATATGTATCGAACTGTGAATAAATTCATGGCAAGTTTTAGTTTGTTTGAATATGGTACTGTTCGTAATGCTATTGGAGCGTTATATAGAAGCGGTGATATGTCCAGGACTCAAGCATCCGCAGTTTTGATTGCTGCAACAGCAAGGATGACTCTGTATCCTATTCTGTATGGTGTTTTCGCAAAAGGCTTTGATGAACTTTTCACTGACGCAGAGACTGAAGAAGACGAGTCTGATATTGAAGACATCATTATGCGTCAGGTTATTGGGACTGTGTTGCAATTAATGACGCGTAGAAGTGTGGGTAATGTTCCTAATGTTGCAGCAGCATATGGTATTGAGAAATTTAATGAATTAATGCTTGGTGACTTTAGAGAAGGAGATTACGATCCTTTTAAGCATTCAATAAGTTTCTCTCAGTTTAATGAAGATGATATTGCTAAGAAAGGTTTATTCGGTACTGCGTTAAAAATATTTTCTGGGCCAATGGGGCCGATAGTAAATACTATTGAGCGTACGTCAGCTTTATTATATAGATCTCAAACCAATAAAACTGAGGAGAGTCGTGATAAAAATATGAACGAACTTATAAATAGAATGACTTTAGAGTCTTTAGGAAACATGGGACTTATTCCATTTTACAAGGATATTAGAAGAATTGTTATGAAGGATATGTTTGAAGATGGGGTTATTCAGCGAAGAAGAACTAAGGCTAAAAAAAGAAGAGAACAATACTTAAAATTTTTAAAGAAAAATGATCCAGAGGAGTATAGGTATGAAATTAGACAAGATGCCGCTGAAAAAAAAGAGGTGGATCGTATTGAAGCAGATGTACTGGATGATTAAAAAATTTAGTAAAATATGAGCTTAAAAGTTTTTAGAATAATTTTTACGCTCTGCCTCCAGCTTGTAGTATAAAAACGCCTGGAATCCATTAACATGAGAGTCGGTTGGGAAAAAGTATTTCCAACCCTTTGACCTTCCTTTATTAATGTAATAGAAAAAAGCAACAGCAACTTTGCCGCCAGTTTTCACGAAGTTTACGCAAGCCGTATGGTCTGAAGTTGGTATAATTTCTTCAACTGAAAATGTTTCGTTGTTTACGTTTCCAACTCTTTTTATATTAGAGTATCGTTCAGCAATTGTATTGCAAAAATCTTGTAGTTCTGTGGCTATTAATTTATTCATAATAGTTGTTGTAGTTTTTTTATTTTAAATAACACCTTAGATGATTGAGGTAATTTTTTAAGCCTTAGTATTTCTTGTATTGTTTCTTTCTGGGAGTATTTAGATTTCATCTGACAAAGATTTTATTAAGTCACTCATTGTATTGATAATGTTTTTAGCTTTTTCTTTAGCTTTCTCATGATCCCTATCCATTAAATCTTCATACAAATCATCAGTTAATGTATGCATATTATTAGATACAAAATTTATATGCTTTATAGCTTGAACATCATCTGACGAGATAGGGTTTGACATTAGTTTTTATATTTTAATTTACATTCCATTTAATATACTATTTACTTTTCTTTTAAACTCCTCAAATTTATTTCCAACTCTATAATCCCACTCCTTTACTAATAATAAGTATTTCTCATACTTTTCAGAGTAATCATAATTATCTAATTGTAATTTGGTTACTCTCAAATTTAGCATTTTATTTTCATTTATAAGATCCTTTATCCTTGTTTTTAACTCAACATCTGATATCCTAACGTAGTTATCAACATCTCCAAGCCATCTATATGTAATATTTTGATAGCTATAAGCAAGATCAGAGTCATATTTTAGTATGTGTGGCAGCTGTTTTACACTATGTATTATAGTAGCATGGTTTTTGTTAAAAACTTTTGATATATCTGTGTAAGACATTTTAAGATGTTTTCTTAAAATAATGTATACGATTGCGCGACCATTTACTATTTCTCTTACTCTTGATTTTTTACTATTTCTTAAATCAAGTCCCATTTCTTCGTCTACTGTGCTTATTATTTGCTGGATGACTTGTCTTCGTCTTGTTTTTTTTGAAGATTTCAAAGCCTCAACATCATTTTCTTTTTTAGCTTCCATTGTATTATCCTTTATATATTTCAGTTTTAACCCCATGCTTTTTCAACTCTTTTAATCTATACTTTTGAAGTTCTGATACTACACCCTTTGGTTTTTTAATTTCTGAAAACAATACTGCACAGTTTGGAGGAATTGCTATTAAATCTGGGATACCATTTTTATTAGTCTTAATTAGTTTTATTACATAGTATCCTTCAGACTCTAACTCTTTAATCCTTTTGTTTTGTATCTGTTGCTCTGTCATGTCCGTTTTTTTTCCAATCAATCCAAAAACCCACACCTACAATAACGTGTAAAAAAATAGATAAAGAGTATTCGTATAGATTATGCCAGGTGGCAAAATGTAAGTGTACGTGTCCTATTATCCAAAAAGGTATAGCCATTTGTTGACTGTACCAAATTAAAAAAAATTTCACAAACCTCATTTGTTATCTCTTTTAAAATGTCTTAATGTATAATCTTTCTTTTTGGTAACAGCTTTGTAAATATCTTTTTCAATACCACCTTTAGCAAATATCCAATATACATCACTCTCTAACCTTTCTTTAGTTGTCATTCTATCTCTTGACTGCCAATAGCTTGTAGCTGAAAAATCTATATTGTAATACACCAAAGCTTCAGCGTTTTTTAAACTGATCCCTTCACGACCACTTACTATCTGTAGAGCGATGCTTTTTTTTGTGGTATTAAATTCCTCCAACTCTGTACACAATTGATCTCCATAAACTTTTTTTAATGCGTTAAGCTCTTGCTTAAATTTATAAAAAATTCCAACCTTTACATCTCCAAAGTTGTCGTTAATAAACTCAGCTTTGCTTAAATCCAATATCATAGAGTTACCAGACTCAAATTTTACCGTTCCAGAATACATTTGATGTAGCTTCATCATTAGTTTTACTGCTGTATCAGCCAATATAACGTCATCAGTACCCTCTACAACTAAATCTTTTTTTAATTTGTTAGCTAATTGGTATGTGATAGGATTCATTTCAACCTCTAACACATGTTCTTTGGTCTCTACCTTAAAACCAGCTTCTTTTTGAGTATAGGATAGTGTATATGGTTGCATTTTTCGTATAATTTCTTCTGAACCATCACTATAATCTCTGATACTGAATCCACCAATAGGTCTTATTTTTATTTTAACGTAGTCCTCACAGAATCTGTAAAAACTTTTGTATACGTTAAAAGGATTTTGAGGTATTGCGTAGACTTGATGATACATTTGACTGTAAGACTCAGGTGTTGGTGTTCCTGATAATAGTATTACATAGCATTTGTTTTTAGCTATAAGAATTTTTACTTGCTTGGCCCTCTTACTTGGTTTTGGAAATGCTCCCATACAATGAGCTTCATCAAGAATGATCATATCCCATCCTTTTTGATCTATCTTATGTAACGACTCATAATTAATAACAGTAATATTATAGGAAGGATTTAATAGCTTATAATCATTTTCTATACTACTTATAGCTTTCTTTTTTGTAATAAATAAAAGGTTTGATACTGGCAAAAGCTCACTTACACCCAAGCTCGTGAGAGTTTTACCAGTACGCACCTCCATTGCAAGATACACAAATTTGTGTGTCTCTAATAAAGGTAACGCCTTATTAATTACTTCTGATTGGTAAGGTCTAAACTCCATATTAAAAATCTATTACACCATTTTCTTCTAACTCGTGCTTACTTCTAAATCTAAGCCATCTACCTTGTGAATCTCTATCCTCCTCTGGCTTACAATTATATTTATATACTGAGTATGCAGTTAACCACTTGTAAAATTTAGTCCTGGAGACTGTAAATTTAGACTTCGGAGCAAAATCAGGATTATCTTCAACAAAATCTAAATACAAATCACTTTTATAAATTCTTCCAGCTTGTCTTAATTTTTCGTGTTGCTTACCTCCACCTATTTCTCCACTCCATTCTAAAAATTCATGGCAAGTTTCAGCAGATAATTGCCTGGTCTTTAAGTTTACAAACTTAGATTTTATTAAGCCATGATTCATATAAGTTTGTACGCATTCAATCATATAGTTATCGAACTCACACCATTCATCATCATTCCATTCGCCAAACATTAATTTACCAAACTCCATAAGTGGGGTAAAGTCTTTAGTGTAATGCTGTGCTAATTCCAATTCCCATTTTCTTCTCTCAAAAGAAGATCCTTTTCCTTTTATTGCGTAATTTGTAGTTATGGTAACTTTAGGAGATTTACTAAATGGAATTTTTATTGCATCCTTGTTTTTCTTTTCTAAGGTAAGACCTTCTGTTACAACAGAAAACAATCTCTCAAAATCAAAATGTTTTTTAACATCATCAAAACATAGTATTTGAGTATCAACACTTACAGTTTGGTAAGCGAAACTTTTCTCAAAATTAAAAGATTTACCATCTATAAACACTAACTTTTTCATGTGACTAAGCGCATTCATAAAAATTCCTTTACCAGTACCGCCTTCAGGGTTGTCTGATATTACCTCATCATTCAAGATAACGGCTGGGCAATAGGATAGGTTTTTCCAAGCGTGTAGTAAGTAACCAATTGTAGACCTCATAGAGTTTACTCTTTGATCATCTTTACCACATATATTTGCAACAAATTGTTGGTAATCACAACTGTTACCATCGCACTCATTAAAAGTTCTATCAATTACATGGTCTTTCCAAACGTATCCACCAAGATCTAAGTAATCTATTCGTGTTACCAGGTCATTTGTTACTTTAACTGCGCAATTTTTATAGTATAAGTATGCGCTATCTTTTGTATCCTCTATAAAATAAACGGCTATAGAAGACAATAGAGTTAAAAATTCTTCTCTAAAGTACCGCGTATGCTCTGCAAAATAATTATAAACACTTAAATCGTCTACCTCTAAAAGATAATTTAAAATAAAATCTTTAATTTCTTTTTCAGAAGTGTGGTCAATTAAGTTATTTGTAACCTTTACGAAAACATAATTCTTACTACCCTCTGGATTGAATTTATAGAATCCGTTCTCCTCCAGGAATTGTTTAAAAAGTATATGTACTATTTTTATAACACCCTTATCGTTTTTTGTCCAAAACTGATTGTTTGCATTTTCTTCATCTAAACGCGCCAATACATTATCTATGGTTGCGACCTCAATGTCTGACTCCTGGAGTTGAGATCTAATATCTTTTTTTGGTACTCCACGTTTTAACTTCATTCGTAGGTTGTTAACCTTATCTTCATCTTCATAATACTTTGTACCAAAGTTATGCTTCTGTGCGTATGCACTATCTATTGTTCTTTTAATTTCTGATCTTGTAAAACTTTTAGTTTCGTAATTACTTAAAACAGACTCTGCTAAAGATTGGTATACTCCAAAGTCATTAAGAGCAGAAGCCAAAACATAAGTATTATTATTTCTCTCTCCCTCATTCATGGGATATTTTTTAGTCCACCACTTTATTAGTATTTCTACTATTTTATTTTCATCAGTAACTGGTATAGTAGGAATGTCTATATGCTTATTAACCTCTGTGTATTCTTGCTCCTCAATTTTATCCCACAAACTTGATTGCGCGTTAACGTGTATTAATGGATCGTAAGACTCATAGCAAACGCGTGAGATGTTTTTAGAGGTCTTGTCGAAGTAATCGCTATCTAAGTATTTTTGGAGGCTTAGAAAGTAGTTTTTGTGATTCTCCGCTATTGGAGGTATTTTCACTAATGCTTTTAATCCGTTTCCACTTGGAGAAATAAAAACTGCATAAATATATTTGTTTTTAGATAGTCTTTCTTTTTCCTGGAGTAAATCTCTATCACTTTTATATCCATCAAAATCCAAACATATTAAACCACTATGTTCTTTAATAGCTTTATCACTTCTTTTTGTAAATGTTCCACTAAAACAAATTGCTGGTAATTTTTGTTTTAAAATATTTCTATTGCTCTTATCTTTTTCAGCACGTATTTTTTTAACAATATCTTTTGAAGCGCCATCTTGTATGCGCTTTAAAACTAAATTTATGTTTCTATAGAAAGGCTGAGAGGTTTGCTTTATATCTTTGAATATGGTAATGTCCATTATATGTTGATTTAATGTTGATTTAATTTTACGTAAGTATCTATTTATTAGTTATTTATATATTATTATGTCAATAATGTCAATAATATATAGTAAAAGTATATATAAAGAATATATTATTTTTAATAATCACTATAAGTCTATAAATATAGTATTATTTCTGTCATTCGTCATTGGTAGGAATAAAAAAAAGGGGAGCGCTAACTCCCCAGGGTTTTTTGTGTTGTGTGTTTAAAATGGAAGATCAGGATCTTCAGTTGGTTGAGGTGTTGCAATTGGTGTTTCTGCCTTTTGCTCTGGTTTAAATGTATCAATAGCTATGTAATGTGTCTTACCGTATTGGTCAACCTCTCTTTTTTTCTGAACTATAAGTTTAACATATTTCTTATTGTTGTACTCAAAAATCCAATCTTTAGGAAGATCTGATAAACATACAGATATTGCTACCTGGTCGCCATCAAATTTCTCTTTTCCACTTCCTACATAAATTTTGTCTTTAACTTCACTCATTGTTTTTAATTTTAATTATTTGCTCCAAATGCTCGATAGTAGCGATAATTATTTCATCTTTATCTGACCTACTTTTACAGATAGTCGGAACTTCTATCTGCATTTTGTTTTTATTATTATAAAATCTGTTTATGTATGTACGAATGTATATCTTCAGTTGCTTCATCGCTAAAATATTTATGATAAACCTCAACCGCCTCTTCCACTTTTTCTTGACCTCCATTTAAAAATGTAGGAGAACATTCAAATATACCAAGTCTTGCAGTGCGCTTATCTATTACTAAAAAAATTAAAGGCTTACCAAATAATCTTTGGTATATATACGCCTGGCTATCATAGTTGTAAGTTTTTGCGCTATACATAAACTTATCGATATCAGAACTGGTTTTTATATCAATGATAAAATTACTTTTATGGTTTAAAATATCAGCTTTACCCTTCCAATCTAAATTCATTATTTTTTGAATCTCTGGAATCTCAAACTCATTACCATCTTCATATATTAAATCAAACATCTCCATATTAGAAGTCATTTTTGTACATAAAAAATCCAGGTGTTCTCTTTCTTTTGATAGTAACAACATCTCTTCGTTTGAGTTGGCCAATGCTTCTTTGTATTTAGCAGTGGATCTTGTTGACGCATCTACCTCCTGGAAATCTTTTACTTTATGAGGCTCTAATATTTTTGTGTGGAAATATCTACCCTCCAACATTGGTTTTGTAAACTCATTGTTTACACGAAATTGTGTTGGGTTTTTTAATAACTTACCTATATCAGAGTTTGATAAATATTGCTTACCAAAATCTCCATAGTATTTAGCATCGTCCTCCAGGGTTTTAAGTATATCCGATTTAGTCAATATATCTGTTTTACTCATCTTTTAAGGATTTAGCTAATTCTTTTTTTACTGTTGCTTTGATACTATATTTAGCTTTTAATCTTTCAGTAATCTCCTCTAACCCTAAAGTTTTATTTTTAGAAACATAAGTCAACACTTTTGACCAATTCATATCTCCAATATCCAGGGTTATTAATGTTTGGGTTTTTTCTTTTGTAGTTGTTGCTATTTTTTTTGATTCCTCAAACTCTGGAATTATTAACGTATCCTCATTAGCATATAGGTTTAAGCCTAAACCATGCATCGCGATAGCTTTAGCCGTAGATCTCTGTATTGCAGTATTTACATCCATAGATGTAATCTTGTCAACAGTCAATGATTTATGTCTAAAATCTTTTATTGGAAGATAATCAATATGCTCTATGTTTTTTATTACAATACCTACTTTCACATACCCAGTCATTCCATCTGAAAACCAATTCAACCCAGTCTCTGGAGCTTCATAAACAATTCGTTGCGCGTTCTCGTCTTCTTGTTTTAAATAATTCCAAGCTATTGCCCAGGATAAATAATTAAAGTTACCTTTCTTTTTAACGTGTTTAGTTACATCTGTTGCAACCAAATCTTTAAAGTAATTGTTTTCTGTTTTGCTCATTTTATTTTAATTTTAGATTTAATTTTTTAATTTTATAAGCATACCTTATAAGTATAACTTCTCTTTTGTTTTTTAAGTTTTTAATATGCTTGTCATTCTTCCGAGTATTTACTTCGGTTTTAATTTTGTTCTCTATTAGCTTTAATTTAAAGAGACAATTAATAATGTTTAATTTTAAACAACCAATTAACCATCCATGTTTATAAAATAAATTGTAATGATCTTTATCAATTACTCGATAATAATCTCCTCCTCTATTCATATCTAATATTTCAATTCTATCACTGAACATTTGAATTTTTACACCTTTACTCCTTACGTTCTTACTAATAGGCAAATCCTCCGATATGCTATTTTTACAAACAAGTGCTTGATCAAATATTTCTTTGATATTATACATTAAAAGTTTTTTAATATTTTCTGAACCATATCATTAACATCTGTGTCAATTTTAATTAGTTCTTTAGCTTTATTATATCCATGTATAATAGTAGAATGTGTTACTTTGAAATCGTAAGCCTCTAAAAATCTTTGAATGTAAGATATTTTAATTGGCCTCTCCATACATAGATAATATAGCATCTGCCTTGCGTCTACAATATCCCCTCTCCTGGAAGATGTAAACATTTCATCTAAAGTTAAATCAAATGCTTTAGCTACCGCAGTAGCGTAATCATCAAATATTTGTTTTTTCATTTTTTTTTAATTTTATTTAATTCTATTTGTAAATTATCTATAGATTTTTGAATAGATTTATAGGTACGAGGTGTTTCTTTAATTTCCTCATCTGTCCTGGTTTCTGTCCATTGGAATATTAATTTATCCATAACTATATACCTAAAGGGAAATCGTCATCTTCGATAACTTCTTCCTGGTTAATTGTTTCGTCATCTTCCTTATCTTTTTTGTATTTAGGATCGAATGATAAGAATAATTCTTTAAGACTCTTGTGCATGATTTGATTATATTTTAATTAGACTTCGTTCACAAATATAGTATAAAATAGTTATAAAACCTAAAGTTACTCGTAATAACTTACTGACAAAAATATTTCTACATATTCATAATACTCTCCTATTTCCGAATGTATAACCTGGTCTTCCCCTATTGCTACGGCAAAAACTTTCTTCTCTCGCTCCTCTAAATCATTTAAAAAATCAGTAATTAACTTTACATCATTATATCCGCCACTACCCCATTTTAATTCAAAGATACTTTCATAGATCAAAATTCCTTGAGAGTTTTCTAATTTTAGAGAAAATAAGTCTTCAAAAACATTTCGCCTATCTCCATTTTTTATTTTAAATAAATTCTCTTTCTCTTCTTTTGGTATTCCTATTATTACCTGGCTTCTATATCCCATAGCTATTTGTTTTTTATCCATTGAATTAATAAATCTTTTGCCGTTTTTTTGTCGAGTGAAAACTCTTCTTGTATGTAGGGAGATGCTCCGAACATGTTTGTAACTCCGCTATCTCTTAATTGTTCTAAGAAAATGAAAACTTTTTTCTCTAATTGTTGTGTCATTGTTATTTGTTTTTTATTGCGCTTTGATTAATAAATCTTACTATTTCATTCAATTCGTAAATTTCATCACTACCTATCCTTTGACTCCATTCAAGAATACCCTTGACCGCGCTTCTGACTTCTTTTAAGTCTTTGCGCATCGATTTAATTATTTTTTGAGAATCCATGTAGTCTTCCATTAAAGATGTAATTTTATTAAAATCTCTATCTTTTTGTGTTTCCGCGTAT
>MDTF01001644.1_pt1 | contig 10572 bp, 2 predicted proteins | sample 811191 | NCBI WGS metagenome assembly MDTF01 (sample SAMN05326649, study PRJNA326480) | marine metagenome | isolation source: seawater | place: Southern Ocean | collected 2011
CCAAATGACGTTACTATATATATCTCCATTCAATATATTTCTTGGATCATTTGGATATACATACCTATCTTCGAGCAGTAAAAAGTTGATTGTTCAAATGGGTAAAGCCGGTGTAGAATGTTTGTGTTACAATTGGATGCCGTCAGACGATTGGACACGTACTTCAACAAATAATTCCGTACGCGGCGGTGCTTTAAGTACCGGTTTTGATTTAAGCAAAGCACCGGTATCTTTATCTGGCAATAGAGGTACTGCAGCTATAACGTCGCGTGAAAAATTATTAGCTACTTTGGAAAGGTTTTTAAAAGAAATTTTACCAGTATGTGAAGAAAACAATGTTGTTCTTGCATTACATCCTGACGATCCACCACTATCTGTATTGCATGGACAGCCACAAATATGTTATTCAGTGGATGAGTTGGCAAAAATAGTTCAACTTGTAAAATCACCAGCAAATGGAATTTGTTTTTGTCAAGGTACATTTGCAAGTGCAGGAGAAGATATACCTTCTGGTATCAGAAAATTAGGCAATGCAATTAAATTTATTCATTTTCGTAACGTGTTGTGTGACAAAACAGCACCAGAACCAGGTTCAAAATTTCAAGAAACATGGCAAGATACTGGAGATATTGATAATGTATTAGCGTTGAAAGCGTATCGCGAGGTGTGTTCGAATGTTGTAATACGACCAGATCATGTTCCAACTCTTGAAGGTGAAGATAATAGTAATCCAGGATACCACATGCTAGGAAGATTGTGGGCCTTGGGATATATCAAAGGTTTGATGGAAGCGTTGTAAATATAAAATGCAAATAATAATCATACAGTTTCATTTTTCTAGCATACCGGGTACTTTCTAGATCTACGGTACAGTTTGATTTTTAATCCTTAGTCCGCCATTGTCATACAATATAGTTTCATTTTTCTATAACCCCTTAGTCCGCCATTGTCATCATTGTAATCCTATCCAGCACCCATCTAATACCATAGATTGGTCGTAATATGGCGACGACGTGTAAAAATTGATTTAATGGTACGTATAATTCTTCGATTCCCGACATACCACCACGAATAATACTAAACGCTGCATCTTTTGGTTTCATAGTTGGCATATTTATTTCCATACCTGCACCACTGTTGTATTTTTCTGTACTGACTTGACCTAATACAACAACTGTAACTTTGACTGGCAATTTTTTGGTTTCTATTTCTAATCTAAAACTGTCGAAAAATCCATGCAATGCATGTTTCGTACCGCTGTACACGGATTGTTTCGGAACAGCTAGTTTACCAGCACCGGAAGAGATGGCAATAATATGACTGTCTGTTTCAGTCACCCTGCCACCCCGCGATAAAGAAGGAAGAGCTGCTACCGCTAATTTGATAAAAGAAACGAAATTGACAGAGACTGCCGTATCTACATCTTTCAAAGTCGTACCAATCTCAGTAGTATAAATCTCTTCCGCTGCAGGTACCAACCAACCCCATTGTTGATACGCATGATTCAACACTAAGACATCCATTTCACCATGCCATGCTTTGTCTTGCAGTACTGTTTGCACCACGTTTATGATTGATTTCTCAGAAGACATGTCACCTGGTGCAACGATAACCGATGCTGCACCTCTTGCCATTGCCTCTTTAGCGACACGTTCCAACTGTGTTTTTCTGCGTGCAACAAGACCAATGTGAGCACCTAACTCGGCATATTTGTAGACCATTTCTTCACCGATGCCACCCGAAGCACCACAGATTAAGACACGTTGATTGGTTACGACTGCAGGATCAAAATTATCTGTAATTGTAAAAATTGGAACAATTGACAGAAGAAGCGGCAAAAAAAATACAAAAAGGCAACACGTCTTGAGCGTCCAACGGTTTGACAGTGGCAATCGGTGATTGCAGACTTCGATTCCTTTGAAGCTACACATTGATTGAAGATAATTTTAATTGTTCGTAAGAAATTATCGCACTGTGAACTAAGTGAACCGTTGGACACTCCGTAGCCTAAAAAGTTTGATTTCCAGGATTTTCAATTTATTGGAAAAAATAAAAATTTAAAATATTTTGCATTCAATATATACAGAACACATATACAAAGATGAATCATTCATCTTCCGATGAATTTGAACATGATTCAGATCACGAAGTTCTTGACTTGACTGATCACCACACGTCACCTCGATCTAAAACCAAAAACAATCCGCCTTCAGCACCACAAGCAATAACAAATGCCTTGCCTTTGTTGCCACAGGATGAAGCTGATCCAGAAGCCGACCCAGAACAAGTACAACTTGCCATGCAAAATCTCAATGGTGATCTTCAAGCTCTTCAAGACCAACGTGCTGAAATGGAACAAATGCAACAAGAGTTAGAAACATTAAGAAAACATACTTCAAAAATGTCAGCCGGTGATGATATGAATCCAGAAGAAGTGAGAAGAGCTACAGAAGCTGTCAATCAAATCAGTTCTTCGTTGGGTTCGTTTGAAACTAAATTAGAAAATATTGCAGCCTCACCAGTGCGACAAAGAAGAGTGCAAGAAGTAAATACACCGGACGATCCAAATCGAATGTCGTCACGAGAAACAACAAGTGTGACGACAACGAATGAAAGTAATGACAGCAACAACAACAACAACAACAACTCTTCACAATTGGAACAGATGCGTCAACTTCAAGAAATGCAAAGTGCATTAGAAATGCTGGAACAGAATTTAAACACTGTAAATGTTGATGGAACAGGAGGATCAATTAATGATGTTGCAATGCTTCAAGAACAAATGGCAATGATTCAAGGTGTCATGGGACAATTGGGAGAAATGAACGAATATTCAGATGGCAGTTTGGGAACAACTGGTAGCAGTGGCAATAGCGAAGGTAACAATGATCTTGGTGGTTTAGGTGGTGCCATGTTGTCTTCACTCAATCGAAAAATGGAAGCACTTGCTGGTTCACCCAGAGCTACTCAAATAGGATCAAATGTCACAATTGGACATGGACACAACGGAAAAAATGAAGAAGAACATGAAGAAAAAAATGACGAAAACGATGGACCGACATTAGATGAACTCATGAACATGTTTAAAACCCATGGATTAGAAATGGACCGGAACGAATTGATGATGATGTTGGAAACCGAACAAGGAGTGCAACTGGTACAGCAAGTGTTGGAATTAAGTAGCTTACGTGCCGAACAAGAAAGACAACTTGAAGAATTAAAAGGAGAAGGAGAAGGAGAAGGCGAAGGAGAAGAAAGATCAAAAAACAGTGGAATATCTTCCTCTTCCTCTAATGCATCTGTCTTTAATGTCTCCAGTGCATCTTCCACTGATACACAACATGAACACGACAAACAAAATGTTCGTCAATTATTTTTAGATCGTGGATATGCATTATCTGATGATGATCTTGAACAAACTTTATCTTCGCAAAGAGGAAAAGCATTAGCAATTAAATTGAGAGAATTAAATCCAACTCAATTAAACGATTTTAGTAAAAGTGGTGGTGTTGCACCAATTCCTTCAGCAAGTAACGACAATGCTCAAATAATTGAGGACGAGATCTACAATGTCGAGGACAGTGAAGATAGCAGTGAATCATCAAATGACATTGAAACTGAGAATGTAAATAACAATGGGACGGATGATGAATTAATACTTTTGCCACCAGTGTCGATACCAACTATTACAATGACTAAAAACGACCAAGAATCTGTACGTGAATTATTGTCTAGTCGTGGAATTCAATTGACAGATGAACAATTGGTTGAAGTCATGTCAACGGAAAGAGGAAAACAAATGGCTTCGCAACTTCGTGAACTTCAAGCAACACGGGCACAATTGCAACAAGCTGAAACATCATCAGCAAGACCAAGTAATCTACAAACATCAGATGATCGTCAATTTCTTCGTTTGTTTCTTGAACAACAGAGAGAAGGTGGAGTAGAAATCAGTGACGAAGAAATTGATGCGATCCTTGCCACAGAGCAAGGAAAACAACTTCTGTCGCAATTGAAAGAGCTTCAGTCCGCTGAAAAAGAACAAAAAATGCTTCAAGCTACATTGCAAGCACGTATTGTTGAAGAAGAAGGAGACAACAGTCTGTTGAATTCCGATCCAAGTAGTAAAATTACTATTGAAGAAAGAGATTATTTGAAAGCATTGATACGCAATCAAAAAGGTGTTGATGTATCAGACAATCAATTGAATGAGTTATTGGCAACACCTATGGGAGCATCAATGGTCGAACAGGTTCGTGAACTTCTTGTAGCACAAGAAAATGCAGCGCAAGCTCAACTTGCACTTGAAAAATCTCAAAGTGTAGATGTTGGACAACAGACTTACGATTCTGCCAAATCCTCATTGGGAAAAAAAGATCGTGAAGAAGTATCAGAATTATTCTTTCAACAACGTGGCGTAAGATTATCTGAAGAAGATCTGGACATGGTAATGGGTAGTGAAATGGGTCAACAACTTGCTTTGCAAATTCGAGAAGTAAAAGAACAAGAGAGGTTACAGAGTTCACGTCAGAAGCAAGTGGAAGAGGACGAAGAGGAAGAGGACGAAGCATTATTGAATACGTCAACATCACCATCTAAAGATGAAAATGCAAATGCAAATACAAATGCAAATGCAAATGAAAATCAAGGCGATGCTTCCCAGAGAAGAATATATGTTCGTGCATTGTTAGCTCGAGAAGGACAAGGTGGTGCATTGGCAACAGTGACTGACGAAGAATTGGATACTATTTTATCAACAGAAAGAGGAAGAACATTAGTCTCTCAACTGGAGAGTGCAAGTCAACAACGTGCAGAACTGGAAGGTCTTCGGGCACAAGCTGCCACAGCCAAGAAAGATATGGTTGATGAAGACAGCAATGATGCAGTAACACAACAAGATTCTTTGATGTCTTCAACCACCGACAATGAGATCGAAAGAGATCGTCAACGTGAAATGGTTCGTACTCTTTTGCGTTCTGGTGAAGACACATCCCTTTTAGTTGATGATCTTTCCGACATTCAATTAGATGAAATTATTAATAGTGAACGTGGTCGTGTATTACTGCGTCAATTAGAAGAGGCAAGTTCAGCAAGAAGAGATTTAGATGCAAAAAGAATGGAATTGGAACAAGCTGAACAAGAAGCACAGCAACAACTAGAATTGCAACAAAGTCAACAGCAACACCTACTTCAATTACAACAAACATCGGCAGCAGTACCCGGTGTATCAACTTCAACTTCAACTACAACTACAGCTACAACTACTTTGCAAGATCGTACTCTTCTTCGTATGGTATTGGCACAACAAGGAAATACACCTACCAATATTGATGATGCTACTTTGGATGCACTTCTACAAACAGACGAAGGGCAACAAATACTAAGTGTGATTAAACAAGCAGTGGAAGCTACAGGTGGTGCAGGTCTTGCATCGCTGCCTTTTCCACCAGAAGCACCAGCAGAACCGGTAGCAGAAGAATTTACTTCAAATCCACAAACAGAAAACGATGGATTTGTTCCAACCGAGAACGAAGTAGAAGCTGTTCGTTTAATGTTTCAAAAACAAGGTTTTGAATTACCAAGAGATCAATTAGTAGAGCTTCTAGGATCACCTCAAGGTTTAGGTTTGTTGGAAGAACTTCGTGCTGCACCTGCATCTGGTGAAACTATTCGTGCTGTACTTCAACAATCTCCAGAACAATCTTTGGAAAACAATGGTAATGTTACTGATGGACAGAAAGAAACTGTTCGTGCCATGTTTGCAGCTCGAGGAATTGAATTGACAAATGCACAATTGGAACAAATTTTAAGTACCGAGCAAGGAAGAACAATGGTTTCTGAATTGGAAAGTTCAGTACCTACAACCCAATCAGATCCAACACCCAATCCACAGGAAAGAGATGCGGTGAGAAGAGCTGTGTATTCTGTTCTATCAACGATTCTTGTTGATGCATTCACAAATGAAACAATGTCAGAAGAAGAAAAAGCAGATGTGCAACGCCAAGCCGAATCACAAGCAGTTGTGTTGTCTGCAGCACTTGAAGAAAAATTGTTGATGAGTGCTGGTTCAAGAGAGACCTATTTGAATAAAGAGTCACTTCCACACAGATTACAAAAAGCAATTCAAGATGCTGGTGGATTCCCTGGTTTACTTCAAGGTAGTTTAGATACTGCAACTGCTCCACCATCACCAAATCGACCATTGCCAACCGCACCAACAGCAGCATCAACAGCACCAATGTCTCCTTCTTCGCCTTCGACTTCACGTACACCATTGGTTGCACCAGATGCTACTCGTGCTGCACTTCGCGAAATTCTTCGTGGACGTGGCATGACTTTTACCGACGAAGAATTTGATAACATTTCACAAACACAAACTGGCAAAGAATTAATGTTGGGTGTACAAGAAATGATGTCACTTCAAGCACAACAAAACGATACGTTGGATAGCGGTGGTAAAGGTGCACCAAAATTTGTTCCACCAACAATTGAAGAGATTCATGCTTATTTGAAAGAAAGAGAAGGTTTCAAAACACAATTTCAAGATGTCACTATAACACAATTAAAAACAGTATTATCATCACCAGATGGGCAAAATTTCTATCGTGAAGTTGTATCAAGTATGATGAGAGACAAATATGGCAGCTTAGCAGATGCAAAAGCGGAATGGGAAAGAGAAGCAACTGGACAAGAACGCGAAGAATATGATAATGATGATGAAGATGAAATATCAACACCAGAAGCAGAAGAAAAATTGGTAGGTATGATTGTCGCAGTCGAAAAAAGTATGGAACAATTAATGACGCTTCATAGTTCGACAGATAGTATTGAAGGAAAACAAAAAATTAAAAAGACACTTCAAGAATGTAATGGAATGATGTTAGATTTAAAAAGTAGATTAAATGATTTAAAAGAACTCAAAGAAGAAGCAGGTATTGCATCTACAACAATGATTAGAGCTATGGCAGAAAGAATGCAAGAAGAAGAAGATCGACAACAACAACAACAGCGTCAACAGCGTCCACCGTTGTCACCTGATCTTCCACAACGTCCAACAACATCTCGAAGAGTACCTCGTCCATCACCAGATGAAATGTCGGATTACACTGGTTCAAGAAGAGCACCAACCTTGACAGAACAAGGAACCTATGTTGTTGAAACAGCAGAAATTGATGAAGCAGACAACGAAACGACAGGAAGTCCACGTCCAAAAACATCCAGAAAAATGCGTCATCCATCACCGGATGATTTTATGGATTATGTATCGCCATCCAAAAGAAGCCAAGCAGGTAAAACAAGACCTGGATTGGATTCACCGGAAGAAGAAGTTGGAACAGTTCCATCGTATCAAGTTCAAGTTCAATCCTTTGAAAATGGTACACAATCTAAACAGTCACAGTCAAGAGAAGAAGATGAAGAGGAGGACGAAAACAACAGTAACGGTTTATTAACACCACCACCCACACCATTGTTGGGTAATGGAAGATCATCGACTGAAAAACGAAGAAGTAAAGCAATGGTTGTCACTGAAGGCGAAGAAGACGTTGACAGTGAATTGTCACGTGAAATTGCATCTACTGTTGCATTTTTAGGTGAACGTGAATTTGTTTTATTATTATTACGTCAATTAAGAATGATGCCAGGCTTAAGATCACCCTCCATTCAAATGCAATTTTTGTCGTCAATGCATCAAGAATACCAAACACTTGCACTCGAAATGAATAGTACTAATGATCGAACTACTACTACAACACCAAGTGGATTTTTTGTTGATCGATTAATGCGTAATGCAGAAGATTCACCAAATCACGGATTATCTGGTAGAATGCAAACACCAGATAAAAGAACGAATTCAAACGGTAGTCCAGCCAATACACCAACCAATCAACATCATGATTACGAAGAAGATATAGTTGGTGGTGTCTCTAATACATCTTCTGTCAATACAGAAACAAACGACGAAAGAAGAGAACGCGAAGACGGTGTAATGAGAAGATCGCATGGAACAAACAGTGTAGGTATATCTAGTATGAACGGCGAAGATGGTGATGGAATGGAACGTTCTTCTGCATTTGGTACATTACATGGATGGAGTGATTCGTCCTCTGCTGCTGGTAGTGATGTTGAACATTTACGTATCCAAAGAAGGTACGGAAGTTATGGCAACGAAAGTCAAGGAAGAGGTGGTGATCGTTCACTGAGTGGTTCTTTTGATTCTTCTGTATCGGGAGGTGGTGGAGGTGGTGGTTATACTACGTCAGAAGGTGGTGTTGTATCAGATACCTCATGGGGAGCCTCTGACAATGAACGTGCACTTGAAGCTGCAGCACACTTTGATTCAATATTAGTGCAAGAAGGTGGTACAGTTCATTTAGAACGTCTTCACCAAATGATGGCACAAACAGAAAGATTAAATAGTAGAGCAGCATCAGACCAACAAGCAGAAACACAACAAATGCAACAACAAATGCAACAACAAATGCAACAACAAATGCGGATATTAGCAGGTAATGAAATGGGTAGTGACAGCGAAGACGAAGCATATGACGATAAAAATGATTTTCTGAGAAGTGGCGCCGTTCAAGGTAGAACACGTACAGCAACGAATAAAAAAAACAGAATCAACAAAACTAACAGAACCAAAAAACAAACCACCATTGTGAACGATGATGAAAGTCTTGCTTCTTTGAGAAAAGTATTAAATGATTCCTTGACACAACACGAAAGAACTGGAAAAGACAATTTGGACAGAAGAACATTGACAAAAATGGCATCATCTGTTGTACGTGAACTTCGTGGTTCTTCATCACCTGTCAAACGCGGCAAAAAAAAACAGTCTGGACCGTGGAGTGGTCCTTCTTCTTTATCGAATGGCGGTAGACGAACTATGTTAGATCCACAATTAAAATTGACATTAAATGAACAATTATTAAGATACGAAGGAAAAATATTGACAAAAGATATGAAAGTTATATTAATTCAAGATGTCATTGATATGATACATGAAGAAATGGTATTTAGTGAATTTATTATATCCATTGACGAAAGTTACCGTACAGATATTTCAGAAATGAGATTCAAATGGACTAAAAAACAACGTTCTTACGATGCGATACCATCTGTTGCAAGAAGACAATCAACTTGGGAAAAAGATCGAAAAGATATGGAAGAAGAAATCGTTGTATTAACAGAACAAAGAAATATTGATTTAGAAAAATTGCATGAAGAAAGAAGAAGAAGATTGGAAAGAAGTGTCCGTCCACTGCCATCAGAAGATGAAATGAGTGTAGACACATCCATGGAATTAACACCTTTGGATAATTATTTGAGACAACAACAAGAACAGAATGATATGGATGACGACGACGATGACGATGAATATCTTGGTGGTGAAGAAGAAGACGAAGACGAAGAAGAAAATGAGAACGATAGAAGTCGTTCGTATCGTGTAGTGAGCAGTCCACAACAGAACACTTCTTCGACACGTGATGGTCCATCGCCAAGATCGTTAACACGTCAATCAAGAAAAAATAATTTAGAACGTTCACCACAAGCAGCAGCATTTGCAGCAGGATTAGATGCAGCACGTGCAGCAATAGTAGAACACGAAAGACCTAGAAGAGATCAAAAAAGAGAAACTTCTTCTTCAAGAACATACAATGAAGCGATTCGTGCTGCAGCAAGTGCCAATGAAATATCTACACAGATTGAAGAAAGTTTAAAAAAACAAAGACAAAAAAATGTAGGGGCGTCTTCTAAAAAAAAAGATGGTATGTCACCTGTAAATTCACCACTAAAATCACGTAGTAGTAATCCTCAGAATCAATCGTACGATGAAGCTATTATTAGTTTGCTTCAACGAGCTAAAGTCAGTGGTGTAGATTGGTCACAAATGTTTGAAGTGACAGATCGCGATGGGACAGGTGAAATACGTGCTAGAGATTTTCGTGAAGCAATGGTAAGCATACTATTTAAATGAACAATGTGTTTGATGTGTTTTTATTTTGTCTAATTTGTTTTTTGTTTTTTGTTTTTTGTTTTTTGTTTTTTCTTCTCTCTCTTTTTTTTCAGAGCCATATTGCACATGCGGATGCACGTTTCACACCAGGTCTTCAATCTGATGAAATGCATCATCTTGTAAATCGATTTTTGACACCAGAAGATGGGTCAACTGAAAGAAAAGTCAATTACCATCAATTTTTTGAACATTATACTAGACAAATTGAAAATGTAGATGAAGATGGATTTGTAAATATTGGACAACTTCCTACAACCGGAAACGACGATAGCAATTACAACAACACTACGAATAGTGATAGTGGTGGTTGGTATCAAATTGAACAAGCAAGAAGAAGACAAGAAGAAGAAGAAGCAACAGACATGGATGAAACGAAAGAAAATGAAAATGTGGAACATTTGGCTTCACGTTTAGCAAGTATGGCCGAACGTGAAATGTATAGTGGAATCGAAGCTCTTGATCCATCGATGTACGAAAGAGAAATTGTAGCACCCCCAAATGGTCATGATCAAACTGAAAGATTAAATCGTGCGTTACTTCTTCATGCGAGTATC
>MDTF01010156.1_pt1 | contig 10571 bp, 11 predicted proteins | sample 811191 | NCBI WGS metagenome assembly MDTF01 (sample SAMN05326649, study PRJNA326480) | marine metagenome | isolation source: seawater | place: Southern Ocean | collected 2011
CAACCTATGATTATGTACTTATAGACTGTCCACCATCACTAAGTTTGCTTACAGTTATGGCCCTAGTGTCTTCCCACTCGTTGCTAGTGCCGCTTCAGGCTGAATTTTTTGCTTTAGAGGGATTAACTCAGCTAATGAAAACTATAGAAAGAATAAAAGTTAATTTAAATCCTGAATTAAAAATTAGAGGAATACTTTTAACAATGTTTGACAAAAGAAACAAGCTATCTACACAAGTAGAAAAAGAAGCAAGAGATTATTTTAATAAAAAAGTTTATCTAACGGTGATACCAAGAAACGTCAGACTGTCGGAGGCCCCATCTCATGGCATGCCAGTTCTAATTTATGATAAATCATGTCCTGGTAGTAAATCATATTTTAACTTTACAGATGAATTTATTAAACAAGAACAAATAAAGGGGGCACAGTATAATGGATAAAAATAAAATAAAGAAAGGGTTAGGCAGAGGACTATCATCATTGATAGGTGAAACAAAAAATGAAATAGATTTTAATAAATTATCCATAAGTGATTTAGTTAGTAATAGGTTTCAACCTCGAAAAAATTTTGATGAAAATAATTTGCAAGATTTAACAAATTCCATAAAAGAAAGAGGAATAATTCAACCAATAATAGTTAGAAAATCATCTGAAAATATCTCTAAGTATGAAATAATTGCTGGTGAGAGAAGATGGTTAGCTGCTCAAAAAGCAGGTCTTCATGAAGTGCCTGTTGTAATAACAGATGCAGATGATTTAAAATCATTAGAATTTGCCATTATTGAAAATGTTCAAAGAAATGATCTTAACGCAATAGAAGAAGCTCACGGTTATCAAAGACTTATCCAAGAATTTTCTTATGACCAGGAAAAAGTGGCGGAGTTTATTGGAAAAAGTAGAAGCCACATAACTAATTCTTTAAGACTATTAACGCTGCCTGATGCTGTATTAAGATTTATCGAAACAAAAAAAATAACTGCAGGTCATGCTAAAATTTTAGTTGGTTTAGATAATGCAGAGTTTGTCGCAAAAAAAATAATTGAGAAGAATCTTTCTGTTAGACAAGCAGAAAATTTTGTAAAAATTTTTAAGATAAAAAAACAATCCCCTAAAGAATCTCGAGATATTAACTTACAATCATTAGAAATTTCAATCAGAGATAAAATTGGTCTTAATGTTTCAATTAAAAATAAGAAAAATAATACTGGCTCTTTGGTTTTAGAGTATAAGGACCTCGATCAATTAAATAAAATAATTGAGATTTTAAAATCTAATTATTAGTTTTCTTTGAATTATTAATTATAAAATCTGATAAAATATTTTTTCCAATAGTCGAATTTCTTTTAATTAAAAACTCAATATTATTGCTATCATAAATTAAATTCCTCAACTCATTTTTTCCCCAAGATCTAATTTGTTTGGTAACCACAGTTTTATCCTTCCAAAAAATAGGAGGCCTGAAAGAGGAAATTGCTTGATCTATATTTCTTTTTTCATCAACCAACTCATGAATTTTAAGTAATCTTTTAAGTTTCGCCAAAAATGTTCTTATAATTATTATGTTATCTTCATCAGAATAGTTATTTTCATTTAAAATAGTAACGGTCCTTCTGGTGTTTTTAGCAAGTGAATGATCAGTTAGCTCTGATACACTATAATTATCTGCAAGATTAGTTAGTTTAATTAATTCTTGAAGATTTATACTTTTTTTATTTAAGGTGAAATTTTCAATTTTTTGCAATTCATTGTATAAATTTTTTCTATCACCTCTACTCCTTTCGATTAAAACATTAATCAGCTGTTGTGAAATTGGAATTTCTTTCTCTCTAAAAAAAAGATTAATTATAGTATTTAAAGTTTGATTAGTGTCTTCATAAAAAGGGATACATGTTAAAAATTTATTTTTTTCAAAAAAAGCACGTAGTTTAGATTTTTTTTCTAATGCGCTAGAGTTTAATATTATAATTGTATCATTAACTTGTTTTTCAATTATTTCTTCAATTAAATCTTTTATTTTATCTGTTGCTCTATCTATTATAATTAATTTTTCTTTCTCAAAAAATGATTTTGATAAAACTGTATTAAAAAAATTTTCTTGATTTTTTAATATTTCATTTTCTTCGTAAAGATAAATAGATCCGTTATAATTTTTTTTAAATTTCTCATTTATTAATTGATTTTTGTGTCCTTCGTTTTCACCATATAATAAAAAAAATTTATGTGTATAATCAATTTTACTTAGTTCAAAACTTTTAATAATCATTTACATTAATTGTAGTTTTAGAATTATTTCTTCAGAAATTTTAATAATTAGATTTTCTATGATACCTTTTTTATATTGACTCAAGTTAAACTGATTTATTTGATAACTATAAGTAAATTCTTTGGTAATATTTATAGTATTTAAAAGTAAATTTTGATCATCTTTGAAAACATCAACTGTAACGTCTATAATAATTCTGTATGTTTGAGGGTCTCCCTTTGAATCTCGAGATGTAATTTCATTTTTATTTGTAGAATTTATTTTTAAAGAATAATTTTTTTTAGAATTATCTAATTTGTAGGAACGAATACCTCTAATAATTCGATTTGTAGTTTTACTACTATCTATATTTTCAATTCTATTAATATTGAAGTTTATATCTTTGGTTGAAAAAATTGGTTTATAACCAGAACAACTAAAAATAAATAAAAAACAAAAACAAGATAATAATTTTTTCATTATAATATTAAATTTATTAACCTATCTTTAACATATATAACTTTTTTAATCGTTTTATCTTTTAGGTAGTTTGTGTATTGTTTTTCTGCTTTTATGAGGTTAACAATTATATTTTCATCACTACTTATATCACACTTTATTATTCCTCTTTTTTTTCCATTAATCTGAATAACTATAGCGTTCACTTTTTTACGAAGTGCCTTCATGTCAATAACAGGCCAGTTGTGAGTATCTTTTATGTCAAGTTCGTTAATGCACTCCGATGAAAAATGAGGAATAACCGGACTAACAATTACTAATAATTTTATATAATTTTCCAATAAAATTGATGTGCTTATCTCATTTATTTTTATCTTAGATAAATAGTTGTTTATTTCATGATAATTTGCAATCAGAACATTATATTGAAAATTTTCTAGATTCTTAGTTACCTTATTTATTATTTCATTTGTAAAATCTTGCAAATTTTTTTCTGTTAAATTATTTTTATTACTTTCCACGCTTGATTTGTTTTGAATTCTTCTTTTTATATTTTGATGTAATAACCAAAATTTTTGAATAAATTTATATGCGGCAAGCATACCTTGTTCAGACCATTGAACATCTTTTTCTGGTGGACTGTCAGATAAAATAAAAAATCTTACTGCATCGGCACCATAATTTTTTATCATTTCTTCTGGATCGACTGTATTTTTTTTAGATTTTGACATCGATTCGGAGGGACCAACTATAACCTTGATTTTAGGGTCACTTATTACAAAGTAATTATTTTCATTAGTAAGATCTACCTCTTTAGGATTTAGCCAAACACCATTTTCATTTTTATAAGTTTTGTGACAAACCATACCTTGTGTAAATAATCCCAAAAAAGGTTCGATAATATTAAATTTTTCATTTTTATTAGCTAAAGCCAATGTAAAAAATCTAGAATAAAGCAAGTGAAGTATAGCGTGCTCGACACCCCCTATATATTGATCGACAGGCATCCAATAATTAATCTCGTCTTCATTAAAAGCATAACCTTTTTTGTGTGGTGAACAGAATCTTAAAAAATACCAAGAAGAATCAACAAAGGTATCAAGTGTGTCTGTTTCAATTGTACATTCTTCACCGTTAATTTTAATTTTTTTCCATTCGCTCTGATGTTCAAGAGGATTTCCAGCAGTATTCAAATTTATTTTTTCAGGAAGCTTTATAGGTAAATGTTCCAAAGGTATTTTAATTGCTTTATTATTTACATTATATGCAATTGGGATCGGACATCCCCAGTAACGCTGTCTTGAAATCCCCCAGTCCTTTAATCTAAAATTGATTTTTTTTTTACCAATCTTTTTTTCTTCTAAAATTTTTATAGCTTGAGGAATAGACTGTTCAGGTACCTTTAATCCATTTAACAAGCCAGAATTAAAAATTAAACCTGAATCCGTATAAGCTTCATCTTTAATTTGAAATTGATCATTTTCATTTTCAGGTTTAACAACAGGAATAATTTCTAGATTATATTTTTTTGCAAAATCTAAATCTCGCTGATCGTGTGCTGGACACCCAAAAACCGCACCAAACCCATAATCCATCAATACAAAATTTGCAAAATAAACAGGCACTTTTTTATTATTTAATGGATTTATTGCCATGAGATTAGTTTTAAAACCAATTTTTTCTGCTTGAGCTATGGATTCTTCTGTTGTGCCAGTTTTAGAGCAAAGTCTTTTAAAATTTGAAAAATCATTATTTTTTTCATAAAATTTTGAAATAGGATGATCAGCTGAAACTGCTAAAAAAGAAAAACCATACAAAGTGTCAGGTCTAGTAGTGTAACATTTTATTTCTTTGACAGGTAAATCTCCTTCAATTTGAAAATTAATTTCACAACCAAAAGATCTTCCTATCCAATTTTTTTGCATAGTCTTCACTTTATTGGGCCACTGATCAAGTTTATTAAGCCCATCAAGGAGTTCTTGCGAAAATCTTGTTATATTGAAAAACCACTGATTAAGCTTTTTTCTTTCAACTATTGCTCCTGAACGCCACCCTTTACCATCTATGACTTGTTCATTCGCAAGCACAGTTTCATCAACTGGGTCCCAATTTACATAACTTTCTTTTCTATAAACTAACCCTTTGTCGTAGAGTTCTAAAAAAAGTATTTGTTGATGTTTGTAATATTCAGCAGAGCAAGTTGAAATTTCTCTTTCCCAATCAATAGAAAGACCAAGTTTTTTTAATTGAAATTTCATTGTTTCAATATTTTTTTCTGTCCAGGTTTTGGGGTCTAGATTGTTTAGTTTAGCAGCATTTTCTGCTGGCATACCGAAAGAATCCCAACCCATTGGATGTAAAACATTAAAACCTTGAAGTTTTTTATATCGAGAGAGAACATCTCCAATAGTATAGTTTCTTACATGACCCATGTGAATGTTTCCAGAAGGATAAGGAAACATTTCTAAACAATAAAATTTTTTTTTGGTTTTATCAATTGATGCTCGAAAGATTTTTTTATCTTCCCAGCACTTTTGCCATTTTGGTTCAATGTTTTTAAAATTATATCTTTCCAATTTATTATAATTTATTTTGTAAAAGAAATTGTATTTTGTATTAATATTTAATTATCATTATAAACTTTTGGTCGATCTTTTATAAACTCATTTAAATCCAGTTCTTTATAAATAGCAGCCTTTTTTAAAATTTTATCCTTAAGTTCAAATATTAATTTATCATCTATTTGTTTTGTAGAACAAGTTGTTCCTTTGCAGGTACGTTTATACAAGCTAATATTAATTCCATCTGCTCTAATTTCATTGGTTAAAAATCTAATATTCATTTTAATTGATTCATCAAGGTTACCTTCGGAGTACCAGTCAGTAATTATAACCCCACCAGAATAATCGGAGCTAGATACAGACATAAAATCTAAAATATCTAGGGTCGCCCTCCACATAGGGTTGGAAGTTGCAAAAGTAGATTTATTCTTCTTATCAAAAAGTCGAATTCCTTTACCCTGCCTTGCATTATCCTGAGCTCTTTTTTGAGCATTAGGTTCAATTGGCTTTGACCAGTCAGGTTTGGGTAATAATCCGCAATTAGTAACAAAGACAAAAAAGCTTAAAAAGGCTAATAAAAAGATATTTTTTAAAAAAAATGGCATAATTTGATTTGTTTAAACTAAATGTTATCATTTAAAAAGGCTAATTTATAGAAGTGATAAATATATCACAATCTATAAAAAATTTGATAAAAATGAAAAATTTAAACATAAAAACAATAATAAAAGTTAAAAAGGGTCATTAATATTAATAAAACAAATAAAAGGAAAACAATGAAAAATATAACAAAAACAGGACTTACAGCATTAGCTGGTTCTCTAGTTATGGTTTCTGCGCAAGCCGTAGATTTATCAATGACTGGAGCATTAAAGTCTATTTTCTCAACTCAAAATAATCCAGTTGCGGGAACTGAAGCTACAAATGGTAAAGGTTTATCACTTGATACGGATTTCAATTTCAGAGCATCTGGCGAACTAGATAATGGCTTTACAGTTGGTTATCACATGCAGGTTGATACTGATGGAGCTCTTTCAGCTACTTCATCTCAACTTACAATTGGAATGGGTTCTCTTGGAACGGTTCAAGTAAATGATAGAGGTGGATCAAAAGCTAACTCTATAGATGATATCACTCCTCATGCTTACAACGAAACATGGGATAGTTTATCTACAGTTAACCCTTCAAGTTTTGGTAGCAGAACTTCTTCTGGTTCAATTGAATACAGAATGCCTGCACAAGAACTAATGGGTACAACTGTAAATGCATCAGTACTTTATGATCCAAACGCTGGCGTAGGTCAAATTACTGAAGGTTCTGTTGGTTCATCTAGTGTTTCTGGACAAGCATACACACTTCAAATAGCTCACGAAAGTGGACTAGAATTTGGTAGTGGATATGAGTCAGTTGATGATGATGCAGGTAAACTACTTGGATCTGGTACAACTGAAGCAATTGCTTATCTTAAATACGCAGTTGGTGGTTTATCAGTTGCTTATCAAGAAGCATACACTGACAGTGTGAGTGGTACTGGTACTGAAGGTGCTGACGTTGAAACTTCATTCATGGGTGTTGCATACACAGCCGGTGACGTGACTGTTTCATATGGTGAGTCAAGTAAACAAATCGCTGCTGTATCAGATACAGTTGTGGGTTTAGAATCAGAACTTGAATCTCTACAAGTAGCTTACGTAATGGGCGCTATGACAATTTCAGCAGCAATGTCTGAAACTTCAAACGCTGATGGTTTAACTGCTACAGATAAATATGAAGAAAACACATTAGCTGTTGCTTTCGCATTCTAGTAAACACTAAAGTTTATAAAGCCGGCCTAATTTTTATAGTTAGGCCGGTTTTTTTTATTCCTGAAATTCCTGAGAAACCTACACAATTTAGTAAATTAATTTTTTTTATATTCTTTTCATTTATCCCACCTAGGGCAATAAAATTTTTATTTATGTCTAAAGTTAATAAATTAAATCGATTAATACCAAGGTAGTTATTTTTTTTATTCACTTTAAAAATTGGAGCTAAAAAGATAGAGGAACAACCTTGATCTTTTTTAATTATAATTTCTTGTTTATTGTGAGCTGATCCAATAATAATAAAATTTTTTTGTTTAAAATAAAGGTTAAAATTTTTAGTTTTAACAAAAGATGGAATATAAAAACCATCTAATTTGTATTTAATAGCTAATTTAATATTATTTGCTAGAAAAAGCTTTCTTTTATTAATTTTACAATAATTTTTTAATGATAGTAATGTACTTTCATTAGTTTTTTTTTTATAATTACGATAAATAATTGAGATATTTTTATTTAAATTATTCAAATCAAGAGGATCAAATTTATCAATAAATAAATAAACCCTAGGTAATTTTTTTTGCATCACAGTATTATTAATTTAGTTTCAATACAAAATACACTAAAGACCAATAAAGCAAATATAATTGCTGTCAGCAAAACATTCCCTGTAAGTGAAATTTTGCCGTTAGTAGAGCAAAAACAAATACATTTTGGTGAAAACAAGGTTCAAGAGGCAGTTGAAAAGTGGACAAAAATTAAACGAGAGTTTAAGGATATTAAACTTCATATGATTGGTAAGTTGCAAACTAATAAAGTTAAATTTGTAGTACCACTTTTTGACTACATTCATTCACTTGATAGCATAAAATTAGCACAAAAAATCAATCAAGAGCAAAATAAAATAAAAAAAAATTTAAAGATATTTGTTCAGGTTAATATTGGTAATGAAGAACAAAAAAGTGGAATTAAAGTAGAAGATTTAGAAGAATTCTATAAAAAATGCATGTTAGATCTTAATCTGAATATCGTTGGTTTAATGTGTTTACCACCGAAAAATATTAATAGTAATGAATATTTTCTAAAAATGAAAAATCTTGCTATGAAATTAAATATTAAAGAATTAAGTATGGGAATGTCAAATGATTACTTGGATGCAGCAAATTGTGGTGCAACCTTTGTAAGAATAGGTTCAAAAATTTTTGGAAATAGAAATTAATTTATTTTAATTTTAGTATTTTTATTTATTAATTTAATTAAGATTTCAAAATCTTTTTTTTTTAAAGCTATACATCCTGCAGTAGGATTATAATTATCTGTTAAATGTAAAAAAATTGCACTTCCCTTATTTGGAATTTTTTTTTTATTGTGATTAAATGAAATTACATAGTCATATTTATGATCTTTTCTATAAAAATATTCTTTTAGTTTTTTATTTTGCGTTCTTATTTCTTTATTATAATTTTTATCATCAAGATCATCGCACCATGCCATATTTTCTTGAATGACTTTTCTTGGAAGTTTACATTTTGGAACTTTAACTCTATCTTTTCTAAAATATAATTTTTGTAATTTGAATAATCCTTTTGGAGTAGTATGGTCACCTTCTTTTTTATCAGAGTTAAAGCCATTTTTACCAACGCAACATTTCAGTTTAAAGTCATCAATTACAAGCGTGTTTTTGTTTTTTACATGAATTATCATGGTAATATTAGTTATGGCCTTACACAATATATTTCTTATAAATTATAATTCATTATACGAAATTTTAGATGAGATTAAAGAAAATTTATTCTTTAATATTATAAAGTTTGAAAATGAAAATGATTTTCTCAAAAATCGCAATCTTGACATAAAAAATTTTTTGATAATTTCAAAAGATCCAAATAAACTAAAAAAAAATAATATTATTACAGATAAAAATTTAATAGAATTTAACGATTTACCACTACGTTTGAATAAATTTCTTGAATTAATTAATCTTAAATTGATTAAACTAAGATTTAATAATCAGTCTAAAATTGTTATTAAAAATTATGAATTAAACTTTAATTCTAAACTTTTTTCTAAAGGAGATTTAAGTTTAAAATTAACTGAAAAAGAAATTGAAATTATTTTATACTTAAACTTCAATAACCAAAAACATAGCGTAATAGACTTACAAAAAAATATTTGGCATTATTCATCAGATATGGAAACACACACAGTAGAAACTCATATTTATAGACTTCGAAAAAAATTAAATGATAAATTTAAAGACGAAAATTTTATATTAAGTCACAAAAATGGCTATTTTATTAAGTAGAATGATCTAATCAAGTCTGGCTCCAACTTTTTGAATTATCTTTGAAGACATCTCAGTTCCTTTTTCAAGACTTTCTTTTATTGAAAATTTATTAATAATCCCATGTAGAAAACCAGCTGCAAATAGATCACCAGCACCTGTTAAGTCTACAATTTTTAAATTTGGTTTACTTTTGCATTCTATAACTTCTTGGTTTTTAATACTAACACTTCCTTTTTCACCACGTGTAATAATTAAAAGTTTCTCTAATTGTCTTCCAAATTCAATAACATCTTCAAAGTTTTTAGCTTGAATTAATGATCTAATTTCTTGTTCGTTAGCAAAGATTATATCAAGTTTATTTTTAACCAAATCTAAAAAATCATTTTTATGTCTTTCAACGCAGAACTGATCTGATAAGGACATTGCCTTAGTATTTGAGAGTGACATTGCCTTGTCAAAAGCTAACTTTGGTTCACCTTCATCCCATAAATATCCTTCTAATAATATCATTTCACTTTCCTTTACAGCTTTATCATCAATATCTGTTTGGCTAATTTTTCCAGCAATTCCAAGAAATGTAACCATAGTTCTTTCTGCATCTGGTGTGATTAAAATTAAGCAAGTTCCAGTTGGTGAGACTTCTTTTTTTTTATTATAAAAATATTGAACTTTTTCTTTAGTTAAACCTTCTTCATATTTTTGACCCAGATCATCGGCATTAACTTTACCAACAAATCCAACGTCATTTCCTAATTGTGATAGTCCTACAATAGAGTTTGCAACTGATCCACCAGAGATGGTTCGTTCTATTTTAAGAGTTGATAAAAGTTTTTGAAACTCGCGTTCATCAACTAATTTCATTGTGCTTTTTGTTAATTGATTTTTTAGCAAGTATTGATCTTCGACTTTGCATATAACATCGACAATTGCGTTACCAATTCCTAGTATTTTCATATTAAGCTTTTTTATTTTTAATTGGATTTTTTCTATTAGGATAACAAGTCGTACAAATTTTACAAGTCAAACCATAACATTCTCTAGCTTTACAAAACTCTCTTCCATAATAAATTATTTGTAAGTGTAATTTGCTCCATGTTTTTTCTGGGAATATTCTTTTTAAATCCTTTTCAGTTTGGGTTACATTTTTACCATTTGTTAAGCCCCATCTTTGAGCTAATCGATGTATGTGAGTATCAACTGCAAAAGCTGGAATTCCAAAA
>MDTF01002960.1_pt1 | contig 10569 bp, 8 predicted proteins | sample 811191 | NCBI WGS metagenome assembly MDTF01 (sample SAMN05326649, study PRJNA326480) | marine metagenome | isolation source: seawater | place: Southern Ocean | collected 2011
TTAATATCATTTTATCTAAAATCCAATCTACTGGCCTCACATCTTGTTCATTTGGCCCAAAATTCCAACCCCCTGAATATTTATTTTGATCTTTAAAAAGCTTCTGGGCTAATACCAAATAGCCTGATAATGGTTCTAAAACATGCTGCCAAGGTCTTGTGGCTTTCGGGTTACGAATAACAACAGATTTATTTTTTTCAAAAGATCTTAAAATATCTGGTATTAATCTATCATTCGCCCAATCTCCGCCACCAATCACATTACCTGCACGAACTGAAGCAAGTCCTATATCTTGTTCTTGTAAGAAAGAGAGGTGATAAGAGGATGCAGCCAATTCAGCACACCCTTTGCTGGCACTATAGGGGTCATGACCGCCCATAGGGTCATCCTCTTGATAACCATAAGTGCGATTATCGTTTTCATAACACTTGTCAGTTGTAATATTTACAATAGCCTTTAAATTAGAACAACTTCTTGCAACTTCTAATACTTTTACAGTGCCAATAACATTTACTTCATAAGTCTCAATAGGCGCATCGTAAGAATACCTCACCAAAGGTTGGGCGGCCATATGTATTAAAATATCGGGATTAAATATTGTCATACTCTTATAAAGAGATTTCTGATCTCTAATATCGCCAATCTCAGAATCGATAATTGACTCAACTTTAGCCTCATTAAATAATGAAGGTATTGTTGGTGGTAAGAGTGCGTATCCTTTAACTTCTGCACCAAGTGATGACAACCATATGGACAGCCAACTACCTTTAAAGCCAGTGTGTCCCGTTAAAAATACACGCTTACCCTGCCAGAATTCCTTTTCTATCATTGATTACCAGATTTTCCATGGAGCATTACCTTCTTCCCAGAGGTTTTGCAGATACACTTGGTCTCTTAGTGTGTCCATAGGCTGCCAAAAACCCTCATGAATAAAAGACATTAAACTACCGTCCCTAGCCAAATTTTTTAATGGCTCATCTTCCCAAGTACAGTTGTCACCAGAAATTCGCTTCAAAACATTTGGAGAAAGTACAAAAAAACCTCCATTAATTAAAGCGCCATCACCTTTAGGTTTTTCTGTAAATTTTATTACTTTACCCTCTTTTATATCTAGCGCACCAAACCTTCCAGGCGGGTAAACAGCGGTAAGTGTTGCATCCTTCCCATGATTCTTATGAAACTTTATTAATGCTGTAATATCAATATTAGACACTCCATCACCGTAAGTAAAGCAAAAAGCATTTTCATTTTTTACATATTTTTCAATTCTACCTAATCGACCGCCTGTCATAGAGTTATCACCTGTATCAACCAAAGTGACATTCCAAGGTTCAGCTCTTTTTTCATGAACCTTTATAGTATTTCCTTTCATGCAAAAAGTCACATCTGACTGGTGTAAAAAATAATTGGCAAAGTACTCTTTAATAACGTACCCTTTGTAGCCGCAGCATATCACAAAGTCGTTAATACCATGCTCAGAATACATTTTCATAATATGCCATAAAATTGGCTTACCACCAATCTCAATCATTGGCTTGGGTTTTAAGTATGTCTCTTCTGATATTCTTGTTCCCAATCCACCCGCTAATATAACAGCTTTCATAAATAATTCACCTTAGAAATTTTTGATTAAATTTTAACAATTTACTTCTTACCAATTTAGGTAGAAAAGGGAAGAAATATTTTTTTATATTTAGTTTAAAAATTACAAATAAAGAATCTTCTTCCCTGTAGAATTTCATCATGACATAATTATCAGCATCATGGTTGATTGTTACACTTATTGGCTCTATAAAATTCTCAATACCCTTAGTTTTAACACATGAAAACGGGGAATTTTTATCTGTGGCATGAGTTGCATTTTCATTGAATCCTATATTTGAAATTAAATTAACATTAGGAACCACACACAGGCCTTTATTTTTCATAACTGAAAACGCCCATGGTATAGCCCATGATGATTTATTAATGCCATCGAACACTTGTAAAAATCTTTTAGACCAATACCGTCTCACTTTAGTGTTGTTTATTGCGCCTTTATACATATCACTTTCAATAAATTCTTTAACTTCAGTAGAATTCGACTCATACAAGTCCCATGAACCTTTCCATGTCGCCCACCCCCAAACTCCGGCCAACGCAGAGAAATAATACGAACCATCGCCCCTATTAATCCCATCTTGCAAATTAGATCCACTAATATGCATAATAGATTTGTTGTTTTCATATTTGACCAGCATACTCTCACAGAAGGTAAAAAATGACTTATGTGGTAAGCAATCATACTCCAATATAATTCCACGCTCCTCATTGTCGAAGAGCCATGTAATTGCTGATGAAACCGCCACCTTGCAGCCCATATTGTCATCAAGATAACGTCTATAAACTTCGCAATTCCAATCTATATTTTCTGTTATGAGTCTTACTTCGGAACACTCTTTATGCTCTGAACTGTCTTTTGGTCCATCAGCGGCAATATAAAGTTTTGATGGTTTTATTTTTTTTATCTCATCAAATACCCTTTTTGTTGCACTTGGATTTTTGTAAATTAAAAAAAGAATTGGAATTGGATACATGCAATTAAATATGGTTATTATCAACCAACCATCTGGCAGAAAAATGTTTAATTATCATAATCATTGTTTAACCCTTGTACAATTTTTTCGGCCTTACCTATCCAACAGCATTGAATACTTTTAGTGTGGAATCAGCTCTATTAAAAATTAATAATAAAATTGATGTGTAAATTTTATTTTTTTCTATCATCTTTTTTTTTACGAGTCTATTGGTCATATGTTATCTTTGACCAATATACTGACTAATTATAATTAGAATTTTGACACCACCAAGTTACACAAACTGGGCCAAAAAAACCACCAATACTATCCCACTTTTTCATATCATGCAATTTATTATCATTAAAATTAATAATATTATCTCTAATTTTTTTACCATTAAATAATGTTGACTCAACAAAAGTTCTGTCTGTTGCTATTTCAAGCACCCACTTTCTCATTGAATCATTGAACCACTCTGTTTGCGGAGGATGGAATCCAAGTTTTAACTTGTCTGTTAGAGTCCTTTGAGGAGCCACTCCTTTCATAGCCTCTCGAAGTATTCGTTTTGTATAGCCACCGCCAACTCTAGATGAATTTGGTAGAGAAAAAATATACTCAACAAGCCTATAATCGAGAAAAGGCATTCTACTTTCTATACTATTTGCCATTGAACATCTGTCATATTGATTTAAAAGCATGGGCAATGTATTTTGAAAAAAACTATTAAACAAATGACCTTGAAATGAATCCAATCCGCTTGGGGTTGATATAGAGTAGTCTTTAGGGTTATCACCTAACTCTGAAGACGTATTTTTTACAAGACGGGATGCTGAATCAAGAAGCAAGTTAAGTAAAATGTGACTTGACTCTCTCTTCGAACTCCTGAATTTGCTTTCACCCACACTCCTGTATGTTTTAAAAACATCAAATGCCCAAATAGGGTCTTTATTTTCAAATGATGCCTTTAATGCATCACGCAAAGGGAAATAGCCGCCCAACATCTCATCTGGACCCATACCATCAAGTGTGACCTTAACCTTATCCTTATTTATAAATGAATAAAGCTCATAAATTGGATAAAAAGCAAGATTAGGCATAGGTCCATCCATTGCCACTAAAGCTTTTTCCAAACCATCTATTGACGGTGCAGTCATTTCAATAACGTTAAGATCAATTCCTAATTCATCAGCCAGAGCCCTTGCAGCAATTCCTTCATCTATATGTGTATTTTTAAAACTCATTGTATAGGCCTTATGATAATCATTCGACCTTCTTTCATGATTCTTTACACCTAATTTTTTATGTATTGTTGATACAATACTTGAGCTATCTACCCCGCCAGATAAACAACTGGCTACAGAAACGTCACTTCTTAATCTGACATTGCATGCATCAATAAATATACTTCTGAATTCATCCGCTTGGTCTTGTAAATTATCAGAAATATTAACTGACTTGAGACTATACCATTTATAAACACTAAATTTGCCATCTCTGATAATTAAATTATGTCCTGCAGGCAGACTACAAACATTTTCTAAATGCGTTTCACTAGTTCCATGATGCACTCTTGAACCACTACTAATTTCAGAAAGAATTTTATTATTATTTTTTGCTTTTTTTCCTAGCCAAGAATGTATACCCTTGACCTCTGATGCAAAAACAATATCATTACCTTCTTGTGAATAGTATAAAGGCTTAACCCCAAATCTATCCTTTGATAATAACAATATTTTTTCTTTCGAATCCCACAATGAAAATGCCCACATACCATTGAATTTATCTAAACAGTTTTCACCCCAAAAGTCATATGCAGCAATTATAACTTCTGTATCAGTATTAGAATTGAACACATACCCTTTTTGCTTAAGTTTGTTTCTTAGTTCTATAAAATTGTATATCTCGCCATTATAAGCAATAGTGTAGCGTCCTTTTTTATAGTGCATTGGTTGCACACCTGAATCAGTAACATCTATTATTGATAATCTTCTATGGCCTAATGCAATATTATCTTTATACCAAAAACCTTCTCCATCTGGGCCTCTGTGTTTTAATACATCGCCAATATCGTGCACCCTCCTTAGTTTAGACTCACCCAAAAACTCTCTAGAATATATTCCGTAAATACCACACATACTTAATTCTCCGGACCTTTAATATAATAATTTTTCTTATTAGATTTTATGAATTTTTTGATATTTATTTTTATCTCTTTATTCTTTTCTTCAGATAGTTTTTTAATAAAATAAATATATGCATCCAAGGAAAATTGAGATTTTTCATCTAAATCAACCGTCATTTGAGAATGGGAATTATAAATTAAATCATCCAAATTTGTATATTTATAGTTCATGTAATAAAACTCATACATTTCATTCTTATCAATACTAATATTTAATGAGGCTAAATTTAATAAAAGCTCTTTATAGTGATTTACTGACTTGGCATGCCAATTAAAATTATAAGCAATATGCGGATTATTTGTAGAAGCGTTAATAACTTGGATACCTAGCAATGGCAGCTCATGACCAACAGATCCAAAGCATGTCAGTACAAAATCAAGCCCCTCTTTAGCTAACTGAATAAAAGATGTGTTCTTTGGTATGAGTTTTATTTTAGAGTTATCTAATAATCCGCTACTCAAAGCATCCAATGTTTGTTGTGAGGTATCAGGATGTGTCTTTATATACCAATCATAATCAGTATTATTAGAGATGCCTACCAAGTAATCTATCCAAACATAAAAATCAGTAAATAACATCCCGCCGTAACCATGCGGATTATCATAGAAATCATGAACAGCAATTAAAATTTTAATTTTACTACTAGTTTTTAAAATATTTACATTATCACTAGGTGGTGACTTAAAAGCCGAAACAGTACTATAATTCATATCAACTCCTACTTGACCTGATAACCTTAAGCTTAACCTTTCTTTCCCCCATTGCTTAGCGTCCTTCTTTTCTTTACTGGAAAGATTGTCAAAATAATCTCTATAGCCCTTAAATCTATTTTCATACAAAGAAAATTGCTGGTCAGATTTTTGCCATAATAGTGCATTTGCAAAATATACTGGTACGTTTTCTTTATAAGCTATTTTTGCCAAAATATTCATATGAGTATAGCAATCATGGCTTAATACAACTCCTGATACGCTATTATTGTTAAAAAAATCACCCCAAAACAAAAGAAATTCAACCCCTTCTTCCAATACATCCCACAAACTTCTATCTTCAAAGTCAATGGTTGGATTTCCTTTTTTTAAATATGTTTCATAAATATCTATACCAATCCAAACGCCATTAATTTTTATGTCAAATAAATCTCTCTTTGTTTTAACATTACTCCTCAAATCTGCAACAATATTACCCTTCTCTTGGATTAACTTTTCATTTGTAAGAGCTGTTTTTATGTGCCCAATAACATTAAATGATTTAAATATAACATTGTCTACTGGAGATTCAATTCTCGAATAATTACTAAATGTTTTAATAACAGATTCTTTTTCCTTTGCTAGAATATTAACAAAATAACTGCTAGTTATAACCCATTCAGCAACAGTGAATGGATCTATAAGAATTATTGATTTTGTCCTGTTTGGGATAAATTCAGATAAATTTTTTTCAAAAAAACTACTTATAAATAAGATTTTTTTTCGACTTATGGTTTTTAACTTTACCAATCTAAGGGTATATAAGATGACCCTTGAAAAATACCTAACTATAAAGAAATTATGCACTGCTTCAACCTAAGGAAAATGTAAAATAAGGAGTTGGATTGGCATTAAAACTTGTTTTAAAATCTCCTCTTAGCGGAGAATTAATACCTATAAAGTCTACATAAGACAACCCTTGTTCTATGCAATATCTAATTTGTTCTAAAGCAACAAACCCACCTGTACCGTCTTTCCGATAATTCGGATCATTTGCTCCAATTAGGTAATAGCCTGTTTTATCATCAAAAAGAAATAAACTGGCAGAAGTTGGAACACCTTTAATATTTCTGCAAATTAACAGTCGACCAAAACCTTTAGCTAAAGACTCTTTAGCCAATTCAGTCGCTAAAAAAACTTCAGATTTAGACCTCTTCATACCTTGTCTTTCAAAAGTTTTTTCATGTAAAGAATCAAGAATACCCACATCATTTGTCTCTTCTACTGTAAAGCCATTTTTTAAACACCTATTGTATTCTTGACGTCGTGCAGTTCTAACATCCATTAAAATCTGATCAAAACTTTCAGATTTTTGCAGATTTAGCACGCCCGTATAATTCAAGTTAAGAGTTGGCTGAAGGCCTTCTGAGTTGTGATAATTATGCCATTGGAAACCCCTTAAATCATCCAAAGAGTGATGCAGAGACAGACTTATAGATCCATATATAGATTCCAATTCTAACAATAAAAATTGGATAATATCTAGTTGTTTTTTAATTTTTTTATGAGATGATAACGATTCAATATACTCAGAGAATAATACGCCTTGATACATAAATGGATCTATTACTGGAATTCCATCACTACCCTTTATTATTACAACCCCCATTAAAATTAATTCGCCCTTTGCTACAAACAACAAGTCATACTTTCTTTGATATGCTTCAAGGAAGTTAGTTCTACAAAATAAATTATTTTGAGGAGAATGGGCAACAAACTCATCCCACTCGTGGTTATCTAAACATTTTTCTATTTGAAAAGACATGTATTATGAAGTGCGAATAAATTCAGTATTTTGTTAATAATATGTTAAAAAGATATTAGATTATTATTCTTTAAAAGAATAGCTTCTGATACAACTAACCCGAGATTCTTTTTAATTTTTATAGATATATCAAAAAGACTGTGGTTTCCATCTGTGTATGCCAAAAAGTCCATTCTAGTATTTAAATCAGGGTTGGCACCTTTCTGACTTATTGTTGGATACAAGTTCCGTTTACCTAATTGAGGTTCACATTTTATATTATTTTTTGGAATTAATCCTAATGGATTTATATGGATTATTAGAGGATGATTCTTCGTCCTATTCGACAACTCTTGAATACTTATCATTTATTTATTAATATTAACTATGATGGTATGGTCGATATATTTGTCCGGTAAAGTCGAAAGACCGTCTTCAAAAATAGCATTTATAGTAGTCTTTCCAAGAATTTTTCCAACTACTAATGCCATACTATTAGTGCCAACAATGTATTTATGTCTTAGAATAGAATCAACAAGGCTTGACTTACTATCACAAAGCACATTCATATATGGAGAAGTAAAATCACAATATTTATCAATATCTTCGGATGGATGCGCACGAATAGTGATGACTATATTTTTGCTTGCATGGGCATAGTGTACTATTTGCTTTATAATTTTGCCAAAAATTGCAACATCTGAAACTTTTAAATAATCCTGCTCTCTATGAGGATTGTCAAAGTTGGATGATACATACAAGAAATCATCACTCCTAATATCAGACTTTTCCCTATAGAAATTTTCTAAGATGTCCTCCCAATATGGGTTGCCCTTTAATTTGATGACTTTTTGAGGAAAATTCAACCTTGCTAAATTATAACTATCTATATCACCAGCCCATATTTCATCTGGCAGAATCGATATGTTATTTCTTGTAAAGCGTCCAATATACCCACTCCAATGATCTAAAAATGAAACCACATACTTTCCTTTTTTCTTTGCAGTTAAGATGGCTTTATAATTCAAATCAGTCGCACTGCCTGTTTCAGTCAATACCCAATCACATTTTTTGATAGCATCATATAAATTATGTATCTTTATATTGGGTATCTTTCTTAAAAATATACTTTTAGCCGGGCCTTGTATAACAAAAATATAATTGTAGTTACTTCTTAAGACCCAGGAAGATAAGATCTCGGCCCCACCAGAATCATGCGCAACAATAGCGACTGTTTCTTTTATACTCACTTAAGTATTTCAATATTATCCCAAACTTTTTTAAAGGCAAAAATAATAGAATCAATCTCTTTATTAGAGTATTCATACGAGCACATCCCTATCCCCATATATCTCTTGTCATTCAATTCCTCCGCTACTGGACATATGCCTTTATCATATTTTACTTTTCCCTTGTAGATTTCTGAAACCCATGGAAAGCCTTTACTACCGTATGCAATTTTATTTTGATACATTGGTAATAAATGCAAAGTAGAATAACTATTGCCTATTGGGACCCCCTCACTTACTAAAGCATTAAAAACCACATCTCTAGAACAGCCAAGCTCCTCTTCATCTACTAATATTGGAAATACATAATACACATGTGTACATTCATCTTTTACAATTGGGAGTCTTAATCCTTTAAGATTAGCAAGTCCTTCTCTTAATTTTTCTGCCTTAGCAATCCTGTCACTTATCAGGCTATCCATTTTCTTAAACTGCTCTATACCAATGGACGCTTCAATTTCACCTAGTCTAAAATTAAAACCAATCATATTCGTCAAATCTTGGACGCCTTTTTTCTCAACCACAGCCTCACCATGATTTCTTATTAATTGCATTCTCTCTGCAAGAAATGAATCATCCGTAAGGCATATTCCTCCTTCACCTGTATGTATATGTTTATGAAAATTTAAACTTAATATTCCAATATGGGCTACTGTTCCAGCAAATTTTCCTTTATATTTAGCTTTTGGAGATTGAGAACAATCCTCAATAACAACCAGATCGAATTCACTTGCAATCTCTAATATTTCATCTAATAATGCAGGATGTCCAAAAATATCTGGGACTACAATTGCCTTGGTGTATTTAGTAATATTTTTCCTGATAGATACAGGATCTATATTAAAAGTTTCATCTTCAATGTCTGCAAACACTGGGATTGCATTCCAACACAAAACTGCCGTCGCTGAGGCGCACATAGTCCAAGGACTAACAATAACCTCATCACCAGGGCTAATACCGGCAGCTCCAATCGCGGCCACAAGTCCAGATGTTGCAGAGTTGACAGTTATAGCATGTTTTACGTTAAACTCTCTTTCTGTCAAACGCTCAAACTCTTGAACCTTCTCTCCACCATAAAATCCCCCAAACTCAGTATCATCTTCCCAAGCGCCAAGAAAAGGAGAAAGCTTTCCAGTTTTTAATACTTTTGTAGCTGCTTCTATCTCCTCTTCGCCGATCGAATTATATCTTTTAAATGGCTTAGTAATAGATTTTGTACCGCCAAATATTGCCAATTTACTATTATTCATTTAACTCCTTTGTAATCATATTTAAAATCTCCATTGTTTCTAGCGCCGATTTTCCTTCACAATATATTTCACTTTTATTAATAAAAAAATTACTAATATTCTCCAATACGTTGTGTTGATAACGCCTCATATCTGTTTGGATAGACTCAGGATTTGATTCCAAAACTAAATAGTCATCAAAAACCCTATCACTTTCAGTTCTCCATAAAAATACATCCCCATCCTTATTAAGCAAAACTTTACCTTTAGGGCCATATATTTCCATTTGGCCATATGAAAAATCCTCTTCATTTCCAGAAAGAAATATAACTTCACCCTTAGCAAATTTAATCTTAAGATCTGGTTCAGGATCCCATCCGTCAAATATACGGCCATGTTTAATAATATCCACGCCTATAAATCTACCAAAAATACTGCTTACCAAATTAATCATGTGGGATCCATTATTGTAAATACCTTTTCTGTACCATATACATGATTTAAGAGGAAACCCTATTTCTCCATCATTAATTATATCTATTAATCTCCTAATACCAGGATCATACTGACGTATAAAATTAACAGCCAAGCTTATATTAGCACTTTTTGCTAAATCAATCATTTTTCTAGACTTTTCTATGTTTGCGGACAACGGCTTTTCGCAAAGTATTAAACGTGGATTAAAATTCTCTATAATTTTTTCAAAAGAATCAAAATGATCCTTTGTGTTTGTTGCTATAACCATCAAGTCTATCTTGGATTTTTTTGGCAGATCCTCTATTCTTTCGTATGCCGATATATTGTATTTTTTATTAAA
>MDTF01004674.1_pt1 | contig 10565 bp, 11 predicted proteins | sample 811191 | NCBI WGS metagenome assembly MDTF01 (sample SAMN05326649, study PRJNA326480) | marine metagenome | isolation source: seawater | place: Southern Ocean | collected 2011
AAACAAAAGAATGAAGGATGCTGCCACAAACCTTGAATTTGAAGAAGCTGGTAAAATTAGAGATGAAATAAGAAATTTAGAAGCATCAGAGTTGGAAATTGTTTTAAACCCGAAAATAAAACACTATAACCAAGAAAACAGAACATATCCAAAGGGCAGATCAACAATGGGTCTACCAGGTACAAGAGCACAAAAAGGTAAAAAGAAATGGAAAAAAACTTAATATTTTTATTTATTAAATAATTTTAAACAATTACAAAATAAAATAAAATAAAATCTACTTTTTGGATAAAAGCTTAAAATTATACTTATCCTCAATTTTTTGGATTTTTGTGAGAGGTAAAATTAAATCATTCATTGTTTTATAAATATTTTCCTTAAATGCAAATTCTTGCCATTTCCAAATATTAGCATAATTATTTTTTTCTAATATTCTTTGACTCATTTCTATTATTGTTGCATTAACCTTCTTTTCAATTTCAAAAGCTATTTCTCTTCCAAATTGAGTTTGAAAATTTTTATTAGTTAAAAAAGATGATGATAATGATGATGTTTTAAAAAAAACATAGTGACCACCTTTAAGTACTAGCGGTCTTGTTGAGAAAGGCCAATCGTTAATATCTAAATTTTCTTTAATATCTTCATAATATAACTGTTTACCATTTATTTTATAAGAGCTGTCTTCCGAACCATTCATAATTTCTGTAATATCATGAATGTTTTCAAATTTATAACCATCAACTTCCACAGAAGTAATTCCAGCTCTTCTCTTTAATAGAACAGCGTTAATGCATTCTTTTATTGTATCATCATTAACACTTTTACTTATAGGCATTATGTGTAAATGCGCACGATCTAGCCCCCCTATACAAGCACACATACCATGCTCAAACATAGCAATTTTTTTATTGTAAGCATCACTAACTGCTGATGACATGGTTTTAATTAACCACTTTAGTTCTTCAAGTTGGTTATCTTCGATCAAAGCCAAAGAGGAAATCAATTTTTTCGCAACTATCATTACATAACCTGGAACGAATGCTCCAATTGCCGCAATAACAAAAAAGTTATCGGTTGAAGCAACTAACCTATTATATAAGCCAATTTTTTGAGGGGGATATATTTCTTCTTTCAAAGTTTCTTCGTTGAACTTTTCCCACGATAAAACATCTTTAATTATTGTATCACTCATTAGTTATCTAATAAAATTTTTTAATCATGTTGGTACTTATACTATCTGCTACTAAATTGGAATTGTTTAAAACTGCATTTATTACAGTTTTTCTTTCAGGATTAAATCCTCTTGCAAGTATACCTGGGACATAAACATTTTTTAAACCTTCGACCTCAAAAAAATTATTAACTAAAAGGCCTCCAGAAACTGTTTTTGCACCCTTTTTTTTTATTTTATTTATTAAAGGAATTTCATTTTTGATTTTTTCTGCATTTAAAGGTCCCGACACATTCACAACAATATCACAAATGTATTTTTTAATAATTTTTTTTGATTTACTGTAGTAACAACTAAATTGCCTTTAACTAGATCTATAAGTCTTACGGACTCTTTTTTTGCCTCTAAAATTTTTTTTCTAAACATAAGCTCTCTAGCGATAATAGTTTCTGGGTATGTAAATCGAGTAATACCTCTTATTTTTCCATGAAAATAATCATCATAATTCTTTTTTTCAAAAAAGTTAAAATTTTTTATAATGCTGTGAATAATATTGTTACTTAAAATATAGGTCCACGCATCATAATTATTATGATTTTTATTAAATGATAATTTAAATTCTTTCTTAATGGAAGTATAGAGTTTTTCAGCCGTATCAATTTTAAATAATTCTTTTTTTTTAAAAACTACAGGTTTATACTTTTTTTTAGTTGAACTTAATTCAGCTTTTTGAATACTTTGCAATTCCTTTGAGGAACAGATTATTTTTATCTTTAAATTATTTTTAACTATAATCTTAACTAATTCAGGTAATGCCTCCAGTAAGCCTGCTTTATAACCAACAAAATAAATTATTAATTTTTTTTTTAATTTTAGATTTTAGTAAAATTTTTTTTATTAAATAAGCGGTAGAGCCTTTGTCATAAAAATCCCAAATATAATCATTATTTTCTTGAGCTTTGGAACTTGCTATTTGTTTTGGTGGCGGAAGTCCCAATCCAATATTTAAATTTTGTGAAATTAATCTTTTATTAATTTTTTTTTTGTATTAAATTTTAACTTTTGAAACTCGTTATTTGTAATTTCATAATTTAATTCTTCACATAAATTATCTTTAAACACAAGTTCGTATAATTTATTCTTATTCTTTATAATATCTATCACCTGCCCCTTAAAAAATTTTATTTGAACAAAATCATTATTTATTTTAATTTTCTTAATTGTGGAAATTAATTTTTCTTGCATCCAGTAATTCATTAATACCCTGGGAAGGTATAGCTCTTGTAGTATCTTTTTTTTAGAAGAAAAAAGAGTTTTATAATTTTTTTTTATCCATTCTTTACCAGTGTAGCCTCCATATCGATTAAGATAATTAATCAGTTTTAATTTATTACTATCTTTTAGGGCCCATGCAGTAAACTTGCTAGGTGACAATCTTATTGGATTATTAAAATAACCATAAAGTGATTTATTAAATCCATAAGCTACCCCACCAGGAATATTTTCTGGATCTTTATCAATTATTGCAAATATAATTTTCTTTTGCTTAAAAATTTTATTTTGTATTTGTTTTTTATTAATTTTATTTACTATTGAAATTACAGTTTCAATACCTGTAATACCACCACCTAAAGATGCATGAAATAGTTGCATGCACAACTTATTAAACTAATATAATCTATTTGCAAATATTAATTAAATAAGCCTAATAATAATTTTACAAATCATGAAGTTGAATATTAAAAATCACAACCTTACAGATATTATCAATCTTAAATTTGGTGTTTATAAACCTTTAACGGAATTTGTTTCAAAAGAAGATTTTTTAAATATTGTAAGCAATTTCAAAACAAAAGAAAATAAATTTTTTCCTTTTCCAATATTTTTTGATATTTCTGCAAATTTGCAAAAGAAGATAAAAATAAAAAAAAAATTAGAACTTTTTTATAAATCAACTAAAGTATGTGAACTGGATATAAAATCTTTTTATAAAATAGATAAAATTAAAATTGGCAGTAAAATATTTAAAACTAAAGATGCAAATCATCCTGGATTTAAACATTTTTTAAATACAGGTGAATATTTTTTAAATGCAAGTATAAAAAAATTTGATAATAAGATTTTAAAAAAAATAGTTTTCATTAAACCATCTAATATAAAAACTAAGATTTTAAATAAAAAGTTAAAAACTTTGGCTGGGTTTCATACTAGAAATGTTCCACATAAAGGTCATGAATGGATTCATAATTTTGGCATGAAAAAATGTGATGGGTTATTAATTCAACCAATGATTGGGCAATTTAGAAAGCATGAATATAAAGATGAATATATTATAAAAACTAACCTAAAACTTGTTAAAAAGATCTATAAAAAACCTAATATTTTTTTTGGATTATATAATTCATATCCCAAGTATGGTGGACCAAGGGAAGCGATACTCCATGCCATAGTAAGAAAAAATTTTGGCTGTACTCATTTTTTAATTGGTAGAGATCATGCTGGAGTAAAAAATTATTATAAAAAATATGAATCACAAAAAATTTGCAAAAAATATGAAAAACAAATTGGTATTAAAATTTTAACATTCAATGAACCTTACTTATGTGGATCTTGTAAAAAAATTGTAAATAAAAAATATCATGGATGTAAAAAAACATTAAAAATACCAATAAGTGGAACATTTATAAGGTTACAATTGCTAAAAAATCTTAATATTTCTCATGATGTTATGAGGCCCGAAATTTCAACTATTTTAAATAAAAATTCAATAATTACAAAATAAACTAATTTTTAATAGCCCCACAGTAATGAGCTTGCTTGTTATAGAGTCCTAAAAAACCAAAACTAAAAATATACAATGTGTACTTATATACCCTCATGGTCATGCGCTAAATTTGTAGCTTCTAATCCTAGTACAAACTTTGAAACAGAAATACGCTTTAACTCATAACTTTGAATAATTCTATGAAACCAGGGTGGAATAGTGGAATTAAATTTAACTTCCAAAATATCATTACCTGGAATGCAAGTCTTCCAATTATTTATATTATTAAACATGTTATTAGTTGCACATGCCTTAATATCACTATCAAAGGTAAGCCTAAAATATAAACCATTTTTACTCATAAGAGGAAGCCTATTATAATCAACTAAAACCTTGGGTGTTATTTTTTTTCTATAAGAATCAAATATATATTGTTCTATTAATTTGTTGTCTAAATATTTTTGTTTTAAATCAAATAAGTTTTTTTGTTTATAAAATAGATTGAGGTCATTTTTGTTAATTTTTGTTCTAATTTTGTAAGTTCTTTGATTATTTCTACCCTTCATTTCTAAAAATAAAGGAGTTAATAGGTCCTCACGATCTATGTAGGTCCTAATTCTAAATTTATGCCTGTTTTTAATACCATCAATTTTTTCATTAAAATTCGAAAATAAATTATTATCAAAATATAATGATCTAACCAAATATTTACTTTTTTTATCTAAAAAATTATCTTCTTTTGTAAAATTTTTTACTTCATTTTGTATAGCCTTAGAAATATTTTTTTTAATTATGTATTTAAACTCAAATCTTGAAAAAACTTCGTTATCTTTTTTTATTTGAATTTTTTTCATTTTAAAAAATATTAATTAATCTTTACGTTTTGATTTTTTTTTATAATACCAATTATGTTGCTTGATGATATTGATATTTTTCCCATTTCATCTGAATTAATGTAATTTTCTACAGCTGATATTTCTGAATTTTTTATTTGAATGACCCCTGACCCACCATATCTCCAATTTTTTTTATAAACACTTAGTTGAATTTTATTATTCTCTAACAAAGTATTTTTTATGATAGTTTTAGATAAATCTTTAGATACAACACCATAATTATTTGAACTGATAATAGAGTCATTTATTAGAACCCGTGAATTTTCACCAACAGAAACCCCTTTATCTGCACTAGATGAAATATTCATTTTATATAATTGTGCTGTGGACTCCATAAAATCAATACCATCATTTCCAGAATTTAATACATTTGAGTTTACAAATAATATATCTTTCGAAACATCTACATCTATAGAATCTTTATATGCATTTAAAAAATTAGAATTAATGACTTGGATATTATCTGAATATATAATATGCATCATATCATCAAAATTTGAATTATTTTTGATCAATATATTGTCAAATATTATATTTTTAGCTGCGTGGACAGAAAGAGATGAAAAGTAATCAATTCCATTTATTGATTTTCCTGAAGCATTTTCAATTATTATGTTCTTAAATATACTTCCATCTGTCTTTGCTCCATGCAGAGCGATAGTCCCCCAATTTTTAGCCTCATCATGTTTCTTAAATATTATTGGTTTTTCATTTGAACCAACTGCTTTTACTTTATTTTCAAAAACAATACTTGCACCTTCACTCATAGTAAAAATAGTTCCCTCAAGAATTTTTGTTTCACTTTTTATTATTAGATCTTTCTCTAAAAAAATATTTCCACTTAATAAGTTGGTTTTTTTTTTATTATTTTCTATAATTGCAATATTATGTAAGCTTGGGCCTGTTGCTTTGCTTTCATTTAATTCCAGGAATAATTTTTTTTTAGTATATTTATTAAATGTTATTAATTCTGATGGTTTTAAATAATTTTCTACAAAAAAAGTAAATTTAGTATTACCAGTGACTATTTGATTTCGCGTAGTCAACAAACTTGTATTAACTGGTATTCTGTTGGCAAAAAGTTTTACATTAATCTTAAAATTACCATTTATATTTGGAAAAAAATAATTATCTTCTTTATCAATAACTTGATTATTGTTGCTATCTAGAACTATCCACTTTGGGCTTTTTCCACTAAATTTTACTAATAAATTTGAAATTGGAATTGATTTTTTAATTTTAACGTCAAAACTTTTTTTGTTAATTTTCCAAGAACCTTTTGGATCTCTTTCTAAAAAATTAATTATTTTCTGCTCTCTATTCCTTAGAGATTTAATAAGTTCATCAAAACTTTTTTTATTCTCTGGCCCTTCATAGTTTCTCCAGTGAACATATTTTCTGTATGTTTCTCCTAAATCTGTTCTTTGACTAATTAAATATTTTTCTTTTAAGTTTTCTATATCTTTGATTATTTCATCAAATATTTTTTCTTTTTTAACCACTTTGTATAAAGTGTCATATTTAATATCTAAAAATTTACTACTTTGATTTATAACATTAAATAAATAAGAGCTACTTTTATCAAGTCTAAAGTTTTCTTCATTAATTTTGCTACGGATATAAAAAAAATCATGAGGTATCATATGTGTCTTGCCAGACCAGACATCTATTGCCATTCTTCTATTGTGGGTAAATTCACTTATCTCTGTATTAAGCAATATTTCAAGGACCGATGTTCTTGCAAGTAAATCAATATTTTCAAACTTAAAGATTTGATCTAATTCGTTAATAGAGCTTTCTGCTTTTCTAATATAATTAGTAAATTTAATTAAATCTTCATAATCATTCAAATTCCTAGTATTTAAAAATGAGATTTTTTCCCACAATCCTGGATTCTGATCAAGATTAAATTCTAATCCAATTTTTTTTTCACTATTTCGAGATGCCTCACCTTTGTATAAATTTATTGGCATAATTTTGTTTCTTCTTAAAAAGGATTCATTTAATTTTTCTTTTTCCATATAAATTCCTACACTTTTATCGTTAATAAATAACTCCACTAACCTTACATCGGACACTAATAAGTTTAATTTTTTAGCAATTTTAAATGCCACAAACTCATCAATCACACTATTTTGGGAGGGCCTGTATTCAAAAAATCTTTTTCTATTAACCAGATTTGACTTTTTTGTTTTTATGCGAATAGCCTTATGCTCAAACATCCAATTTGCAGGATTATCTCCAAAATATCTGATCCTTATTTTCTTTTTTTTTTTATTTATTAACATTTCAGCTTTTAGATATTGCTTAGTAGAATAGGGCACATTTGATAATAATTTATTTGATGTTTTTTCAGGAACATAAATTTCTACTCTCGGCAAGCCTTTTTCGTTATTGCTTAATTTAAATAAAAAATTAGTTATCTTTTTTTGTTCAAGGCAAAAGAATATTGGGTCCAATTCATTGCCTGTGGATACACATTGTGACTCTTATGACCAAAGCTAAAATCTTTAGTCAAAATGTTAAAACAAAAAAGAATAAAGAAGATTATAATAAACGGCAAAAAAAATATTAATGAATTTAATAGTAGTTTTTTAATTTTCATTTAAATTACTACATACAGATTCGCTGACAATTGGAAGTTTTTCTAATTTTAATTCTAATGTAATCCTAATTATATCATTATATTGTGTTTTAAAATTAAACTTAAGTATACCTGAATCATTATTTGTGTTTAAAAAAATAATTTCTTCACTAGATTGACTGAGAATATAGCTAGAAGAACTATGTATAATTAAATTTTTTAAAAGGATCTCATTTATTTTATTATTATGTAAAACTATATTTCTAATAGACACTTTTGAACCAGCAAAAAAATTCTTGAGTATATTGAATTCATTAATGTCCTTAGCTTTTTGAAAAATAAAATCATAAGTATGGTATTCATTCATATTACTTATAAATTTTGGATTTAATTTTAAATAATCATCATCTCTAGAAATAGCAAAAATTGCATTACTACCATAAAAAAAATTTTTACTGTCTTGTGAGCTAGTTCTGTTCATTGTTCCACCTGCAAAATCATTAAAATAATTTACACAATAACTATTCATCAAGTTAATCAATTTTTTATTTTTAGAAAATAATCTTATTATCTCTCTATAAGCCTCCTCACTAGACTTTGACAGTCTTAAGGCTTTATTTAAATGACTTTTTGATTGTTTCAGATCATTATCACTTAATGATCTCGCTAACCAAATATGATTTTTATAAATATCATCTGTTATTTCATTAATCCTAATATATACACTCTCCATTGCATTAAATTCAGCTTGTGTGTGTGCCTTTGATGTTGCTAAGTCAGTAACATCAAATATTCCCTGCAACATACTATTTTTACCTTTGGAAATTTTTTGTGAAAATTCAATATATTTCAAAATTTGTTTAGATGCTGAATTAAAATCCCTATTAAATACATGCCCACCTACAGTATGGTATTGATATAGTTTATATCCCCCAATAAATTTAGTATAAACATATCTTCTTAAGCTTGAGTCAAATGTAAAATATGCTATGAATAATATTATTATTAAGATAGTTGCAGTAAAAACAACATTTACTTTATTTTTAATCATTTTAAATTATTATTATAATACATATGGATAATACAACTATTAACGATCAGCTTCGGGAATATCAAGCAGTATACTTTCCTAATGAGATTATATTTAACTTAATCTTAGCATTTTTTTTAGGGCTTCTAATAAGTTTCGTTTATAAAAAAACTCATAAAGGCATGAGTTATTCACAATCATTTATGATCACAAATATTTTTTTAAGCATAATAGTTTGCATGGTTATAATGACTATAGGTAATAGTATATCACGTGCATTTGCTCTAGTGGGTGCTCTATCTATAATCAGATTTAGAACAGTCATAAAAGATCCAAAAGATATAGTTTATATATTTTGGTCTTTAGCAGGTGGTATGGTTTGTGGAACTGGTCAATATTTTTTAGCTTTTGCTTCTTCTTCAATAATTACAATAGTTGCCTATATTCTACATAAGACTAACTATGGATCCATATACAAAAGTGAATTTATTTTACAGTTTAGATTTAACAAAACTGAGGAAAAAGAAGCATCTTATGTAAAAATGCTGAATAGCTTTTGTAGTGTTTCAACTTTATTAAACTCAGAACCCTCAAGTGACAATAAATCGCTAAAATTAACTTATGATATAATTTTAAAGGAAGAGAAGGATGTAAACAAATTTATTTTAGATGTTTCGGGTTGTGAGGGTGTTAGTGAAGCCTCTATAGTGGCAGCCCAAAATGATGTTGATTATTAATAGAGTAAATTTCTTATTCTTGCATGATAAAATTATAGGAAAAAAATTATACTAACTTCAATTTGATTGCCCTAGTTGTGTCTTCTTAATAAAATATCACATTAAGCAACATGTAAAATTAAAAAACTCTATAGTATTTAAGATTAATAAAAATAAATTAAAATATCTAATTAATTAAATGAAATCTAAAAAAATAATAATAACAGGAGGGGGCACTCGGATTGGTGCTGCAATTGCTGAAGGATTATCAGGACAAAGGGTAGAAATGGTAATTCATTATAATAAATCCAAAACACTTGCTGAAAATTTAAAAAATAAATTATCTAATAATGGAACAAAAGTATTTTTAGTCAAAGGTGACTTAAGCAAAGAAACTGATTTAAATAAAATAATTAAATTCGCTAAATCAAAATTAAAATATTTTGATTGCTTAATTAATAATGCGTCACTATTTGAAAATGATAGTCTTAAAAATTTTTCCTCTAAAAGTTGGAAGCAACATATGGATGTAAATTTAAAGGCACCCGCATATCTTACACAAGAATTTTCAAAGAATATAAAAGGTAAAGATAACAATATTATTAATATAATTGACCAAAGAGTTTTTAAATTAACCCCTTTTTTCTTTTCATACACTTTGAGTAAGGCTGGCCTGTATACACTTACAAAAACTAGCGCTATGGATCTAGCACCAAATATAAGAGTAAATGGAATTGCACCAGGGCCTACTATTAAAAATAAAAGACAAACAGAGACACATTTTAAAAAGCAGTATTTAGCGACACCCTTAAAGCAGCAGGTAAATGTAAAAGATATATGTTCTGCTGTTGACTTTTTTATCAAAAATGGTTCAATTACAGGTCAAGTAATTGCAATAGATAGTGGTCAAAGCTTAAACTGGCAGACACCAGATGTAATTGGGAAAGAATGAAAAAAAATAATTTTAAAGTTGTAAAAATAGATAACAATAAAAGTCTATTCAATTATGAAAAAAAAATCCTTATTAAAGAGCTAATTTTAAGTTTAAAGCTTGGATATTATGATTTTGAAAAAGTAAAACCGCAAAAAGTAAAATTTAGTTTAGAGATTGATTACGAAGACAGGAAACCAACAAATGACAAAGACATTAAATCTATTGTTAATTATGGTCAGGTTGTAAAAATAATTACAAAACTTGCTAAAAAAAAACACTATAACTTTTTGGAAACACTTGCAGAAGATGTTTTTGATGTATTATTTAAAGATAAGCGAATTGGAAAGATAATGCTTCGAATTGAAAAGTTAGAAATCATAAAAGAATGTGCCTCTGTTGGTATACAGATTACCAAAAAAAGAAGTCATGAAAAGCTCTGAATTAGGCAAAGACGTAATTAGAAAAGAACT
>MDTF01013179.1_pt1 | contig 10565 bp, 10 predicted proteins | sample 811191 | NCBI WGS metagenome assembly MDTF01 (sample SAMN05326649, study PRJNA326480) | marine metagenome | isolation source: seawater | place: Southern Ocean | collected 2011
AAAGGCGCTCCATCGCGCGCCTTTGCCAGCTTTTAAACGTTGAATCTGAAATGAATGATGTCGCCGTCCTTGACGATGTAGTCCTTACCTTCTAACCGCCACTTGCCGGCGTCTTTGGCACCCTGCTCACCGTTGCCGGCGATAAAATCGTCGTAACCGACGGTCTCGGCGCGAATAAAGCCCTTTTCAAAATCGGTGTGGATCTTACCCGCCGCGTTTGGCGCGGTGTAGCCGATGGGAATGGTCCACGCGCGCACCTCTTTGACACCAGCGGTAAAATAGGTGTGCAACCCAAGCAGCGAGTAACCGGCGCGTATGACGCGGTTCAGTCCGGGCTCTTGCATGCCCATTTCCTCGAGAAATTCGGCCTTTTCGCTATCTTCAAGTTCGGCGATCTCTGCTTCGAGTTTGTTGCAGATCGGCACCACCAATGCTTCTTCGGCTTCGGCAATCGCCACTACAGTGTCTAAGTAGGGGTTGTCGATGAACCCTTCTTCGTCGACGTTGGCGATGTACATGGTCGGTTTGAGGGTCAATAAACTCAGCGGTTTCAAGCGTTCTAATTGGTCTTCGTCGAGCCCCATCGCGCGCACCGGCAGTGCCTCATTGAGGTGCGGCAACAGCGTTTCTAATAGCGCCGCCAACGCTATCGACTCGGCATCTCGCCCTTTGGCGCCCTTGTTGGCTCGGTGGAGCGCCTTTTCGACGCTCTCTAGATCGGCCAGTGCGAGTTCGGTATTGATTACGTCAATATCGTCCTTGGGGCTGATCTGGCCCTCTACGTGGATCACGTTTTCATCGTCAAAACACCGCACCACGTGGGCTATGGCGTCGGTCTCGCGAATATTGGCCAAAAATTGATTTCCCAGTCCCTCGCCCTTGGAGGCTCCGGCGACCAACCCAGCAATGTCGACAAACTCCATGCTGGTGGGCACCAATCGTTCGGGTTTGACAATCGCCGCGATGCGATCTTGGCGCGGGTCGGGTATCGGCACTACGCCGGTATTTGGCTCGATGGTGCAAAATGGAAAGTTTTCAGCGCCGATACCGGCTTTGGTAAGGGCGTTAAAGAGAGTCGATTTGCCGACGTTGGGCAGGCCAACGATACCGCAGTTAAAGCCCATATCAGGGTCCTTTAGAGTGGTTTTTATTGCCGCGATCAAGGCTCTCTTGATCGTCGGTTTGGGGTTCGCTGTGCAATCCGGTCATGGCTTTTTCCCAGTTCCCAGCGATTGCGTACGGCAGCCATTGCAGCGCCCGATCGATGCTGTCTTCGATCTTATCCGACTCGTCTTTTGGTGCTTTCTTGAGTACAAAATCGGTGACCATTTTAGCGTCGCCTGGGTGCCCTATGCCGATTCTAAGCCGTGCAAAATCTCGGTTATTGCCGAGTTTTTGAATGCTGTCGCGCAATCCATTGTGGCCGCCATGACCGCCCCCTCGTTTCAACCGCGCGGTGCCCGGCGGTAAATCCAGTTCGTCGTGGGCAATCAAAATCTCGCTGGACTCAATCTGATAATAGCTCGCTAACGCAGCGATCGCCCGCCCACTGAGATTCATAAAGGTCGTAGGTATCAGCAGCCGCAGATCGTGACCCCCGAGGGTGACGCGACTAGTGGCGCCAAAAAACTTACTCTCTAGCTTTAACGTGCCGTGCAGGGTACCTGCGAGGGCGGTAACAAACTCAGCGCCAGCATTGTGCCGGGTACCACTATAAGCTGGCCCAGGGTTCCCCAGGCCAGCTATAAGTTTGATCGGCGAGTTCATTGTCGCAGCCTACGTAGCGGGCTGGTGTGCTAGCTTTCGTCGGCTTCGCCGTCGCTATCACCTTGGGCATCACCGTCGGCGTCCGCTTCAGAACCGCCGCTCTTGGCCTTGTTGACCGCGGCTACTAGCAGATCGTGGTCGCTACCATGACTGAGTGCGACACTCTCTACACCTTTTGGCAGATTGATGTCAGAAATGTGCAAGGTTGAACCCAGTGCCAGTTCCGCTAAGTCCACCTCAATGTACTCTGGCAAATCCTTTGGCAAGCACTGAACTTCCAGCTCACTCATAGTGTGCGAGATGATACCGCCTTCCTTTTTCACGCCGACACAGCTGTCTTCGTTGATAAAGTGCAGGGGCACACGAATCGTCAAAGCTGTGGTTTTGTTAATGCGCAAAAAGTCCAAGTGCAATATGGCTGTCTTAGCCGGGTGCCGCTGAACATCCTTGAGCACCACATCTTGGCTTTTACCGTCGACGTCGAGACTAATGATGTGTGAATAAAAAGCCTCGTTTTCAAGCGCTTTAAGAACGTCTTTGTGGATCAGCGTAATCGATTGAGGATCTTTTTTACCACCATAGACGATGGAAGGTATTTCTCCGGCCAGACGCCTCAGGCGGCGGCTCGCACCTTTCCCTGAAACCTCACGACCCTTCGCGTGTAATGTAAAATCAGTAGACATTGTCAGTCTCCTAAGTTGTGCCACTACAGACCGCGACCAGAGCTGCAGTGGGTTTTTGACATACCTCGTTATGAGGCGGTTGGTATCGCGCCAGGTTAAAGGAACATGGCGCTGATAGATTCTTCGTTGCTAATGCGTCTTACTGTTTCCGCCAACAGTGGGCCGAGCGGTAAGACGCGGATCATTGGACACTTTTGCGCGTCTGGGCTGAGCGGAATGCTGTTGGTAACGACCAATTCATCGAGCTTGGACTTGTTCAGGTTGTCTACCGCCTTGCCACTCAGTACGGCATGGGTTGCGTAGGCAACCACTTTTGCGGCACCATTATTTTTTAGCGCCTCTGCGGCCTTGCCGAGGGTGCCAGCGGTATCGACGATGTCGTCGACCAGCACGCAGGTGCGATCTTTGACTTCACCGATTAAATTCATTACCTCAGATTGGTTGGCCGACGGTCGACGTTTGTCGATGATGGCAAGGTCGCATCCGAGTTGCTTAGCCAGCGCTCGGGCGCGCACCACGCCGCCGATGTCGGGAGAAACAATCTGCAGGTTGGGATAATTGCGTCGCTCTATATCGCCTAGCAAGACCGGCGCACCGTAGACATTATCTACCGTGCAGTTAAAAAAGCCCTGTATTTGCTCAGCGTGTAAATCCACCGTCAGTACCCGATCGACGCCGACGTTCGACAGCATGTCGGCGACCACTTTGGCGCTGATCGGTACGCGTACCGAGCGCACCCGTCGGTCCTGCCGAGCGTAGCCAAAATAGGGTACCACTGCGGTAATACGGCCCGCCGAAGCACGCCTGAGCGCGTCGATCATCAAAACCAATTCCATCAGATTGCGATTGCTGGGTGAGCAGGTTGGCTGCACCACAAACACATCGTGGCCGCGCACGTTGTCGCGTATCTCGATGTTGATCTCACCATCGGAAAACAGCGCTACCGCCGCGTTACCGACGGCTACACCGAGCGCACGAGCAATCTCATCAGCGAGAGCGGGATTGGCGTTCCCCGAGAATACCATCAATCTGGACACGGCTAGTTTCCTGTTTTGCATAGTGACTAGTGCTACTAACTAATGGTCATTGTGTATGGCTGGGGCGGGAGGAGTCGAACCTCCGAATGACGGGATCAAAACCCGTTGCCTTAACCACTTGGCGACGCCCCAATAAACTGTTGTTTCAACTGATGGAAGAGAGGGGAGCGATTCACGCCCCGTGCAACAAACGCCGACCATTCGGGTGGCACCTGCTGAAGAACTTTTTCCGCACAATTACGGCTGTCAAAGCAACAAAATACGCTCGCTCCGGTTCCACTCATTTGTGGTGTAGCGTGGCGCTTTAGCCATTCCACTACATCCCTCACCTCGGTATAGAGTTCTTCAACCAGCGCTTGGCAATCGTTTTCAAACGCCATGTACGATGCTATCCGCTCTTCATCAAGGGCGCACATTTTGATCGGTGGCGAGTTCCTTGTCAATTCAGGATGTGAAAATATTTCAGCGGTTGAAATTTGCACGGGTGGCGTCACCACTAAATACCATTGGGTTGGTAGTATAATCGGGCGCAGGCGCTCGCCAATTCCTTCGCCTAAAGCGCTGTTGCCGTGCACAAATGCCGGAATATCTGCGCCTAGGTCAGCGCCTATCGCTGCGAGTTGTATGCTACTGAGTTGGCAATTCCATAGTGCGTTAAGCCCGACCAAGGTGGTTGCGGCATCGCTACTGCCGCCGCCGAGGCCCGCCCCCATCGGTAAACGTTTGTCGATATCGATGCTGCAACCCTGTTTGACGCCGGTAGCCTGGCGTAGTCGTTGCGCAGCGCGTAGCGCCAAATTGTCTTCTGGAGGGATATCCAGCCGATCGGCGGCCAGTGTAATTTGGTCATCATCGCGGCGTTGTAGGATGATGACATCACCGCTGTCGAGCAGTTGAAACAGCGTCTGCAATTGGTGATAGCCGTCGTCGCGTCGCCCGATAATACGTAAAAACAAATTCAATTTAGCCGGTGCACTTAGGGTCAGGGTGTCCAGCATAGCGACCATTAGGGTGCGTCCGGTGAGCGCCAGTGGGCTATGACCAGCTTGAACTGGAGCGCGGTGTTTTCGCCGCGAATTTTAGTCGGCAGGTAGCCTAACGCCGTTTGCTTGTAGCGCGAAAAAGACAAGGTCCAGCCGCGCTGTATAAATGTTGTGGCTTGGCCGAGTGAATTGGTTGCCAAACCCATAATGGGTTGATTGTCCGGCATAGGAATCCCTCGCAGCCACCAGTGCCAGGCCTCTACGGGCAATGCCACGCCGGTGGCCTGGAGTAACAGTGCGCCTGGGGGTTGCAGCAGCGTCTTGCCGTCGTGCTGCATTTGCGCTATGTCTGCGTTGCCCTCGATCAGCGCGCGGCCAAACCCCAGTGGGCCAGACAGCGCAATCCGGTATTCGCCGCCGCGTTGAATCCAGTCGAGACGCGCCGATACGTTTTTTTTGGGCGACCTAATTCCCAGTTTGGCGATCGCTCGCCACTGGTCGAGGTGTGCAATCAGTCGCCGGTGTTGTTGCCAAGCATCGGCATTGTATTCGCTGGGCGGCGGTTGGGTGGCGCAGCCTGCTAGCAACAGCAGTGCCAGCGCGAACCGCCTCACTTGGGTAGTTCCCCCTCGCTTGTCGATGCGCCTAATCGACGCATCGTGGTGACTATGTTGTCGTGATCGGGCGTCTTGCGCAGACCCCGATGCCATGTCTCAAAAGCCAGCTTTCGGTTACCCATCACCCATTGTATTTCGCCGAGGTGAGCGGCAATCTCCGGGTCGGGCATCATTTCCATGGCCCGCATCAGATAGCCGAGCGCTTTATCGGTCTCGCCGAGTTTGTATAACACCCACCCCATACTGTCGATAATGGCAGCGCTATTGGGCTGCAGTGCATAGGCTCGTTGGATGAGGTCGTAGGCTTCATCGAGGCGTTGGGTATGCAACAGCATGGTATATCCAAGCGCGTTCATGGCCGCGGCGTTGCTGGCATCGAGGCTAATGATGCTGCGCAAATCCAGCTCGGCGCCAGCAAAGTCGCCCTGTTGTTCGGCGATCATTGCTCTAGCGTAGAGCAGGTTTTGATCTTCCGGGCGTTGTTCGACACCCCTACTGAGTACCTGCAACGCCTGCTCAGGCAGATCTTGGCTGATCAGTAAATTAGCCTCTAGCTCATACAACCGGCCGATCTGATTGGGCGCGGTAGCGCGGGTTTCGCGCAGGTAATTTTGCGCTGCAGCGAGGTTGTCGTCGTCCATCAAAAGCACGATGGTGCGCGATGCTGCGGCCAGAAAGTTGCTGCCGTCGACAACTTGCCGGTAGTAGTCGACGGCGGCAGTCCAATCGCTATTGCTTTCAGCGATGCCGCCGAGGTGATAGAGCGCGTCATCGCTAAACCGAGAATCGCGGCTCAAGATTAAAAATAACTGGCGTGCGGGCTCGAGCATTTTGCTGTCGAGGTATAAAAGCGCCAATAAATAGTTGATTTCAGGGCTGTAGGGATTGGCTAGACGGAGCATTTCGAATTGTTCGACCGCTTTGGAGCGGTTGCTGAGCGTCAATAAGCGGGCATATTGCAAGCGAAGTTTGTAGCTATTGGGGTAGTTTTCAAGCGCGCTTGCCAGCGCACTAATCGCTTCCTCTGAGCGGTCTTGCTGGTTGTATATTTGCGCCAGTAGTAAGCTACCGCGTTGATCGTTTGGCGCGAGTTGTAGGTACACGAGTGCGGCGCTTTCAGCCTGCTCAAGGCGACCACCCTCGCGCAGTAACATGGCGATTGCGAGGTGCCGAATAAGCTGCTCGTCAGTACTGAGTTCAAGCCTGTTGTAAGCTGCGATAAGCTCATCAATTTGCGCTTCTTTACGTCCTTCGGCAATGGTTGTCACTGCCAAAAGAATCGCGTCATCGCGCTCATTTTTTGCCACCCAAAAGGCGTGTGGTAAGGCTTCGATGGCGTTGCCCAAAAGCGCATAGGCTTGCAGCATAGCGCGGTGAGCATCGCCATTTTTTGGCTCGATTTCAAGCCATAGCGAAGCCATCTGCAGCGCCATATCGGGGTCCTGAACATGCCGCGCAATACCAAAGGCCATCTCCGTCACTCGGGCATCGCGGGTACTTCGTGCCTCAGACGCGTAACCTGGCATGGCAATTTGGTACTGCTGACGAGTTAGGGCAACGTCGGCCACCAAAAGGCTATACAGCGTCTCTGCGCTAAACGGCACCACGGTTGGCGGCAATACTTTTTCGTCAGTATTAATCAGTTCAGGAGCAATAGTGTCGCTCGGTTGGTCGCTGACTATGGGCATCGGAGCGCTGGTGCAGCCCGTATATAACAGGCAGCTAAGCAGACCGATGGCGAGTGGTTGAGGCATAAGTTTCATTATCCCATTTTCGCGGATATTGACGGGGAAGACAATCATTCAGCAAAATCTTCGGTCGTCGACCTGCTATCGAATGCTCAAATCGCTGTAAAATTGCTGTTTGTTAAGAAAAATTGCCTCCCAAATGCAGCGCTGCACGGTATACTTGGCACCTGCTTGAGCGCGGTCGGGGTAGGAATGTGAATCAGTCCACGGCGAGCGTTGAGCTTTAAAAGAGGATCGGCGAAATCTTAGTATTTGGCATCAATCACAAATCGGCATCGATCGATTTTCGCGAGCATGTCGCCTTCGCCCCTGAAGTGGTCGTGGAATCACTCCGTGCTGCTGTGCGGCAGATCCCCCTCGAGGAGGCGGCTCTGTTATCGACTTGTAACCGCACCGAAATCTATGCCTCCGGCGACGTGAGCGATGAACAGCTACTCGAGTGGTTGGCGGCCAACCGGCAATTGCCATTAGAGACCTTGCAGGGATGCTACTACTGTCATCGCGATTTAAAAGCGCTACGCCACTTGATGCAAGTCGCCAGTGGGCTGGACTCGCTGGTGCTTGGTGAGCCGCAAATTTTTGGTCAAATAAAGTCGGCTTATGCGGTCGGCCGTGAGGCCGGAACTGTATCATCACAACTCAACCAGGCGTTTCAGCATGCATTTACCGCGGCCAAACGGGTTCGTTCTGAAACTGCTATTGGCCAGAATCCTGTCTCGGTAGCCTACGCCTCGGTGAGTTTGGCGGAGCAAATTTTTTCTGAATTGCAGTCGGTCCACGCGCTGTTGATCGGCGCTGGCGAAACCATTGAACTGGTTGCGAGGCATCTAAAAGAAAAAAATATTGGCCACATCACGGTGGCCAACCGAACCTTGAGCCGCGCGCAAAATGTGATTAGCGATTTTGCTTCGCAGGCGATTCTGCTGTCAGAAATTCCCGAACATCTGCACCGCGCCGATATTGTGATTTCATCAACCGCCAGTCAATTGCCGATTCTTGGCAAGGGTGCGGTTGAATCGGCGCTAAAACAACGTCGGCATAAACCGATGTTTATGGTCGATATTGCAGTGCCAAGGGATATTGAACCCCAGGTGGAAGAGCTGGCTGATGTCTATCTCTACACCGTGGATGATCTCAAGGATGTAGTGCAGGATAATTTGCGCGCCCGGCAGTCGGCGGCGGATACTGCAAATGGAATCATCGATCAGGAGATTGCCAGCTGGTCGCGACAGCAGCGGGCGCTGACCGCGGTCGATACCATCCGCGCATTCCGAATGAGCGTCGAAGGTATGCGCGACGCCGAAGTCGAAAAAGCCCTGACAGCGCTCAAGCGCGGACAAGATTCGGAACAGGTCATTAATACACTGGCGCGCAATTTAACCAATAAATTGATGCATAAACCGACGGCGCGCCTCAAGCGAGCCGGCGAGGAGGGCAGGGATGACACCATCCATGCCACCCACGATCTATTTGGTCTCAGCAAAGCCAAGTGAATATGTTTGTTTGGCAGCGGCTGCAGGCTGCGACCCTAGACCCCACGCACAGAGTAGTGAAATCATGAAAGCTTCTATATTGGCTAAGTTGGATATTCTGGCCGAGCGCTTTGAAGAATTATCGGCGTTGTTGAGCGATGCCGAAATAATCGCCGATCAAAATCAATTCCGTGAATTGTCCAAAGAATATGCCGAATTGGAGCCACTGGTGGCTAGTTATCGCCGCTATCAGGCCGTGACCGACGATATTGAGGCTGCTAGCTTGTTGTTTAAGGACGCCGATCCAGAGATGCGCGAGATGGCGCAGGAAGAAGCGCGTAGCGGTGAAGTGTCGCGTCACGCCCTCGAGTTAGAGCTGCAGAAATTGTTGTTGCCGAAGGATCCCAATGACCATAAAAATGTCTTTTTAGAAATCCGCGCCGGCACGGGTGGCGATGAGGCAGCGATTTTTTCTGGGGACCTGTTTCGCATGTACAGCAAATATGCCGAGAGGCAGCGCTGGCAGATCGAGATTATCAGCGCCAACGGCGGCGATCATGGTGGTTACAAGGAAGTGATTGCGCGGATTAGTGGTCAGGGGGTGTACTCGAAATTAAAATTTGAATCTGGCGCGCACCGCGTGCAGCGCGTGCCGGATACGGAATCTCAGGGGCGCGTGCATACCTCGGCCTGCACCGTTGCGATTCTTGCCGAGCCGGATGAGCAAGATGCTATTGAAATTAACAAGGGCGATCTGCGGGTCGACACGTTTCGCGCATCGGGGTCGGGCGGTCAGCACGTCAACAAAACCGATTCGGCCATTCGTCTTACCCACCTGCCGTCTGGATTTGTCGTCGAGTGTCAGGATGAGCGATCGCAACATAAAAACCGAGCTAAGGCGATGGCGGTGTTGCAGGCGCGATTGACTTCAGCGCAAGATGAGGCGCAGGCGCAACAGCAGGCCGATCAACGGCGTAGTCTGGTCGGCAGTGGTGACCGCTCAGAGCGTATTCGCACCTATAATTTTCCTCAGGGTCGGGTGACCGATCACCGCATCAATCTAACGCTGTATAAATTGGCAGAGATTGTCGAGGGCGCAATGGAAGAAATTTTACAGGCGCTGGTCAACGAATTTCAGGCAGAGCAACTCGCCGATCTATCGGTCTAGGACTAGCCATGATGCCGCGGATTGCCGATCTATTATTGCGGAGTTGCGAGCTCGCTCGGCTCAGTGAAACCCCGGAATTAGACCTTCAATTGCTGTTGTGCCATGCCTTAAAATGTTCTAGCGCATGGCTTGTGACCTGGCCAGAATGGATTCCTAATGCCGCCCAGCAGGCCTGTTTTGAAGCGCTTTTGGAGCGGCGAATCGCCGGTGAGCCGATTGCCTACCTACTTGGAATTCAGGGTTTTTGGTCGCTCGATCTGCAGGTGTCAAATGCCACGCTCATTCCCCGCCCAGAGACCGAAATGCTGGTTGAGATGGCGCTCAAATTAAACCTGCCGAGCGGCGCGCAGGCGCTTGATCTCGGCACCGGCAGCGGTGCTATTGCACTGGCGCTGGCCAGTGAGCGGCCCGAGTGGCATTTCACTGCGGTGGACAGTCAGGCGTCGGCACTGGCGATCGCCGAGCAAAACCGCGGCCGTTATGGGCTGCAAAATGTCGAGTTTTACTGCGGCGATTGGTACGCCCCGGTCGCCGCCAAGCGCTTCGAATTAATCGTTAGTAATCCACCCTACATCGACTCCCTCGACGATCACTTAAAGCGCGGTGATGTGCGCTATGAACCGCGATCGGCGTTGGTGTCTAGCGGCGCTGGGCTCGACGATCTGCGCCATATTATCGGTCGTGCGCCGGCGTTTTTAGCCCGCTCTGGATGGTTGCTGACCGAGCATGGTTTTGATCAGGCCGCCGAGGTGCGCAAACTTTTCTCGCAGGCCGGCTTTCAGGAAATCGCTAGCCATTGTGATTTGAATGGCGTCGAGCGGATTACGCTGGGTTGCACTAGCTCGACACTCGGCTAACCGCGCGCAGCGACATGATGCCAGCGTGCTAACAGGCCGATGCTGGCGCAACTCGCGGCAATGATCATGCCCAACCAGAATCCCTTGACACCCCATGCGCCGCCCCAATAATCGGTCAGTGCTAGGCTGTATGCGATGGGAAAAGCGATAACCCAAAACGCGACAATCTGAATGAGTAGCGGTACTTTGACGTCTTGAAAACCGCGCAGCGCGCCACTGCAGGCAATCTGTAG
>MDTF01012229.1_pt1 | contig 10562 bp, 11 predicted proteins | sample 811191 | NCBI WGS metagenome assembly MDTF01 (sample SAMN05326649, study PRJNA326480) | marine metagenome | isolation source: seawater | place: Southern Ocean | collected 2011
AAAAGACTTGTTTATTTTTCAAATAATTTGTAAATAACTCTTAAATTAAATTAACACGCACACAGTTTGTGGTTTTATACCTCCGGTCCTTAAATGGAAGTAACTGTGGTGGCTTAACCGGGAATAAATATGAAAATACCTAACGTTACAATTCAACAACTATTAGAAGCAGGAGTACATCTTGGTCATAAGACATTAAGATGGAATCCAAAAATGAAGAGATATATTTTTGGAAAAAGAGATTCTATTCATATTATAGATTTAACCCAAACTTTAGAATTGGCTAGGGTTGCTCTTGAAAAAATTTATAACACAGTAGCAAATAACGGTAAGATTTTATTTGTATCTACTAAAAAACAAGCATCAGAGGCGATTGCTGAAGTTGCTAAAGAAACAGATCAATATTTTGTAAACTATAGATGGTTGGGTGGTATGTTAACTAACTGGGGAACAATTTCTGGATCTATAAAAAAAATGAAAAAATATGAATCTGATCTGGTAACTGAAAATAGAGGATTTACCAAAAAAGAACTTTTAAAGATGAGTGTAAAAAAAGATAAACTCCAAAGATCTTTGGGTGGAATAGCTGATATGAAAAAAACTCCTGATCTAGTATTTATTATAGATACTAATTATGAATCTTTAGCTATTGCAGAGTCAGTAAAGTTAGGCATTCCAATTGTAGCAATCTTGGATAGTAATTCTAATCCTGATAATATTGATTTTCCAATTCCAGGCAATGATGATGCAAGACGTGCTATAGATCTTTATTGTAACCTGATTAAAGAAACAATTATTAATGCAAAAAGCTCAATACCTGTCTCAGAAAATAAAGTAGAGTCAGTAAAAGAAATGAAAACAAAAAACAGCGAAACTGTCAAAACTGTTCAGGAGCTAGATAGAGAAAAGTTAGATAAAAAATTTTCTCCAGACAAGAAAGAGTCTCTAAATTAATATGAGCAATATAGAAAAAGTTAAAAAACTTAGAGAAGTAACAGGTGCTGGTTTCAAAGATTGCAATCTAGCTGTCAAAGAATCTGATGGAGATTTAGATAAAGCAATTGAGATATTAAGAGTAAAGGGCATTTCAAAAGCATCAAAAAAAATGTCAAGAGAGGCTAAAGAAGGTGTTGTGGCAGTTAGTGGTAATGAAAGCAAAACCTCTGTCATTGAAGTTAATTGTGAAACAGACTTTGTTGCTAAAAATGAGGACTTTACTAATTTTGTAAAAGAAATTAGTGAACTAAACAATCAAAAAAACTCAAATATAGACGATCTAAAAAGTTCTAAAATGCTAAACGGTAATACAGTAGAAAGTAGTTTAGTTGAGTTAATTGCAAAAATTGGTGAAAAAATTACAATTGGGAAAATTAGAACTATAGAAAATTCTGGATCAGTTAACAGTCACTATCTTCATACGGTTGTAAACGATAATATTGCCAAATTAGCAGTCGTTGTATCTTTGGAGGCAAAAGATAACTCTGAAACAGTCAAAACATTTGGAAAGCAACTATCAATGCATATAGCTGCTTCAAACCCACTAGCATTAGAGTCCAATCTAATAGATCAATCAATTATTGATAAAGAACAAGAGTTAGTAACTGAAGAACTAAAGAACTCTGGAAAACCAGAGGACATAGCTAAAAAAATTAGCATAGGAAAAATGAATAAATTCAAGGAAGATAATGCACTTTTATCTCAAGCTTGGGTAATGGAACCCAAAAAGAAAGTTCAAGATATTTTAAAAGAACTTTTAATTGATGATTTGAGAATTAAAGAATTTTATAGAATTAAAATAGGAGAGTAAATGTTTGATGATAAATCATACTGCCTTAAAATGGATAAAGCCATTGAGGTTTTTTCTAAAGAGCTATCTTCTTTAAGAACTGGAAGAGCAAACTCAGCTATGTTAGATCTTGTTAAAGTAGATGTATATGGTCAACTAATGCCCATTAATCAAGTAGGAAGTATAACCACACCCGAACCAAGAATGATTAACATTCAAGTATGGGATAAAAACAATGTTATTCTAGTTGATGCTGCAATAAAAAAATCTGAATTAGGTTTGAATCCACAAATTGACGGTCAATTAGTTCGATTACCTGTACCTGAGTTAAACGAAGAAAGAAGAACAGAAATAAAAAAATTAATTAAATCTATAGGTGAAAAATGTAAAGTTTCTATTAGAAATATTCGAAGAGAAGCAAATGAAGAGCTTAAAAAACTTCTCAAATCAAAAGAAATAAGTGAAGATGATGAAAAGTCATCTGAAAAAAATGTTCAAAATATTACTGATGACCACATTAAAACTGTAGATGAAAAAGTTCTTATAAAAGAAAAAGAAATAATGACAATATGAACCCATTAAATCATGTGGCCATTATCATGGATGGTAATGGGAGATGGGGATTAATTAATAAAAAATCTAGAAACGAGGGCCATAAAGAAGGCTTAAAAACTGTCGAAAAAATTATAAATGTAAGCATAAAAAAAAAAATCAAATTTCTAACACTTTATGCTTTTTCAACAGAGAATTGGAAAAGACCAAAAAAAGAAATTAATTACCTGTTTAAATTACTGGAATATTTTTTAAAAAATAAAATGACCGATTTAAATAAAAAAGATATTAAGCTCAAAATAATTGGTAAAAAAAATTTTTCAAATAAGCTCAACAGTCTTCTTCTATTATCTGAATATAAAACTAAAAATAATAAGACTCTTCAACTTAATATTGCCCTAAACTATGGTTCTAAAAATGAAATTGTCAATACAGTTAAACTGTTAAATAAAAAAAAGATAATTATTAATGAAAAAAATATTACTAACAACCTTTATACTAAAAAAATTCCTGACCCTGATATATTAATTAGAACTGGAAATACTAATAGATTAAGTAATTTTCTATTATGGCAACTAGCTTATACAGAAATTTTCTTTATCAAAAAATTGTGGCCAGACTTTAATGAAAAAGATTTTACTAGTAAAATTAATAAATTTAGAAATTTACAAAGAAATTTTGGTTCGATAAAATGAAAAATGAAATTTATTTAAGGATACTAAGTTCTCTTGTCATAATTCCATTTTCTTTTTTTTTCACAATAAAAGGTTCGATTTATTTCAATTTGTTTTTATTATTTTGTTTTTTCATAGCAATATATGAGTGGTCAAAAATGGCTAAAAATAAACCATATGAACTTGCTGGGTATTTTTTTTTAATTTTTTCATTTTGTTGTGTTTGTTTTGTTAGAAATAGCCTAGGTGATAATAGTTTATTTATATTTGTATTTATAATCACCATATGCATATCGTCTGATTTAGGAGGCTATTTTTTTGGGAAAATTTTTAAAGGACCAAAATTAACAAAAATTAGCCCTAAAAAAACCTATGCTGGAATGATTGGTGGCTATCTCTTATCAATAGTTTCAATTAAATTTCTACTTAGTAATACAGACTTTTTTAACAAAAATGATTTTTTTTTTGATAAAAATGAGTTTATTTTTGTAATAGCTTTGTCTACAGCAAGCCAATTTGGTGATATTCTTGTTTCTTATTTTAAAAGATTATCCAAAATAAAAGATACGGGAAAATTAATACCAGGACACGGTGGTATTCTTGATAGAATTGATGGGATGATTTTCGCTTTCCCTTTTTTCTGTATATTGAATTTATTATGAAGTTAAAAATCGCTATACTTGGATCGACTGGATCTATTGGAAAAAATTTACTTGACATTGTTGAAGATGACAAAAAAAATTTTGAGATAGTGCTCTTAACAGCAAATAAAAGTTCTAAGCATTTAATTAAGCAAGCCAAGCTATTCAATGTTAAAAACATAATAATAACTAATAACAAAAGCTACAAATATCTTCAAAAAAAAAATAAAGATAAAAAAATTAAAATTTTCAATAATTTTAATAATATTGAGAATATTATCAAAAAAAAGATTGACTATACAATGTGTTCTATTTCAGGACTAGAGGGGTTGATACCAACATTAAAAATGATAAAACATACAAAAAGAATTGCTATTGCTAATAAAGAGGCAATTATTTGTGGATGGAATATTATTCAAAAAGAATTAAGCACATATAAGACAAAATTTATACCTGTTGACTCAGAACATTTCTCTATTTGGTATGCCTTGAATAATGATAAAAAAAACTCAATTGAAAAAATTTATTTGACTGCTTCTGGAGGACCATTTTACAAATTACCTATAAATAAATTTAAAAATATAAATATTGAACAAGCGATCAGTCATCCAAATTGGAAAATGGGAAAAAAAATATCCGTTGATTCCTCCACTATGATGAATAAAGTTTTTGAAATTATAGAAGCAAAAAATATCTTTGATGTTCCTTATAATAAGATATCAATTTTGATACATCCTGCCTCATATGTTCATGCTTTAATCAAGTTTAATAATGGTGTTTCTAAATTAATAGCTCACGATACCTCTATGAAGATACCAATTTTTAATACACTTTACTGGGAAACTAATAAAACAATTAAAACAAAAAATTTAGACTTAATCAAATTAAATAATTTAGATTTTAAATTAATAGATAGAAAAAGATACCCATTGACAAAAATTTTAAAAATCTTGCCTAATAATTTTTCTTTATTTGAAACTATTTTAGTTTCTGCCAATGATGAGATTGTTAAATTATTTTTAGATAATAAAATTAAATTCATTCAAATAGCCCCATTGTTACTGAAATTTATTAAATTAAAAGAATTCAACAAATATAAAGAAATTCAGCCCAAAACAATTGATGAAATAGTTAAGTTAAATAATTATGTTCGTTTAAAAATCAACTCAATGAGTGTATAAAAACTTATGTTTAAATTTAGATTCTTATTTGTTGCTACTTATATTCATTTATTTTTAATTTCTGGTTTGTTTGCTGAAAATATCAGTAAAATTGTAGTTACTGGAAATGAAAGAATTTCCAAAGAATCAATAATTATGTTTAGTGGTGTAGAGCTTGGTCAAAATATTCAGCCCGAAAACACAAATGATATTATAAAAAATTTATATGAAACCAATTTCTTCAAAAATATAATTGTTAATTTTGATAACAATCTCTTAAAGATCGATGTTTTAGAAAACTCAATTATTCAAACAATTAATTACAATGGAATAAAAGCCAATAAAATTTTAGATGCAATTCAAGAAAATTTAAATCTTAAGGCAAGATCATCCTATAATGAAATTTTATTAAAAAATGATAAACAATCAATTCTTTCATCACTAAGAACTTTAGGTTACTATTTTTCTACCATTGATGTTTATGTTGAAGAATTAGGAGACAATAAAGTCAACTTAAATTTTAATATTGAACTTGGAAAAAAAGCAAAAATTACTAAAATTTCATTTATTGGAAGTAAAATTTTTAAAAATAAAAAGTTACATAGTCTTATTATTAGTGAAGAATACAAATTCTGGAAATTTTTAAGTGGTAAAAAATTTTTAAATCAAGATTTAATAAGTTTAGACAAAAGACTTCTCAAGAACTTCTATTTAAACAAAGGTTATTACAATGTGATTATTAATTCATCTTTTGCAAAATTAATCAATAATGATGAGTTCGAATTAGTTTTTAATATAGATGCAAAAAATAAAACTTATTTTGGAGATGTTAGTTTAATAATCCCCAATGATTACAATTTTACTAACTTTGAAAAACTAAAAGATTCTATGGACGAAATCAAAGGTTCTTCATACTCTTTAAGAACTATAGAAGTAATTTTAGATCAGATAGATGAAATAATTATTAATGAACAGTTTGAATCTATTAAAGCCACTGTTAAAGAAAATTTGGTTGCAGATAAAATTAATCTTGTTTTTACTATTTCTGATTCTGAAAAACTTTTTATAGAAAAAATAAATATTTATGGAAATAATATCACTCAAGAAAATGTTATAAGAAATCAACTTTTAATTGACGAGGGTGACCCTTATAATGAAATTTTAGAAACAAAATCAATAAATAACATAAAAAATCTAAATTTTTTTAAAACTGTTTCAAAAAAAGTAACTTCTGGTAATGAGCCTGGTTCCAAAATAATAAATATTACTGTACAAGAAAAGCCAACAGGTGAAATTATGGCTGGTGCTGGTGTTGGTACTTCTGGCGGTACTATCTCTTTGGGTATCAAAGAAAATAACTTTTTAGGAAAAGGTATTGGTTTGGATACAAATTTAACTATAAATAAAGAGTCATTAAAGGGACAATTTATAATAGAAAATGGAAATTTTAGGAACTCTGATAAATCGCTTTATTTTAGCGCATTAGCAATTGAAACAGATCGTCTTAAAGCATCAGGTTATAAAAATAAAAAAGCAGGATTTTCTTTTGGAACTAAATTTGAATATTATGATGATTTTTTTATAGGCTTAAGATCATCTAATTTTTATGAAAGAATAGAAACTGACGCAACGGCATCTATTAGACAAAAAGCCCAAGAAGGGGATTATTGGGATTCTTTTTTAGATCTAGATTTTGACATAGACAAGAGAAACCAAAGGCATCAAACAACAAAAGGTTTTATTAGCTCTTACAAGACAAATCTTCCAATAATTAGTGACACACACACATTAACAAATTCTTATTCTTATAAATATTTTACAGAGTTATATGAAAACAATGTAACAGCTTTGTCTTTTTTAGTTAAAAGTTCATTTTCACTATCAAATAAAGATATTAAATTATCTGAAAGATTAGAATTACCTAGTAGTTCTTTGCGTGGTTTTGAACGAGCTAAAGTTGGACCAAAAGATGGTACAGATTATATTGGTGGAAATTATGTCTCATCAATTAATTTTTCATCGACACTACCTTCATTACTAGAAAATTATCAAAATGCTGATTTTTTAATGTTTCTTGATATAGCAAATATTTGGGGTGTAGATTATGATAATACTCTTAATAAAGGTGATGATATAAAAAGTGCCATCGGTATTGGTGTAGATTGGTTTACACCAATTGGACCATTAAATTTTTCAATAGCACAGCCTATAACAAAATCATCAAGTGATATTATTGAGAATTTCAGGTTTAACTTAGGTACAACTTTTTAAATTAATGGTGAAAAATTTAATTTTAGTTTTCTTATTTATATTTACCATAAATAATTCTTCTTATAGTGAAGAAAAAATTGTTTATCTTGATATAAATTTCATATTAAATAATTCTGTTAATGGCAAGTCTTTGCTTAATAATTTAGATATTTTAAAAAAAAAAAATAATGTAATTTTAAAATCAGATGAAAAGTTATTAATATTAGAAGATGATGATATTAAAAAAAAAAAAAATATATTAACTAAAGAAGAATTGAATATAAAAATAAAAAATTTAAATGAAAAAGCTATTATATTTAATAAAAAAAAAAAAAAACTTCTTTTAGAATTTAATAAAAAAAAAGAAAATGAAATTAACAAATTTTTAAAATTATTAAATCCTATTATTAAAAATTATGTGGAGAAAAACTCAATTAGCCTTGTATTAGACAAAAAAAATGTTCTAATCGGTAAAAAAAATTATGATATAACTAGTAAAGTTTTAGACGTAGTTAATAAAGAAATTAAGTAATATGACATCATTAACTAAAAATCAAATTATTGAATTGTTACCACATCGAGAGCCAATGCTGTTAGTTGATGAACTACATGACATCAAAAAATTAAAATCAGCTACTGCTATTGTCAATGTAAGAAAAGATAGTTTTTTTGTTCAAGGTCATTTTCCTGGTCAACCCGTTATGCCTGGTGTTTTAATTGTTGAATCTTTTGGTCAGGCCGCTGCTGCTCTTACTGCTCATGGTATTGATAAATCTACCTATGCAAATAAGTTAGTTTTTTTAATGGGTATTGAAAAAGCTCGTTTTAGAAACCCTGTTATTCCAGATTGTAAACTTGTATTAAAAATAGAAGCTATTAGATCTCATGGAAGAGTATGGAAATATAAGGGTGAAGCTTTTGTTGGTGATAAAAAAATGGCCGATGCTATTTGGTCTGCTACCATTGTAGATAAGAAATAATTAGCAATAAATATTGATAACAGAGTTCAATTTGTTTTGATAAAAGCAATCATGACAAATCCCTTTTTTAAAAATCATGGCCCATTGAAAGTTTTAGATATTTTAAAGCTTCTTAGTATTGATAATATTAAAAATATTAATGATGAAATAGTTTTTGATATAAAAGATTTATCAACATCGGATAAAAAAGATATTACTTTTTTTCATTCTAAAAAGTATAAGGACGTTGCTAATATAACTAATGCTTCTTATTGTATTACAACTGAAAATTTGAAAAACGAGTTACCAGATACTTGTTTACCTTTAATTGTACAAAATGTTTTAATTTCTACATCTATAATAACAGAAAAATTTTATCCAGATTCAATTAATGATAATTTTGATAAGAGTGTATTGGAGATAAATAAAACAGAATTTAAAAATAAAGTTAATTATGGCTTGAATATTTTAATTGGAAAAAATGTTAAGATAGGATCTAATTGCACAATTGGTCATAATACTATTATTGAACAAAATGTTATAATAGGTAATCATTGTTCTATTGGTTCTAATGTTATTATTAGAAACACTCTTATCAATAATAATGTTAATATTTTAGATAATTGCGTTATTGGAAAAAAAGGTTTTGGTTTTTTTCCCATTAATAATAACAACTTAAGATACCCTCATGTTGGTGCTGTAATAATTGGCGAAAACTGTGAAGTAGGATGCGGCTCAACAATTGATAGGGGATCCATTTCCAATACTGTAATAGGTAAAAATACCTTTCTAGACAACCAAATTCATATAGCTCACAATGTTAAAATTGGAGAAAATTCAATTATTGCTGGTCAAGTAGGAATTGCTGGTAGCTCTATAATTGGCAATAATGTAAAAATAGGTGGTCAGGCAGGCATTTCTGGACATTTAAAAATTGGTAATAACGTTGAGATAGCTGGCGGCAGTGGTGTTATTAGGAATGTTTCTGATAACTCAAAAGTAATGGGATATCCTGCAAAAAATATTAAAGATTTTTTGAAAGATAATAAATGATACATAAAACAGCTATTGTAGACATTAAAGCTAATATTTCTTCAAAAGCTTCAATAGGGCCTTATTCAGTAATTGGCCCAGACGTTGAAATAAATGATGATGTTATAGTTCAGTCTCACGTTAATATTTCAGGTGTTACTAAAATTGGGAAAGGAAACAATATTTATCCTTTTGCCTCTATAGGAAATAACCCTCAAGATCTAAAGTACAAAAATGAAAAAACTAAACTTGAAATTGGAGATTATAATGTAATTAGAGAATATGTTACTATCAACCCTGGAACAATAGGTGGTGGAGGGTTAACCAAAATTGGAAACAATTGTCTATTCATGGTTTCTTCACATGTTGCACATGATTGTTTGATTGGTAATAATGTGATTTTAGCCAATAATGTTCCCATTGGAGGTCACGCTCATATTGACGATAATGTTATTATAGGCGGAAATTCTGCGGTTCAACAATTCACTAGAGTTGGTAAATCAGCAATGATAGGTGGAATGTGTGGTGTTGTAAGAGATATAATACCGTACGGTATTGCCTATGGCAATAGAAGTGTTCTTCAAGGTATTAATATAATTGGTTTAAGAAGAAAAAATATATCAAATAAAGAAATTATATCTCTAAACGACGCTTACAAAGAAATTTTTAAAACAGAAAATTTGAGAGATAATATAGAAAACTTAAGTCAAGATTTTGAGAAAAATAAACTAGTTATGAGTGTACTTGATTTTTTAAACAAAGATAAAAAAAGACCTATTTGTACACCATTTTCAAAATAAGATGATAGGATTGTTTTTAGGTGATACAGATTTTCCAGAAATCGTCTTAGCCAAAATAAAAAAGATAAAAAAGTCATATTTTATAATAGATTTTTCAAAAAAAAATAAGTTTAAGGATGAAAAAAATTCTTTTAAAATTAGTATTGGAGAATTTGGAAAAATTATTAAATTAATTAAAGAAAAAAAATGTAATAAAGTTTTATTTGCTGGAAAAATTAATAAACCAAATTTTTACTGTTTAAAACTAGACCTCAAGGGTTTTTATTATATGCCTGGTATTATTAGAGCTGCAAAATTAGGTGATGCAGCGATTATAAAAGCTATAATAAAAATTTTAGATAATGAAAAAATAAAAGTTATTAGCTCTATCTTTTTTAACCCAGAACTAGCTCTTAAAAGTGGAAACTATACTAAATTGAAACCTAATAAGAGTGATAGCAATTCTATTAAAAAAGGAATTACTTACTTTAATAAACTTAATAGCTTAGATCACGTTCAAGCAGTCATTGTTAAAGATAACACTATCTTAGCAATTGAAGACCGACATGGAACAAAGAAAATGTTATCAAGATTAATGAAAAAATCAGATGGAATATTGATTAAGTTACCTAAAAAAAAACAAGATTTAAGAATAGATTTACCTACTATTGGTCTTCAAACCTTAAAAGATTGTAAAAAATATGGCTTAAAAGGAATAGTTTTAAAGTC
>MDTF01006900.1_pt1 | contig 10559 bp, 8 predicted proteins | sample 811191 | NCBI WGS metagenome assembly MDTF01 (sample SAMN05326649, study PRJNA326480) | marine metagenome | isolation source: seawater | place: Southern Ocean | collected 2011
CCCGATCCCCACCGACCGGACATCCGCCGCTGTGAGCGCGGGATCAGCCTGCAGATTGGCGACCGCGTCGAGGATCGTCTGCACGACGGCATCCGGACCCCACCCGGTGGCCAGGCGCGTGCGGGCGACGATGGTGCCGTTCGGGGCGACGGCGACAGCATCCGTCTTGGTTCCCCCGACATCGAGGCCGAGTCTCATCGTCCGCCCCCGATCGAGAGGCGGTGGGTGGTGCACATTCTCATCAGCCCTTTACCGCTCCGGCGACAAGTCCACCGGTCATTCGGCCCTGAACGATGAGGAAGAAGATGACCACCGGCAGAGCGATCAGGGTGGACCCGGCCATCACCGCTCCCCAGTTCACGGCGCCGCCCACCGACGAGGACTGGAAGGCATTGAGCCACGGCATCAGCGTGAGGTTGTAGCCCTTCATCATGAGCAGAGCCATCGTGAACTCGTTCCACGACTGGATGAACGCGAAGATCCCGGTGGCCACGAGGCCCGGCGCGAGCAGCGGGAACGTCACCTTCCAGAAGGCCTGAGACTTGGTGCAGCCGTCGATCATGGCTGCCTCTTCGAGGTCGGCGGGAACTCCCGCGACGAACCCGCGCAGGGTCCAAATCGTGAAGGGGATGACGGCGGCGGTGTACACGATTCCGAGCCCCAGCAGCGTGTTCATGAGGTGCCAGTCGTCGATCATCCCGTAGATCGTGAACATCATCGCTTCGCCGGGGATCATCTGCACGACGAGTACCGCCACGATGAAACCGCGCTTGCCGCCGAAGCGGAAGCGTGCGACAGCCACCGAGGCGAGGAACGCGAACAGCAGCGTGACGATGAGGACGCCGACGGTGACGGTCACGGTGGTGCCCAGCGCGTGCGGGAAGTCGGTCTGGCCCGGGGCAGCCTCCCGTGTCCACGCCGTGATGTAGTTCTCGAGGGTGAAGTCCAGTGGCACGAAGCTCGGGTCGCGGCTGATGATCTCGTTCGTCGGGGTGAACGACATGTTCACCATCCAGTAGACGGGGAACACCGACATCACGAACACGACAGCTGCCGCGATGTTCAGCAGGGTACGCGTCACGACCTTGCGCGGGCTCGGTCGGCGCGCTCCCTCGAGCCGCGGGGAACGCGTACCGCGAGGACGGCCGCGGGGCTCGTCGTCGATGCCGATAGTGCCGAGCTGGGTGGCGGGGGTGACCTGAGTACTCACAGCTCCTCCTCCTTGAGCGTCGTGCGTACGTATCCCCACGAGAGGACAAGCAACAGGATGACCATCACGACACCGATCGCCGCGGTGGCGCCGAACTCACCGACCCCCTGCCGGAACAGGTAGGTGCCGAGCACGTTCGTCTCGGAGGCCAGTCCCCCGCGGCTTTGCAGCGCATACACCTGCGTGAAGATCCGGAGGTTCCAGATGATCTGCAGCACGAGCACAACGGTGAGAACGCTGCGCAGGTAGGGGAAGACGATGAGCCGGAACCGTGACCAGCCGGTCGCGCCGTCCAGCGATGCCGCCTCGAGCACCTCATCCGGAACCTGACCGAGGGCGGCGTAGGTGGTGAACGCCACGAACGGCACCGACTGCCACACGATGATGATCGTGAGAACCATGAAGAACGACCAGGGGTTCAGCAGCCAGGAGTGGTTCGTCCAGTTCTCGGTGCCGGTGAGGGTGTTGAGCATGGAGTTGACCAGGCCGTACTCGGTGTCGAAGATCCATCCCCACACGACTGTCGCCGTGAGGGGTGGCATCGCCCACGCGACCAGCAGACCGATCGACACGACGATCCGCCATGCGCGGCTCAGCCGCACCATGAGGACCGCGACGAGGATGCCGAGACTGAGGTTCAGCACCGTGAGCACGACCATGATCCCGAGGCTGCGCATGAGCACGGCCGGGAAGTCGGACTTCGTGAACAGGTCGACGTAGTTCTCAAACCCGACGAAGGTCGGCCAGGTGCCCTGAACCTTGTTCTTGACGGTGTAGTCAGTGAAGGACTGCACGACCATCAGGACCGCGGGGTAGACGGTCATCACCCCGATGACGATCAGGGCCGGCGTCAGCAGGCCCCAGGCGTTCCGGGCCTCGCGGCGGTTCCTGCGCTTGACGCGGTCGGCGATCAGGTTCGGCGGAGGCGGCGAATCGGAAGCCGTCGATGCGGCGAGAGTGGTGGTCACGGCGATCCCTCCTTTCTGCGGCGGATGGCGGGTACGACGAACGACGGCATGCGTCGATCATCACGGACGGATGGTCCGATCACTCGGTTCGGTGCACGACCGGGAAACTCATGCATCGGACGGAGCCATCGGGCACGTGGTCGGGGTGCCGCCGCGCGGGGAGGCCCGCGCGGCGGCATCCGTCGATCACTGGTTGAGGATGGCCTCGATCTGCTCGTCGAGCGCGGTGGCTACAGCCTCGACGTCCTCGCCCTGAGCGATGCGCACCAGAGCGTCAGGGATGATCTGGGCAGCCTCGACCTCGGCCCAGTTCGGGCTAGCCGGCGTCCCCTTCGAGTTGGCAAGAGCCGCAGCCTGGGCCTGGGCGATCGGGGTGTCCGGCAGAGCGGAGGCGGCCGAGATGATTCCGGGCGTGAGGCCCTGCTCAGCGAGAAGCTTCTGGTAGTCCTCGGAGAGCATGATCTCGAGGGCTGCCTTTGCCTTCGTCGGCGCGGCGCTCTTCGTGGCGACGGCTACGTTGGATCCGCCCGCGAAGATCGGGGCGGTCTCGCCGGCTTCGAGGCCCGGCAGCGCGAACGCGCCGAGGTCGGCTGCATAGGTGTCGGGGCACCCTTCGGAGTTCTGCCCGGCGTCCTCATCGGCCCACGGCCACGCACCCGTCAGGTTTCCGGCGGCCCATGCGGGGCTTGAAATGAACCCGGCCTCGCCGTTGCAGAAGGCAATGTTTGCCATCAGCTCGTTGCCGTCGGCCGGCGCGACAGTGGCGTCCTGATACACCGTCTGCAGGAGGTTGAGACCCTCGAGGCTCTCGGGGCTCGAGAACTGTGCGTCCCACGTGTCGCCGTCCTGAACGGCGATCTCGCCGCCGAAGGCCCAGATATAGGGAAGCGCGTTGTACCAGTCCTTGCCGGGTGCGTAGATGCCCGAGACCGTGTCGGTGGTCATCGCGACGCCCTCGGCAACGTACTCATCGAGGGTCGCGGGGACCTCGTCGACCATCATCGGGCTGTAGAAGACGATCCGGCCGCCCGCGTAGTAGGGCGCGGCGTAGAGCGATCCCTCGTACGTGCCGGCCTCGACGAGTCCGGGCAGCAGGTCCGAACCGCCGAGCTGGTCCTGAATGTCGGAGATGTCCAGGAACAGGCCGGCATCCGCGAAGCCCAGTGCCTGCGTGTTGCCAACCTCGACGACATCCGGAGAGTCGTTCGACGACAGTGCGGCGGTGTACGTGTCCGACACGTCAGCCCACGTCTTCTCTTCGATCGTGAGCGTCCAGCCCTCGTTCTCGGACTCGAAGGTCTGCTTTAGGTAGTCACGAGCGGTCTGGGGCGTGTCGGCGCCGACGAGCCACACCGTGATGTCGCCCGTTTCGGGCTCCGCGGGGGCACCGCCGGCACAGCCGGCCAGCACGAGCGCCGAGGCGCCCGCGAGGGCGACGGCTCCGAGCGTCTTCTTCATGGTGTCTTCCTTCGTGTTTCTCTGGTGTTCGGAAGAGGTCGGGCGACCTATCCGGTGGGGGGGGAATGGTTGGGGCGGCGGTTACGACACCCCGAGCTGGCCTGACAGGACCATGACGGCAGCTCCGCGCAGAACGATGTCCTGGCCTTGCGCCGTCATCCGAACGCGCACGCCGTCATGGAACCGGGCTAGCGTGCGAGTGCGGATCGTCTCGACCGTTGCCTCTGCGAGAGGACCGGCGAGAAGTTCATCGGGACCCGAGAGCACGATCTCGGAGACATCGAGCGCACCGACGATGGGCGCGAGCGCGATGCCCAGGCGTTCACCGGCGTCGCGCAGCTGCTGCTCACGGTCTGCGGGAGTCTCGGCATCCGCCATGCGAGCCGTCAAGGCGGGCACCGACAGCCACGCCTCGAGGCATCCGACTTTGCCGCACGCGCACTGTGGGCCGCCGTCGGTGCCCACGGTGACGTGTCCGATCTCGCCCGCCGCGAAGTGCGCACCGCGCATGGGCTGACCGGCCGATACCAGTCCCGACCCGACGCCGCGTCCGACCTTCACGAGCACGACGTCGTCGCGCGCACCACCGAAGGTGTATTCGGCTAGAACGGCGGCGTTCGCGTCGTTTGCCACGAGCACCGGCAGCCCGAGGGCATCCTCGAGGATGCTGCGCAGCGGCAGCTGCGTCCAGCCGAGGCCGGGAGCGCTGAGCACGACACCGTCGTTGTCGACGACGCCGGGAGAGCCGACACCGATTCCGAGGACCGGGGCGTGGGCATCGGCGACCAGGTGCCGTGCCAGCTCGATCACCGCATCCCGGGCATCTTCTGCCCCGCGCGGTGCCGCAATCTCGTGGCGGGCGACGATATCGCCGTCGAGGGTGAGGATCGCGCCGAGGAACGTGTCGGGGCCGGAGAGATCCATGCCGAGGATTCGGTGGCCCGCACGATCGAGGTCGACAACCATCGCGGGCTTGCCCGGACCCGACGCTTCGCGAACGCCGAGCTCAGCAACCAGGCCGTCACCGATGAGCTCGGCGACGAGGTCGGAGATTGTGACGCGTGTCAGCCCCGTCTCCCGGGAAAGGTCAGCCCGACTCATGGCGCCGTCATGGAAGAGCGTCTGGAGAACGAGGGAGCGATTGTGGGCACGGGCGTGCTCGGGCAGCACCTTTGCCCGGCGAAGACTGCGGCGCTGCACCGTGTCCGAAGCGACAGCTGCGGCATCCGTGGACGCCGTGGGCTGGGCGCCACGAGCCATGAGGGTGTGCGCGGGTCCCGTGGAAGAGCCGCGCTGCACTTCCGATGCAGTCATGTTTGTTAGTAGACCTTACGAACAAAAGAACTGCAAGAGCGTGACCGAATTTGGACGGACAGTTTACAAAACCGTTACATGCGCTTGGGGCGCGGCGACCGGATGAATGCGGTGTCACATCGTCGCCGTGCGCAGGTCGGATCCATCGTCGACCGGGCAGGAGCCGTAACATGCCAAGGGCGCTCGTGCACCGCCCGGAAAGGAAGCAGCGTGCCCTACTTCGACCTCTCCCCCGCTGAGCTCGAGGCCTATGTCCCGCAGATCAACGAACCCACAGACTTCGACGCCTTCTGGGCCATCACGCTCGAGGAATCCCGCGTCGCGGGCTGGGAGCCGCGACTGACTCCTGTCGACTCGGCGCTGCGGTCGGTCGACGTGTTCGATGTGTCGTTCGCGGGTTTCGGCGGCGACCCGATCAAGGCCTGGCTGCTGGTACCCGCCGGCGCAACCGCCCCGCTTCCCGCGGTGGTCGAGTACATCGGATACGGCGGCGGACGGGGCCTCCCCTCCGAGCGGCTTGCGTGGTCGGCGGCCGGCTACGCGCACCTGATCATGGACACGCGCGGCCAGGGCTCGACGTGGGGCACTGGCGGCGAGACTCCCGACCCGCACGGCACCGGCGCCGCAACCAACGGATACATGACCCGCGGAATAGATGACCCGGCCGACTACTACTACCGCCGGGTTTTCACGGATGCCGTCCGTGCGGTTGACGCCATCCGCATGCTTCCCCAGATCGACGCGGATCGCGTTGCCGTCACCGGCGGCAGCCAAGGTGGTGGTATCGCCCTCGCTGCCGGCGCACTGTCGGAAGGACTCGTCGCCGTCATGCCCGACGTGCCGTTCCTCTGCCACTTCTCCCGGGCCGTCGGGCTGACCGACCGCGACCCCTACCAGGAACTCGTGCGGTACCTCAGCGTGCACCGGGACGCCCGGGAGCACACCTTCAGGACGCTCAGCTACTTCGATGGCGTCTCGATGGCGCGCCGCGCTACCGCTCCGGGGCTCTTCTCGGTCGCGCTCATGGACTTCACCTGCCCGCCCTCGACCGTGTATGCCGCGTTCAACAACTACGCCGGGCCCTCCAAGCGGATCGTCGCCTACGAGTTCAACGATCACGAAGGAGGCGGCGCTCTCCAGTGGAACCAGCAGGTCGCGTTCCTCGCGGAGCTGGGGATCCAGTGAACGCTCGGATACCTGCCGTCGTCGCGATCGACGCCGGCCAGACTGGCATGAAGGTGCGCGTGCGCACGGATGCCTCGGTCGGTGAGGCTCTGCTGCCGGGCGTTCGCACCGACCAGCCGGTGCTCCCGCAGATCGGTCTGGCGGCGCGACAGATCGCGGACGAGTTCGACCTCGACATCCGTCACCTCGCGGCGGGAGTTTCGGGCCTTACCGACGGCGAAACGACTCCGGCTGCTGTCGCGGCGCTGGTGCGCAGCGCCGGGGCCGCACACGCCGTCGTCGCGCATGATGCGACGACCTCCTACCTCGGCGCCCGCGGCACCGCGCACGGTGCCGTCGTCGCGGCGGGAACGGGGGTCGTGACTCTCGGTGTCGGCCCCGGCGGCGCCGCGCGCGTCGACGGCTGGGGCTACCTCATGGGAGACGCCGGCAGCGGCTTTTGGCTCGGACGCGAAGCGCTGGTCGCCGCGATGCGCGACCACGATGGTCGAGGCACAGCGACGGCGCTCACGGATGCCGTCCGCGGGCGTTGGCCAGATCTCGAGCAGGCCTACATCGATCTGCAGGCAGACCCCGCCCGGGTGAGCATCGTCGCGTCCTTCGCGGCCGAGGTCGCACGGGCAGGCGCGGACGGGGATGCGGTGGCTCTCGACATCCTGCGCCGTGCCGGGGACCTGCTGGCAGAGAGCGCGCTCACGGCGCTGCGTCGCGTCGACGCCGAACCGGCGGTGTGCGCGATCGGCGGGGTCTTCCGTTCCGAGGCGCTGCGCGAGGAGTTCACGCGGGCGCTGGTGAATGGGCGACCGGATGCGCGGATCGTGGAGCCCGCCGGGATCGGCATCGACGGCGTCGAGGCCCTCATCGACCTGCCCGCCGATCACCCGCTCGCCCCCCTCACCTGGTCGGCCCGCGCCTAGCCCGGGCACGCCCGGAAACGACGTCGGGCCGCCCCGCAGAAGCGGAGCCGCCCGAGTCAGAGTGGATCAGCGCAGCGCGTCGATGACGGCGTTGAAGGTCGCTGACGGTCGCATGACCTCGTTGACCAGTTCGCCGTTCGGGCGGTAGTAGCCACCGATCTCGACCGGCGACCCCTGCGCTCCGTTGAGCTCCGCGACGATCGTCGCCTCCTCAGCAGTGAGCTTCTCGGCAACCGGCGCGAAGATCGCCGCAAGTTCAGCATCCTCGGTCTGCTTCGCCAGCTCCTGCACCCAGTACAGCGCGAGGTAGAAGTGGCTGCCGCGGTTGTCGATGGTGCCGAGCGCGCGCCCCGGGGACTTGTCGTTCTCGAGGAACGTGCCGGTGGCGGCATCCAGCGTGTCGGCGAGGACCTTCGCCCGCGCATTGCCGGTGGACTCGGCGAGGTGCTCGAGGGATGCCGCGAGCGCGAAGAACTCGCCCAGGGAATCCCAGCGCAGGTAGTTCTCGCTCAGCAGCTGCTGCACGTGCTTCGGAGCAGAGCCTCCGGCACCCGTCTCGAACAGCCCGCCGCCGGCGAGCAGCGGCACGATCGAGAGCATCTTGGCGCTCGTGCCGACCTCGAGGATCGGGAACAGGTCGGTGAGGTAGTCGCGCAGCACGTTGCCGGTGACCGAGATCGTGTCCAGGCCGTGGCGCATGCGTGCGAGCGTGTAGCGGGTTGCTTCCTCGGGCGACAGGATGCTGATCTGCACGCCCTTGGTGTCCAGGAGCGCGACCCCCTGGTGTACCTTCGCGATCAACTGCGCGTCGTGCGAGCGGTTCACGTCGAGCCAGAACACGGCGGGCACCCCGGTCGCCCGGGCGCGCGTGACGGCGAGCTTCACCCAGTCCATGACGGCGATGTGCTTGGTCTGCGTCGCCCGCCAAATGTCGCCGGCGCCGACCTCGTGCTCGAGCAGGACCTCACCCGACGAGTCGAGCACCTGAACAACGCCGGGAGCTGCGATCTCGAAGGTCTTGTCGTGGCTGCCATACTCCTCGGCTGCCTGCGCCATGAGACCGACGTTGGGAACCGTGCCGATCGTCGTGGGGTCCAGCGGTCCGTTCGCGATGACGTCGTCGATGACGGCCTGGTAGACGCCGGCATAGGACGAGTCGGGAATCACCGCGAGCGTGTCATCCTCACCACCGTCGGCTCCCCACAGCTTGCCGCCGTTGCGGACCAGGGCGGGCATGGATGCATCGACGATGACGTCCGAGGGAACGTGCAGGTTGGTGATGCCTTTGTCGGAGTTCACGTATGACAGGCGCGGTCCACGCTCGAGGTCGGCGTCGATCGCGGCGGCGATCTCGTCACCCCCGTCGATGCTCGAGAGCCCGGCGAGGATCGAGCCGAGGCCGTTATTCGGGGTCAGACCCGCTGCCGCGAGCTTGTCGCCGTAGCGCTCGAAGACATCCGCGAAGTACGTCTTCACGACGTGGCCGAAGATGATCGGGTCGCTGACCTTCATCATCGTGGCCTTCAGGTGCACCGAGTACAGCACGTCAGCCGCAGATGCCTCGGCCAGCGTCTCGGCCAGGAAGGCGTCGAGGGCGGATGCCGACAGGAAGGTCGCATCGATGATCTCGCGCGGAAGGACCTTCAGCCCTTCCTTGAGCACTGTCACCGCACCGTCGGTGCCGACGTGGCGGATGGAGAGGACATCGTCATGAGCGGCGACCCACGACTTTTCGTTGCTCTTGAAGTCGTCGTGACCCATCGTCGCGACCCGGGTCTTCGAGCCCTCGGGGAAAGGCTTGTTGCGGTGCGGGTGCTTGCGCGCGTAGTTCTTGACCGACAGCGGCGCTCGGCGGTCGCTGTTTCCCTCGCGCAGGACGGGGTTGACTGCCGACCCCTTGATGCGGTCGTACCGCGCCCGGACATCCTTCTGCTCGATCGTCTGCGGCTCGTCCGGGTAGTCGGGGATGTCGTAGCCCTGCGACTGTAGTTCGGCGATGGCAGCCTTCAGCTGCGGAATGGATGCCGAGATGTTCGGCAGCTTGATGATGTTGGCCTCGGGAAGCGTTGCGAGCCCGCCGAGCTCGGCGAGGGCGTCACCGACCGCCTGTTCGGGCGTGAGCTGCTGTGGGAAAGCGGCGAGGATGCGGCCTGCGAGAGAGATATCGCGCGTCTCGACATCCACACCAGCCTGATGCGTGATCGCCTGCACGATGGGAAGGAAGGAAGCTGTGGCCAGAGCCGGGGCTTCGTCTGTGTACGTGTAGATGATCGTGGATTCGCTCACTCGCCTGATCTTTCCGCTCGGGGGCCGCGCACGAGCCTACCGCACCGGCCTAACTATCTCGATATCAAGATAAATTCCCCCGAAAAGGGTGCCCCGGGATGCTGAACCGCGGCATCCCGGCTAGCCTGTGTGACATGGCCGAACTGCGACTTGCTGAACTGTCCGCCGCCACGGTGGAAGCTGTCAACAATATGTCGCTCAAGCCCGGGCAGGCTGAGTTTCTCGCCCCCGAAAGCTACGAGGTGGCGGCCGGGGATGTCGATCCACAGACCATGTGGCAGCGGGTCGTGCTCGACGGCGACGACGTGGTCGGGTTCATCAGCGCGAATTTCGACGGCGACAGCGTGTCGGAGTACTTCCGGTCGGTGCTGTGGCGGATCAACGTGGACGCCGACGACCAGGGTCGCGGGATCGGTCGATTCGCTGTCGAAAGCCTGCTCGCAGAAGCGCGAAAGCACGGCGTCGATCACGTGAACGTCATCTATGGGGCGGGCGAAGAGGGGCCGCAGGCATTCTTCGAGCGCGTTGGCTTCACACCGGTGGGCGAAACCGAGTACGGTGAGATCGTCGCCGAGATCCGGCTCTGATCCGGCGAGTCCCACCTTAGTATTCAGCCCCCACCCGAGGGGCTTGTCGGCTGGCGGCGGGGCCTCGGATTCCCCTCCCCCACCGAGGCCCCGTCGCCTTTTTCGACGGCCGCAGGTTCGCTTCGGAGGGGCTGGCCGCTCGGGAGGGCCGGGCGCGGCATCCATCCCCTCCCGAACGGACATCTCCTCCCGGGTGGTCAGGCCCGGCGTCGCTGCCGTCAGACGAGCGACTCCCGCCACGCCGCATGGAGCTGGGCGAACTTGCCCGTGCCCGCGATCAGTGTCTCGGGGGTGTCGTCCTCGATGATCCGCCCGTGCTCCATGACCAGCACCCGGTCCGCGATGGCCACCGTAGACAGGCGGTGCGCGATGATGATCGCCGTCCGGTCTGCCAGCAGCGTCTGCAGGGCATCCTGAATCGCGCGCTCTGACGGGATGTCGAGTGACGCCGTTGCTTCGTCGAGGATCAGCACCGCCGGGTTTGCCAGGAATGCCCGCGCGAACGAGATCAGCTGACGCTGCCCCGCCGAGACCCGGCCGCCGCGCTTGTTGACGTCGGTGTCGTACCCGTCGGGCAGGGCGCGGATAAAGGCGTCAGCACCCACAGCCTTCGCCGCAGCCTCGATCTCGTCGA
>MDTF01018607.1_pt1 | contig 10556 bp, 11 predicted proteins | sample 811191 | NCBI WGS metagenome assembly MDTF01 (sample SAMN05326649, study PRJNA326480) | marine metagenome | isolation source: seawater | place: Southern Ocean | collected 2011
TGAATGAATAAGAATTTCTAGAGGTTCGAGATAGTCTTCCTCGCCTAGTTTGCCATTCAGACCTCTGAGCATGGACTTGATAGTAAACTGTTGCACCACAATACTGATTACTCCTGTTATCTATAAGATACTCTTTATTAAACTAATGCTCAATTTTATTCCTTAACTTATTGCTATTAGATATGAGCAATAAAGTTAATTAAAATTATTTTATATTTCTAGGACCTTGTTGTTATGGGCTTTTATAGTATTTAGATGACAAATAGATGACATTATGAACTATTTTACTTGCTTATTTTTTTAAAACGTCTAATATGGATGAATGTTAGATGATAATATCAAACTAAAATAGGAATTAAGAACTTTATGCAGCAAACAAAACATTCAATTCAGAGATCGCAAATGAGGGGAGTCCCAATGGAGATTGTGGAATTTATTTATAAAAATGGGTCTTCAATAAATACACATACCCATAAAAAGTTTTTTATTAATAAGAAAAAACTCGAGTCAATGAAGTTCAAAGAAAAAGACTTCATTAAAAAATATGATAGACATATATTGAATACGGTAATTGTTTGTAATGGAGATACTCTCATAACTGTCATAAAGCCTAATAAAAGAATCAAGTGGAATTAAAAAAATGGGCTTTCTAGATATCTTCAACAAACAAAAAGAAATTAAAAATACTGATAAGATTGAAAATACCTTATCAAGCCAGTCTATGGAAGACTTAATGTTTACACTCACCTACTATCACAATCACACTCTTTCAGGAGCTTTAATTCAAGCTGCTAGAATAATTAACTTAATTGATCCTGATAATAAATACACATTTAATTTTCAGGAATCAGATTTTGATAATCAAAATGAAAAAGCAGTTATCAAGCTAGCAAAAGAATTAGCTGATAATACTAGAAGCTCTTATCGCGATGATAAAAAGATTATAGACAAAGTGTTTAAATTAAATATAAATTAACTTATGAAGGATAAAAATATGAATAGTAATCCAGGCCTTCAAGAATTAAAGAAAAAACTTGATCGTATATTATTAGTTTTTCTAGACCAGCCAACAGATGAGAATCAAAAAGCTTTTAACAGTTTAGCCTCTCTTTATAGAGATCAATGGATATCTGGAGAGGGCTGGTCGCAAAAGCAACACTCTAATTATGAAGAGAGATCTAAGCTGGCTAATGCCATTGAAGAAGTCCAGAAATTAAAAAAAGAACGTATAGCTGATCTTAGAAATCCTCTTGATGCAGCTAATTCATTTAATAAGGCTGGGCTAATTATTAGCGAGATTGGGCGATGGCTTGAGAAAAGAGATCCTAATAATGAAAAAAGTGCGGGTCAGAAAATGAATATTTTAATGCATCGAGGTGCTTCAATAATTCATAGGCACAGCAAGTCTTATTCTGACGATCAGGAAATTCAGATCGTAGGCAAACAAGTACATTTACCACTTGAATTATTTAATCAATATGACATACCAATGGCTAACGTTATACCAGAGGCTAATATCGACAACGGAAAAGTAGACAAAGGGTGGATAAAATATACAACTCACTCAATTAACGATCTCATATCGATTGATACCGAGGGCAAGAAAGGAAAGATGGCAGGGGTAACATTCAGAAGGAAGCAAAATAGAAGATGGTACTTTAAGGGTAATGAGCCATGGTTTATAACAAAATCTATTATGATGGATTTATTTAAATCTATAATACGTAATGATGGTTTTTCTGAAGGTGCGAGAAGACCTATCTCAGTCCCAAGTAAAAGATTTGATATTCATGATGAAAAAAATGACGATATGAGAATAAAGAATCTCATTAATGTGATTAGCTCTGAAACTTTAAATATCCAAGCTCAAGAAAAGTATTGGAATGAAATAACTTCACCAATTGAAACAAAGTTATTAAAGAAACTAAGTAACTTAAAATTTTTAATTATAGAAAGTGCCTATCATAAGACCAATCGTCAGATGGTTAGAGGTGTAAGAAGTATATGGCGAGATGTTGTTATCTATAATGATGATTTTATGACTATAAGGTGTTTAACAGAAGATTATAGTCATGTCCCAGCTGTTGGCGAGACAGATGATTTTAGAAATCACGGCATAATTAATCCTGATATAAATATCCAAGGGAACCAAAGCACTAACAGTAGCTGGATAATGTCCAATGACATGCCAGAACTTTCAAATCAGTCACTTAGAACTATTATTGATAAATTTGTCAATGAAGAGGAAGCCAAAGTAGTTGATCTGTACAAGAATGGAAATAGCATTGAGAAGATATTCCAAATTATGGATATGGATATTGATATTATCGATATTAATAGTTATGTAAAGAAAGCAGGTCTTCTGAAAGATGGCGAGAGCTTCCTATAATGAAAAGAATGCTTATTCAAAAAAAGACTTCTGAATTAATAGATATTTATAGAGAAAGTCTTGAGCTAGATTTTGATAAAAGTCTTGAGGCTAAAAATACAATCCTCAATGAACTTAACCATAGATCAAGCAGGCTTTCAAAATTACTTGCAACAGAAATAGAGTTCCCAAAACTAGAAGCTTCAGAAATTAATGCTCAAAACTTAAGCAACAACCAACCCATATTTAATATTCCTCAGGGTTACTATGTCTCTAAAAGAGATACAGATATTATTGAAAAGTGGAACTCTGGAAAAAATAGTTATGAGTCGATAGCTAAAAATTATGGAATAACTAGAGAGAGGATTAGGCAAATTTTAGCTAAATATAAAAGGCGAGGTCTCTTCATTGAATCCACTAGAAAAGTTTCAGAATCTAGAAGCGAGCAATCTCTACTTAAAAAAATTAACTCAACAGATCAGAAAAAAATACAGGATCAATATTTAGCAGGAAAACCTATTAGAGATATTTTAGAAATATTCTCTTTAAGTAACCCAGTTCTTGAGCGCATTTTAAAAGATTTAACTCATAAAATTAATAATCCCAAAAAAATAAGAACATTTGCACAAATAAAAACTGCTAGAGAGAATCCCGATGAATTAACTAAGTATAGACATCGCATAATCCTAAAGATGAGGAGTGAAAACAAGTCACTTTTAGAAATAGCAGATGAGCTCGCAATAAGCAGGATAAGACTAGCGCAAATAATTAAAAATCTTAAAGATAATGGTGTTGATGTACCAAACTCTTCAACAACCGGTGTGCCTTTTACACCACAAGAGTTAACCGAAAGACTTAATGAAATAGATTTATACCTCAACCAAGATAAAACTATAAGACAAATAAGCAAGTTAATGAGGATGTCCCCTCAACATATTTCAAACTTAATATACAAACACCTTATAAAAGAATAAATGAAAATATATAAAAAAATACCCCGAAACTTTACTTTTGAAGATTATTTTACGACAAATGATTCGTTCCTTTGGAATGAGGATGCTAAAACTATTTTTTCTAAAACTACAGAAAAGCCTTTTATTGACTTATTAGTAACATCACCGCCTTACAATATCGGTAAATCCTATGAGCAAAAAAAGCCACTTGCTGATTATTTTGAAGAACAAAGGGAATTTTTGAACACCATAGATCCCTATCTAAAGCCTAATTCAAGTATTTGCTATCAAGTTGGAAGCTATATACCAAAAGATATTGGAGTATACCCATTGGATTTCGGTTTTCACAGAATTTTTGAAGAAATGGGATATAAATTAGTTAATAGAATTATATGGACTTTTGGGCATGGCTTTCATGCAACTAAAAGATTAAGCGGAAGGCATGAGGTTATTTTGTGGTACGTAAAAGGTAATGAATATACCTTTAACCTTGATGGTATGCGAAGGCCATCTAAATATCCTCGAAAAACATATTATAGAGGGCCAAAAAAAGGACAAATTTCTTCGAATATTAAAGGAAAAAATGCTTCAGACCTATGGGATGATATTCCGCATGTAGTTGGCAATCATGTTGAGAAAACTGATCATCCATGTCAATTCCCTATCGCATTACCACTTCGTTTAATTAGAGGCTTAACTAACAAGGGTGATGTTGTCTTCGATCCTTATATGGGAGTTGGCTCTGCCGGTGCGGCTGCTTTAATGGAGGATAGAAAATTTATTGGTGCTGAAATTGACACAAATTACGTTAAAACAGCAAAAAAAAGAATGATCGCTGCTAAGAAAGGAGAGCTTGAATACAGGCATTTAAGTAAGTCTATTTTTGATCATAAAAAAAGCAATTTGAGTAAGGCTCGTAAATATAACAAAGCAGAGATTGATCAGTTTTTAAAAGAAAAAGGTATGCAGGATGTTGATATAAATACCCTATATCAGATGTTCTTAGAGTCAGGTATCTCAGATGTATAAGCTTAAATTAGTTGATTCGTTGGGAAGAGAATGCTTAGAAACCTGCGGCGTAACAAAAAAAACTTGGAATGAAATTAACAATCTTTCATTTACATACATAACAAGCCGTGATTTAAGAAAAAAATTATTGAATATATTTTGCGATAATGGATTCATTAAAAGGATGTATATCCACCCAGAACATAGAATTTTTATTACTGCAGAAAAATCTAAAATAGGAATTTCAATACTATTTGCACACTATGCACAGTTTTATTTTGAACTAGCTAAATTAGTCTATCTTAAAAATACCAAAAAAATTAACAAGGCAACAATCATACTGCCTTCTATCAAATTACAAGATGCTCTTATGAAAAAAGGAAATCTTGCAACGCACGAAAAGATATCTAAACAGATGTCTTTATTTACTAACCAATACGATATCGAGTTAAATATTCTTTATCTAGATATTAAAAAAATTGAAAAATAAACTATGAAAAATACATTACCAAAACAGCCGACATATCAACCAAAAGACATTATACAAAATGAAATTATAGAACGAATAAAGACCAGATCAAATGAAGCTAAGGAAGCTGGAAGTGTCAGAAACATTGTCTTTAAAACTGTACCTTATTCTATGCCTGTGATTAGGATGAATAGAGATGATCTTTACTACAATCTGGAGAATGACAGAACCCTATCAAAAACCAAAGAATTTATTCAAGATCACCATGGCGCACAAGACGACCATTTTAAAAATACCCAATCATCAAATACAGATAATCAAAAAGATTATCATGGAATTATTTTTTCATTTATTTCAAACGAAATGAGTGAAACATTTACGAAATATAGAGACCAAAGAGATCCTATATATATTACTCATCAGGGCATTGTTGCAAACGGAAATACAAGGTTGGCATGCTTTAGAGAGCTTCTGGATGATGAGGCAAAGGAGACATTTAATGATATAGAATGCATAGTTATTCCAGAAGAGCGCGATTGGAGGTGGATAAGATCTCTTGTAAATCAAAAAGATAATACACCAGAGCTTGACACCAACTATGCTTGGTATTCAAGAGCAGAAAGACTCGAAAGTGATTTTGAGGAGTTTTATGGTATTAAAAATCCTTTAGCTTCTGAGGATAGTGGCGGCCCTTCGAAATTAATTTTTAAGGAAATTTCAGATGACATGAAATACACCTCACCAAAAGATGCCAAGAGACATTTGGAGATGCTCGAACTTGCAAGAGATTTTATAAATCAAGGCTGGGAAGGTTTTGATAAACTCACAGACCTAGATTCAGGTGGTGCAGAATCAAATTTGCAAGCTTTTAGTACGCTTGCTAATGGGTGCGCAAAAAATATTAAACATTTAGAAAAAGAGCATCTTTGCAACGAGGCATTTGCATTTTTAGCAACAAAAAAAATTAGTGTTGGAGATCATGAGTTTGCTAATGTCCACAGAGTTTTAGCACAACTTTTTACTGATTCAAATATTTCTAGAGTTAGACGAGAGATTGATCAATTAACTATATCAGTTGATACAATTTCAGGCGATTCATCTGACGATAGTTTAAATACCAAATTTACTATAGACAGGTATCCAGATAAGACAGATAACGAAAAAATAACGAATAGTATTGATGAAACTTTAGTTGCTCTTAACAATGATAAATTATTAACATCTGATGCCAGAAAAAAGAATAGATTTAGAGAGTCGTTAAATGATGCCAATAGATCAATTAAGGCTAACATTACAGTCAATCTAACCGACGAAACTAATTTAGACAATGTAGAAACATTAATAGAGTCTTTGGAAGAATCAATTGACCAGATGAAAAAGAAGATTAAAGCAATAATTGACACAAGAAGTATTTAGTTTTTATGACAACCTTAAAATTTTCAATTTATAAAAATGAGTTTGTTCAGATATCGAGCAATAATGAAGATGAAAAGGTAGCTAAATTTTTTAAGAATACCTTTTATCAAACATTTGATATGCAAAAGACTCTTATTAATTTATCTATGTTTTTAAAAAATAGAACCAATGTTAATCAATTTTTAGCATATGCAAATATAGAATTTGAAGGTACAGATGAATTTATCCAAAGGATGAAATTTTCTCCTTCGTATAAGCAAGAAATTGCTAACGATAAAGTAAGCATTGAAGAGATAAAAATTAAGCTTTCCCAAGCAGGCTTCATCAGAGAGCCAAATAAAAACCAAATAAAAAATCTTCAAAAGCTTTGCTCAATGAAAGCTTGTGCTAGTTTTTCAGTTCCTGGAGCAGGGAAGACTACAGAGGCACTTGCCTTTTATGTCTATCATAAAAAAAATAATAGCTCAAAGCTATTAGTTCTATCTCCAATAAATGCTTTTATTTCATGGAAAGATGAAATAAAAAGTTGTTTAGGTGAAGACAATGAAATTGTTAGATTAAGAGGAACAGCGCAGCACATCGAAAGCTTAATAAAACTAGAGCCTCAGTTTATGATTATGAATTACAACCACTTTGTAAGTTCAGAAGAAAAATTAAATCTACTAAAAGACGTAATAATAAATAACCCAGATTTAACTATAATTTTAGATGAAAGCCATAAAATAAAAGGTGAATTAATCAGTGAAATTATTAATAAACTTGCTCCATATGTTAATTTTAAAATGATTCTTACAGGCACGCCTATGCCGCAAGCCCCATCAGACCTTAGGTCTCAATTTTCTTTTTTGTATCCAAACGAATATATTGGAACAGATCATGATCTTATTGATCTTTTTGAGCCTTTGTATGTAAGAACTACAAAAGAAAATCTTGAATTAAAAGATGTTATCTATAAAACCCATATGATTGAGCCTTATCCAGCTTTTAAACTTTTTTATGATGAGTATATTGTCAGAGGACTTAGTGATGGGATTTCTCTTGAAGAAATACTAACTGCTAAAAGTCTGAAAGATGCTGTCCTAAAACTAATTAAATTTTTTTCAAATCCATATTCTTGTATAGAAGATATTTTTAAATTAGATCCTGGTCTTGCAATGCGGATAGAGGAAGAAGGAGATGGGGCAAAAATTGATGCTGTGGTTAAAAGAACAAATGAATTAATTGCACAAAATGAAAAAGTTATTATCTGGACAAGCTTTATAAAAAATGTCGAAATCCTAGCAGATGAAGTATTTAAAGATAAAGCAGTTTTTATCCATGGCGGAGTTCCTACACAAAAAAATGAACACGAAGAGTTAGACGACTTTGATACAAGGGAAGCAAGAATTGATAAATTTAAGAATGATCCACGTTGTATGATTTTAGTAGCAAATCCAGCTGCAGCTGCAGAGAGCATTAGTCTTCATGAGCAATGTAATTATGCTTTATATCTTGATAGAACTTATAACGCCGGTCAGTTTTTGCAATCCCAAGATAGAATACATAGACTAATTGATAAATCTAAAGAGCAGCAGAAATATATAGAAGTATTTATGCTTAATTTACCTGGCTCAATAGAGGAGCGAGTTCATGAGGCCTTAAATAGAAAAATTGAAGCTATGGCTAAGTTTCTTGATGACCCTTCTTTATTAAGCTTAGAAGGTTTTGCCTATGACGATGATGATCAAAAGGATCATAATCCAATGGATCACACAGATATAAAAGAGTTTAAAAAAAGTGCTACAAGATAATTATTTAACGCCAAGTTTTTTAAATGCTGCAGAATTATTTGTTACTAAGTATTTAAACTCTTCGACACTAATTAAAAAATCAGAATCAGATAATGATATTTTTCTACCTAGCACTCATAAATACAACTTACTTATAGAAAAGCTTCATCAAATTAATTTATGTATAAAAGATGATGATTTAGATTGCTACATAATTGATATAAAGCCATATAGAAATTTTAACGTTAAGCAATTAGTAGCTTATAACTATATCAAAGAGTTTACACCACCTTGGTTTATTCGTTTTAGAAAAGGAATAGACGCATTGGTTGAGCTTGAAAATATAGATAGACAAATATTTCAATGCTTAAATGAAATAGAGATATTTAATTATCCTTTAACCAACTCCGCTGAGGATTTTATAACTCAAATTAGAAAATTAATTTATGCATCAAGTTTTGATGAAAGAGATAATATTGATACAGGGGTTATCGGTGAAAAGTTATCGATGAAATATGAGTTAATTAAATCAGGAACTTTGCCAACTAGAGAATCTCTTAATAATGAATATGCTGGTTACGATTTAATATCTTTTTATTCAGACAATCAAATAAAAAGAATTGAAGTTAAAGCATCCAAATCTCAAAGAGCATTTATAACTTGGAATGAGTGGAAAGTGGCACTTGATTCTAATAAAGAGGGGATTGATTATGAATTTCATTTATGGAATATAAAAGACGAAAAAAATGAATTAGCTATTCTATGCTTAAAAGATTTATCTTTTATTCCAAAAGAGCATTGTGACCGTCACCATTTTGATAAGTATATTATTTTATTTGATGGGTTTAGTGATAAATTTCAAAAAGTGTCTCTAAATTGAATTTCTATTCAAATAATCAAGAGCAAGATAGATTATTTCTTGAAGTATCTACAAAGTACAATTTAGCTTATTGGATAGCAGCTGATATAGAACATTTTGTAACTAACTTTCCTGAGCTTATATCAGAGACAGACATAGATAAAATTGATCAACAATATAAAACTGCTATGCAAATTTTCAATGATGCCAAAAATCTCTCTTTAAATTTAACTGGAAAACATAGAGATTGCGAACATGTTCTTCAGAAATTTATTGATTTCACCATAAAAGATTTTGATCAAAATAAGCCACAAGAATTAAATGACTCAGAGTCTGAGGGAATAAAGTTACTGGACGCAATTAACATTGAGGAAGATTTTAGAAATAATTTCAAGAAATTTTTATCGGGCAATGACATGGAGTTATATGTATTAATTTCTTATTCCTATTTCACTAAAGCCTTTCTAAAGATGGTTGATTTTTCATCAATAGAAGACTTTGATGATCCCAATAGAATAAGTTTAACTTCGCGAGAGATCGTCAAGAACCTAGCTATGGCTAGAGGCATCCTTGGTGAGTGCTTATCAGATGAAATTTGGGTTGATGCTGTTATTGATGAGTTTGTTATCATGGGTACAAATAGCACTTCAGCGAAAGATATGGCAGATTATTGTAATTTGAATGTTGAATACGCAGAACTATGGAATGAATTTTATTATGTTTATGCAGAGTTCTATAAGGATTTCATTGACCGGAATTATGAATTTGATCAATTGGAATTTGATCTCATGAGCTTTGAGAGCACTAAATACTTAGGAAAAATAAATATAATTGCATATAAAATTTGTAGGATGATTCTCAACTTTATGAATATAGAGGTTGCTCGGGTTGAATTATTCACACCAAGAACAATCAAAAGTTTGACCAATAAATTAGAAAAGAGGTGTGTAAGATGAAGAATAAGAAAGAGGCGTTTGCTAATTTTGGAATTAAACAGGATAACGAGGTTTGGAGTTGGTCCGGAATAAATCTAGATAAACCCATACCAATTGATTCAAGCCTTCTTGCACCCTTAGTTGTATTAACAATTTGGACGGATCAAAAAGTTTTTGACAAAATTACCAGAGCCCATAAATGGAATACCTTTAATAAAAATAATGAAATTTGGAAAAACAAAGTCGGTAATGTTAAAAGAAAAGAACATATAACTTTTTGTATCAATAATCTTGATAGTGAGTTCCAAGCAATATTTATAGAACCTATAAATAAAGGAATTTATGATGAAACAAGAAAAATTAAGAGCATTTCTATTAATACTAAATTGTGGTTTAAAATCACAAAATTCGACAGCGAGACTGGAGAGTGTGAGGCTGTAAGTTTCTTAAAATGAAATGGCTCCCGAGGCTTGAGTCGAACCAACTACCAATTGATTAATAGTCAACTGTTCTGCCCTTAAGCTAATCATTAGGGTGAATTGCAGTATAAATAATTTTTATTAATGCGAGCAGTTCCCCAGTAGTTGTAACCTGCAAAGCAAGGAAGGCTTAGTAAACTTACTCCATATTTTATTCTTAAATATACATTCTATTTGTAAAAAAAATTTACATTGTTTATTATCAAATAGATGAATATTAAAGATTTTAACTTAGAAGATTTTATTGAATCTAAGACTAATAAGGTTAAACAGCGTGTTAGAGATAAGGCTATAAAAAAA
>MDTF01009279.1_pt1 | contig 10552 bp, 9 predicted proteins | sample 811191 | NCBI WGS metagenome assembly MDTF01 (sample SAMN05326649, study PRJNA326480) | marine metagenome | isolation source: seawater | place: Southern Ocean | collected 2011
AATATTCCCCACTGCTGCCTCCCGTAGGAGTCTGGACCGTGTCTCAGTTCCAGTGTGGCTGATCATCCTCTCAGACCAGCTAAAGATCGTCGCCTTGGTAGGCCTTTACCCTACCAACTAGCTAATCTTACGCAGGCTCATCCAATAGTGACCGGTCCGAAGATCCCGGCCTTTCCCCCTTAGGGCGTATGCGGTATTAATCCGAGTTTCCTCGGGCTATCCCCCTCTACTGGGTAGATTCCTACGCGTTACTCACCCGTCCGCCGCTCGACGCCTGGGAGCAAGCTCCCATCGTTTCCGCTCGACTTGCATGTGTTAAGCCTGCCGCCAGCGTTCAATCTGAGCCATGATCAAACTCTTCAGTTTAATCTCTCAATTGGTTTGATATTCCTCTACTACTGTCAGTAATACTTAACCTGACAAGATTAGTACCAAACCGGTACTTCGCTCAAAATAAAACAACTACTGTACTTTCCCTACCCTTGGAAGAGCAGAGAACGCTTAAAATTTAACGCAGTTGCTTACTTTGATATCTTTTCTATGAAGATTCACAGAAACCATCAACAGCAAGCACCCACCTCTATTACTTAATCTGATTTTTAAAGAACTTTAATCGCCACGCCTCATCAACGCAGAGGCCGGCATTATACGCGCACGGCGGGGTTTGGCAAGGGATTCACAGGGTTTTTCCAAAAGAATTAGTAACTAGTTTCCTAGCTATTACAAAGCAACTGTAAAGCCCGCTTCAACCGGCTATTTATAACGGTTTTTACTCAGGGAAAATTCTGAAAATCATCAAGTCCTGCTAGGTGAGCTTCCCTAGATGAAAGAGCTTTTTGCCTCTTTTCAGCACAAAGTACTGCCCTTGCAGCGCTTTTTCGGCGGAAAATTGAAAATCTGACTCATGAATAAGCTGCCCATTCACAGACACAGCGCTATTGCCGATGAATTCACGCGCCATTTTGTTCGACTTTGCCAATTCGGTTGCCACAAGTACCTCGACAATGCCCGCGCTGTCGGCGGCAATGCTAGTACAAGGCAAACCGTCTAACTCTAATTGCTGCAGATCATCACTGGTTAGCAAGTTAATATCTCCTGAAAACAGGGCTTCGCTGATGCGAGTAGCTGCCATGAGTCCCTTCTCACCGTGCACAAGCTCGGTGACATGTCTGGCAAGAATGCTCTGCGCCTCGGGCTTAGTACCCGACGCATTGTCCGTTACTTCGATCGCATCTATCTCATCGGCCGAGAGAAATGTGAAATACTTCATGAAGTTATAGACGTCCGCGTCGGCTGTGCCTAACCAGAACTGATAGAAGGCATAAGGAGACGTTCTCTTTGGGTCCAGCCAGATAGTGCCACTCTCGCTCTTACCAAACTTAGTGCCATCGGATTTAGTGACCAAGGGTAAGGTTGCGCCATATACCTGAGCCTGATTCATGCGCCTAGTCAAATCTATACCACCGGTAATATTGCCCCACTGGTCACTGCCACCGATCTGCACCGTACAGTCATAACGATTGTTTAACTCTGCAAAATCGAAAGACTGCAAAATCATGTAGCTAAATTCGGTAAAGGAGATACCTTCACCTTCTCTGTCTAATCGTTGTTTCACCGACTCCTTCTGAATCATAGCATTCACAGCAAAGTGCTTGCCGACATCGCGCAGGAAGCTGAGAACATCGTAGTCCTTGGTCCAATCCAAATTATTCACAAGGACCGCTGAGTTCTCACCGCAGTCGAAATCCAAGAATTGGCCCAATTGTGGCTTTAGCTGTTCGACCCAGTTAGAAATAGTGTCAGTGGAGTTGAGCTTGCGTTCACTGTCTTTGAAACTCGGGTCGCCGATCATGCCCGTAGCCCCACCAACTAGTGCAATCGGTTTATGGCCAGCCATCTGAAAGCGCTTCAGCGCCAGAAGAGGCACCATGCTGCCGATATGCAGGCTAGACGCCGTGGGGTCAAATCCGCAATACACCGCGCGGCTGCCCGTCTCTAGGTGAGACTTAAGCTCATCACCGCCAGCGAGCTGAACCACCATATTGCGACTTTGCAGGTCGGCGATTATGTCTTTGGGGCTATCTTTGGAACTATTCATATGTCGAGGAGTCACTATTGTCGTAAGCCACTGTGTCACAAAACTAATTAAATTAGCGATTAAGCCGACCCAATCTGGGGGAATAGTGGTTTGTTTACTTAAGGAAGACAGCGATTTTACACTAGAACAGCCCAATTGTGCGGCAATACGGGCAAAACGCCTAGGAAATGCACGACACCTTGCTATAAACTCGCGCTTTTCGGCGCCATAAGAGATTTTGAAATAGATTAAACTATGGAACTTATTGAATTAATTAAGCAATTTGCCCGTAAGCAGAGCCTTGTGGTGTCTCACTATCCGCGAGATCATCTCTATATAGCCTGCGCATTATGCGGTCTCATTTTGATCTTGCTAATTCTGCCTTTGGGTGGAGACGATTTTGCGCCTAACAACAGAACAGAAATAGTCTTGGAAATCGACCTAAAGCGAAGTGTTGAGCCTGAGCAAGGCCAGCCCGATGCACCCGCCATGTCAGACTTCGTCATAACTCCAAAGATCAACGGTCAGTCAATACTTGAAAACGTGGCCCTCTGGCAGAACATTGAAGTAAAGAGCGGTGACAATCTATCCGCAATATTCGGCAAGGTAGGACTGTCAGACCAGGACCTATTTCGCGTGCTTAACAGTAGTGACGAAGCCAAGGTTTTGAATCAGGTATATCCGGGCTACAAATTGGACTTCCTAATTCCTGACAATGATGATGGAGATGCTGAGCTCGAGCAACTGCGCCTATTAAAGTCCCCCCTCGAAGGCTTCCTATTCACACTCAACAACAATAACTACGACGTTGAGTCGATTTTAAATTTCCCGCAGCTAAGACCTACCTTTAAGGTAGGCACGATAGCAGATAGTCTATTCATGGCTGGACAGCGCGAACAAATTCCCACTGTAACGATAATGGAAATGGCGAATATCTTCGGTGGTGTTATCGACTTCATACTCGACCCACGAACTGGCGATGAGTTCAGTATTCTCTACGACGAAAAATACCTTGATGGAGAATTCATTGGACATGGCGACGTTCTTGCAACGCAGTATACGAACCAAGGGACAACTTTTACCGCAGTTCGTTATATAGATGACGAAGGCGAGGTTGGATATTACAATGCCGAAGGCGAGAGTATGCGCAAAGCATTCTTGCGAAGTCCTCTCGATGTTTTCCGCATAAGTTCCAATTTTAATCCTAGTCGTCGTCATCCAATTCTTAATACGATACGGGCGCATAAGGGAACCGACTACGCAGCCCCGCGCGGAACACCAATTCGCGCAACCAGCGACGGCCAAGTTACTCGTGCATCACGTAACGGCTCATTCGGCAACTTGGTCATCGTTAAACACGCGGGCGGTTTCGAAACGAAATATGCGCATTTATCTAAATACGCGAATAGCATCAAAAAAGGAAAACGAGTCAGACAGGGCGACATTATCGGTTACGTCGGAACGACTGGCAGTGCAACCGGGCCACATCTTCATTACGAGTTTTTGATGGGTGGCGTACACCAAAACCCTCGTACTATTATTGATAAGCTGCCCAAAGCAGAGTCTATAGCTCCCGCCAAGATGGATAGCTTTCGCTCGCAGACCACCGACCTTTTAAAAAGATTTTCAGATATGAACAATACGACCTTCATTACACTGAACCAACCTAGCGCTGACTAAAATAGGCAACCCTTGGCCAACCTTGATTACTATATTGGGTTAATGTCAGGCACCAGCGTCGACGGTGTCGATTGTGTGCTCGTCCAGTTCAATGGCGATCAGCCGAAGCTGATAGCGACCCACTCTGAGCCTATAGAACCAGGCCTTAGAGAAAATATCCTACAATTATGTAGCGCCGAGAACAATGATCTAAAACTTTACGGCAACACCGACGTAGCCATAGGTCAGCTGTTTGCTAAGGCAGTACTAACATTACTCGCAAATGAAGGTATCGAAAGAACTGCAGTCCGTGCGATAGGCAGCCACGGCCAAACTGTTTTTCATCACCCGCAAGGCAATACCAGCTTCTCTTTACAGATCGGAGACCCGAATAGTATCGCGCATCTTTGTGGCATAACTACGATCGCTGATTTTCGTAGAAGAGACATGGCAGCGGGCGGCGAAGGTGCTCCGCTCGCTCCTGTGCTACATAGAAATTGTTTCCAATCGGCGAGTAGCGATCGTGTCATCTTGAACGTGGGTGGCATCGCAAACATTACCGTGTTGAACAGAGATGGAACCTGTCTCGCCTTAGATACGGGCCCTGCTAATGTGTTGATGGACTATTGGATTGCAAAAAATAAGCAGAAAAAATACGACAAGAATGGCGACTGGGCGGCCAGTGGAAATATAATTCAGCCACTACTTAAACTTCTTCTGGACGATCCTTATTTCTCTAAGACGGCGCCGAAAAGTACTGGTCGAGAGCTATTCAATGGCGTGTGGCTAGAAGAGAAGTTGAACAAGCTCGGACAAGGACTAGCAATAGACGATGTGCAATCCACACTGCTGCACTTTACTGTCGATAGCATCGTAAATGAGATAAGTAAGGTCTCGCAGCCGAATGAAGTCTATGTCTGTGGCGGCGGCGTGCATAACAATGCTTTTATGGATCAACTAAAAGAGAGACTATGTGACTGCAGGGTTTTATCTACTGCAAAACTTGGTATCGACCCGGACTGGGTTGAAGCGATCGCCTTCGCGTGGATGGCAAAGCAAACGAGTGAGGGTCGCACCATCAACACGGCGCCATTCACCGGCGCGATGCAGGCCACCATTCTAGGTGGAATTTACAAAGCTTAATTAGTCCTAGAAGACAACTTAGATGGAAAACGAAGAACCACACCCACAGGTTGTTGTTGCCAGCGGATTGTTCACAATAAACCGCGAACCTTCCAGGCCCTCAACGTAGTCGACCCTAGATCCTACGAGATATTGATAGCTGAGGGGATCAACTAAAAGGCTAGCGCCCTTATTTTCGATGATAGTATCGTCTTCGTTGATCTCTTCATCAAAGGAAAAGCCGTACTGAAATCCTGAGCAACCACCGCCGGTAACGTAGACTCGAAGCTTCAGTTTGTCATTACCCTCTTCGGATATCAAATTGTGAACCTTGTCCGCCGCATTATCGGTGAAGGACATAATGATAGGCTCTTGTGTTTGGACTACTGACATTAAAGGTCTCTGCTGGTGTAGACCGAGCTCATAAGAAGCTCAGCAATCGCTTAATTCGACAATGATTGTCTCAATAACCGACTAATTTAGTCAATTACTCTTCAATTCTATTTACAGGGCTTATTGAAGGGCCTAACCAATCGTCGTGCCCAGTCTCAAAGGCAGCCTAATTATTTTGGATGGCTTTCAATGACCCTAGCCGTTGGAGATGTATCGAAAGGGAGCTTCTTCTTTTCCTCCACTAGTCGCTTGTTCTCGTTCTGGCTGGTGCTGATATGCATAAGATTACCGTTTATCTCGGAACCCATCACCATCTCGATCAGATTGTAGTAAACACTGCCAACTACGATAGCTTTCGCTGCCAATTCTAAATGCTTGGTGGAGCGAAGATCGCCCTGAACCAGACCATTTACTATTGCTGACGGCACGCAGACCTCACCCTCTACCGCACCCTTTTCCGCGATACGAATAAGCGCACCTGAATCGTCTTCCGCATAAATATTTCCCTTCACCCGCCCCTCGATGATCAGCTCACCACTGAAATGGATATCGCCAATGATCTCGGTAGATCTCGATACTAGAGTATGAGCTGGGCCGGTTGATGTTTTATCTGGTACTGGCTTCTTGAACATTGGCATCGCCTCCTATCAATTGTGTACTACAAAAATCCTAAATGATCTTGCCTGCTCGCTTAACGGTCAGCGCTCAACGACCCAACTAAAATTCTGGTTAATGCTTTTCTCGACCGGCTCCACCGATACAGCCGCGACCTGCAGCCGGTCTGGTACAAAGTTTTCCGGCAAGACTAGCTCTCCCTCGATATTCTGAAAATATTTGAACCGGAGTCGAATATTGAGTTGATCTTGTTCTGCTGACAAATCATGAAGCGACAATATTTGCTGCTCTTCGCCCTGTGAACCGACTAAATTGACATTCACGTGGCCTGTCAAGGCGGTATCGCCGTCTGCATCTTGCTGCCGCAGAACCAGTTTATAGCGATAACGATTAGTCTCAAGTGTTGCACCGATATCGAGCTGGCTTATAATAAGCCCTGTGTCTTCGGTTTCTGCGGACACGACCTGGCGGTAGTAAACGACGTCTTGTTCGAGCTTTGCTACACGGTCGCGTAGCTTGAGAACTGTATCCTGCACCACTTCGGTCGCAAGCCGATCCATCAAGCTTGACCTATCCAATATTGCGACTTGTCGGCGCAGTTCTGAATTTTCAGTCTCTGTGCTAACAATCCGCTCACTTAATTCCTGCTGTGTTGCCTGTTCTGATTCCTGGATGTAAAGCGTATTCGAGTAGCCGAAAATGAACCCGGCTAATGCACCCGCACCTACGCTCAGCACAAGTAGAGTAACCAGCAGGAAGCGCCTGCCGGGCCGATAAGGCACGACTACCATCTTTTCTTGTTTACTGCCTTTTACTACATTTGGCACGCAGACTTCTCCAATCCAAGAAAAAATTCGGTAAATAGCCCAATCAAATGTGATCGAAGGCTCATTTTATAAAGAGCTTAGGGCACTAAGGCAATATTTTGTAATCCCGTGGTCTCATCGAGGCCAAACATGATGTTCATGTTCTGTATAGCCTGCCCTGCAGCACCTTTAACTAGATTGTCCTCTGCCGAAAGTACCACTATCGTATTCGTCTCTTCAGAATAAGCTACTGCTATCTGACATTTGTTCGAGCCCTTTACATTTTTGGTCGCCGGTACTTCGCCCTGCGGCAACACATCAACGAACGGTTCGTTAGCATAACGCTGTTCATACAATCCCTGCAGCTCATCCAGCGATATCTTTACGCCCGATTTCATAGGAGCATAAAGTGTTGCCAGAATGCCTCTTATCATCGGGACAAGATGCGGAATGAAGGTCAGCCTAACCTCAGATTGACTATAGATATTTAAACGCTCGCATATTTCTGGGTGATGACGATGCCCAGAAATACCATAGGCCTTGATAGATTCACTCGCCTCACAAAGCAGGAAATCTTCGACGGCCTTTCTGCCGGCACCGCTCACTCCAGACTTAGCATCGGCGATAAGCCTGTCTGTCTCGATGAGGCTGTTTTCCAGTGCCGGTAAGAAACCCAACTGGATCGCCGTGGGGTAGCACCCTGGCACAGCAATTAGCTGTGCAGTTTTAATTTTTTCTCGATTCACTTCCGGAAGTCCATAGACAGCATCGACAACTAATTTTGGGCAGGCGTGTTTCGTCTTATACCATTTCTCCCACAGGGGTATGTTCTGAATTCGAAAATCCGCCGAAAGATCGATAACCTTGATGCCTTTCGACAATAGTTCTGCCACTGTATTCATCGCCACAGCATGAGGTGTAGCATAGAAGACGACATCGCAGGCCTGCAGCGAGTCTGAATCGGGGGCTGAGAACTGAAGGTTCAAATGGCCACGCAAATTAGGAAAGCGACTGTGTACATCCACGCCCGCGAATTCTCGAGAAGTCACGACGGAAATCTCCACATCCTCGCGAGGGGCAAGCAATCTGAGCAGCTCAACGCCCGTGTAGCCAGTAGCTCCTATTATCCCAACTTTAATCAAAATAAACTCCGTGAGGGGTATCCAAATTTCAGTCTGTAGTGCGGGACGGATCAAATGCTGTTTTAGTGAGCGATAGCTGATCCGAAATGCCGGACCGAGTATCTTACACGGCAACGTCTAAATTGCAATATCCGGAGGCATTTCATTATTTAAAATCAACAGCTTAGCGACGTTACCTGCTATCATTAAGACATCAGAAGAGAGCTGTGATAATTTCACTTTTAAGCGTGTAGGGGTACAGTATGCTTTGGGTTAAGGCATTTCATATCATCGGAGTAGTTTGCTGGTTTAGCGGAATTTTCTATCTGCCCCGTCTGTTCGTCTATCACTCCATGAGTGAAGATCAAATCAGCAAGGATCGCTTCGTTATCATGGAAAAGAAATTGTTCTGGTACATTATGACGCCATCGGCGGCCCTGGCCGTCATTCTCGGCTCTTGGCTGCTAATCGCCAACTATGGATATTTCATGGCCTGGTGGTGGATGAAGGCGAAGCTTGTCCTTGTTATTTTACTAATAGGCTACCACTACTACTGTTGGTGGTATATGAAGGCGCTTAAAGAAGACTCCAAGATTCGCAGCCACAAATACTTCCGCGTCTACAATGAACTTCCGGTATTGCTGCTCGTGGCGATCGTAATTCTCATCGTTGTCAAGCCTATCTTGTAAAAACCTGAAGCGGCATAAGCATTAAGAAAATCAGCATCGTGCATTTCTAAGTATTGAACCCAACCGACGGATTAGACTTTAACCCTGTATCCCCCAATCAAATACTAAGCAAAAAGCGACCGCTGTGGGTCTAAGCATCCTTGTCGATGCATGGTAGAAGTTGAGCATTCCAATAGTTGCTATTGGCAAAATCAATGCGCAAAATAGCGCCTCAGTTATCGAGGCCAGAACAGAGCTGCAGGCTTTCTTTCACAGCCTATTCGGTCATCTCAATGTCGTATCGAAGTCGAAAGAACTAACTGCCATAGTCTCGACGTAGCAGTAAGTAATTAATCAATAGAAGGCTCTCTAGCATGAGTAACAAAAATTCCCGGCATCTCTATGAGCTGGCTGTAAAACATATTCCCGGCGGTGTGAATTCTCCAGTCAGGGCCTTTAAGAGTGTTGGTGGAAATCCGCTGTTCTTTAAAGCCGGTCAAGACGCCTATCTGATCGATGCAGACGACAATCGTTATGTAGACTATGTCGGCGGTTTTGGTCCGCTCATCTTAGGGCACTGCCATAGAGATGTCGTGAGTGCACTCCGCAACCAATTACAGCAAGGCCTCGCCTTCGGCGCATCGACCGAGGCAGAGGTTACGATTGCCGATAAGATCTGCGAGATAATGCCTTCCCTTGAGAAGGTAAGACTCGTTACATCTGGGACCGAAGCAACCATGAGCGCCATTCGCCTAGCACGCGGTTATACTGGTCGTGATCGCATCGTAAAATTCGAAGGCTGCTACCACGGTCATGTCGATGGCTTATTGGTTAAAGCCGGCTCCGGCGCGCTGACTCTTGGCGAACCCGATTCTCTTGGCGTACCAAAAGCTTATACTGATCTCACCCACGTGCTTCCCTATAACGATACAGATGCACTGGAGAGCTTTTTCGCCGTACATGGCGATGAAATCGCCTGCGTGATTGTCGAGCCAGTTGCCGGGAACATGAACTGCGTGCCTCCTGTACCAGGTTTTCTTGAGGCGCTGCGCGAACATTGCACCAAGCACGGCGCAGTACTGATCTTCGACGAAGTCATGACGGGCTTTCGTGTTGCACTAGGTGGTGCTCAGTCTCTCTATCAGATCAAGCCCGACCTAACGACGATCGGCAAGGTGATCGGCGGCGGACTGCCTATTGGTGCCTTTGGTGGCAAAACAGAAATAATGGATATGATTGCCCCGCTAGGCGGGGTCTATCAGGCCGGCACACTAGCTGGCAGTCCACTGGCGGTTGCCGCAGGTTTAGCGATGTTAAACGTGATCTCCAGGCCTGGGTTTTACGATGAACTAGCGGCTCGCACCACCGCGCTTTTAAGCGGGTTACAGGAACGTGCCGATCAAGCCGGCATTCCTTTTACCACGACTCAAGTTGGCGGCATGTTCGGCTGCTTTTTCACTGAAGAGAAGAATATTAGTCATTTTTCGCAAGTAATGAACTGTAATACTGAGCGATTCAAGCATTATTTCCACTCCATGCTAGACAATGGCGTCTACCTCGCACCCTCTGCATTCGAGGCGGGATTTGTATCCAGTGCACACGGCGACAAAGAAATTCAACTTACGCTTACTGCTGCAGAAAAAGCTTTTCGTGCATTACAGAAATGAATAAAATCTAGAAAGATGAGGAATAGGCAATGAAATTTGATGTATACGGAGTAGGTAACGCGCTAGTCGACAAAGAATTCGAGGTCGAGGAAAGCTTCTTCCAAGACCATGGCATAGAGAAGGGCTTGATGACTCTAGTGGACCAAGAAGAGCAGCAGAAGTTGCTTGATGTACTCACCGAAAAATACGGCATCAAGAAGCGCGCCGGTGGCGGATCCGCTGCAAATACTCTCTATGCACTCAGCCAATTCGGCGGCAATGCTTTTCTAAGCTGCAAGGTAGCGAACGACGAAACAGGTGACTTCTACATCAACGAACTCGGCAACCAGACTATCAAGACAAATACCGAGAGCCAACGTGAAGAAGGTACAACAGGGCGCTGTATTGTGATGATCAGCCCAGATGCGGAACGCACTATGCACAC
>MDTF01005291.1_pt1 | contig 10550 bp, 7 predicted proteins | sample 811191 | NCBI WGS metagenome assembly MDTF01 (sample SAMN05326649, study PRJNA326480) | marine metagenome | isolation source: seawater | place: Southern Ocean | collected 2011
CCAGAACCAGAACCAGAAACTTTTCCAGCAGGAACTTTATTTTGAGACATCATTTCTTTAGCAACAGGAGTTGCTTTCACACCATCCATATCAGCTTTCGCTGCTGGTTTAGCTTCTTCTTTTTTAGGAGCCTCAGCTTTTGGTGCTTCTTCTTTCTTTTCTTCAGCTTTTGGTTCTGCTGGAGCAGCTCCAGCATTTGGATTTTCAGCGCTAGTATCAATTTTAACAACTACTTGCCCTACTTGAACTGTTTCGCCTTCTTCTACCAAAATCTCAATAGTACCTGACTCTTCAGCAGGTAATTCAAGCGTAGCCTTATCTGAATCAATTTCAGCAATTGGCTGATCGCGTTCTACGTAATCACCGGTTTCAACTAACCATTCGGCAATTTCAACTTCTGTTATCGATTCTCCCGGACTCGGGATTTTCATTTCTAAAATCATGATTCAGAATTTTAAGCTATCTCGAAAGCTTTAGTAAGTATTTTGTCTTGTCTTTTATTAAATACCTGAGCTGAACCGGAAGCAGGGCTACCACTTTCGCTTCTAGCGATATATTTAAGATTACGATCGTAAACTCGTAGCAAGTATGTTAATGCACCCATGTTTTCAGGTTCTTCCTGAGCCCAAACAACTTCAGCATCTTTGTATTGCTTCAATACTTCGTCTAACTGATTTTGAGGGAACGGATACAACTGCTCGATACGAACGATTGCAACATTATCTTGATCTAATTCTTCGCGTCTAGCAATTAAATCGTAGTATAATTTACCAGTACAAAGAACTACGCGTTTTACTTTTTTAGCTTCAATGGTATCATCAATTACATATTGGAATGTACCAGTTGCCAACTCATCAACAGTTGAAACACATTTTGGATGACGCAACAATGATTTTGGTGTAAACACAATCATTGGTTTGCGGAAATCACGCTTCAATTGTCTGCGCAACGCGTGGTAGAAGTTTGCTGGAGTTGTACAGTTTAGAATCTGTAAGTTTCCTTCAGCAGATAGCTGTAAGAAACGCTCTAAACGTGCACTTGAGTGCTCAGCACCTTGACCTTCATATCCGTGAGGAAGCAACATTACCAAACCGTTTTGGTTGGTCCATTTATCTTCAGCCGCAGATAAGAATTGATCAATAATAATTTGAGCACCATTGAAGAAGTCACCGAACTGAGCTTCCCAAATCACTAATGATTTTGGAGATGCCAATCCGTAACCGTATTCAAACCCTAAAACTCCGTATTCACTTAATAATGAGTTGTAAATATCAAATTTACCTTGATCATCACTCAAGTTTGCAAGAGGAACATATCTTTCTTCAGAATCTTCTACTGTAACAACAGCATGTCTGTGAGAGAAAGTACCACGCTCAACATCCTGACCACTGATACGCACATTGTGACCTTCAGAAAGTAATGTAGCATAAGCCATTAACTCACCTAAAGCCCAATCTAAACGATCTTCAGAAACCATTTTCTGACGATCTTCAAATAAGCGTGTGATTTTCTTGAAGAACTTGATGTCTCCAGGTAATGTATTGGTTTTATCAGCTAACGCCAATAAAGTTTTCTTATCAAATTTAGTATCGAAGTCTTTTACCAAATCTTCAGCAGTACCTTTTCCGTATCCATCCCAAGTATGACTTAAGAAATCGGTAATTTTAGCTTTATCAATTTGCTTAGATTCTTCTAATCGCTCTTGAAGTAAATCTTTGAAATTGTTTTCCAATGATTTCAAATCAGCTTTTGTAAACACGCCTTCTTGAGCCAAGTTATCCAAATAGATATCTCTTGGATTCGGGTGTTTTGCGATTGTTTTATACAACAAAGGTTGCGTGAAACGAGGCTCATCACCTTCGTTGTGTCCATATTTACGGTAGCACAACAAATCGATGTAAACATCGCGGTTGAATTTCTGACGGAACTCCAATGCAATTTGCATGGTGTGAACCATAGCCTCAACATCATCACCATTCACGTGGAATACTGGAGATAGAGTTACCTTACCGATATCTGTACAATAAGTACTAGATCTACCGTCAATATAATTTGTTGTAAAACCAATTTGGTTGTTGATTACAATGTGAATTGTACCACCAGTTCTGTAGCCTTTTAACTGCGACATCTGAGCTGTTTCATAAACAACACCTTGTGCAGCAATGGCAGCATCACCGTGAATTAATACAGGTACAATTTTATTTTCATCACCCAAGTAGTGATCAATTTTTGAACGGCTAATACCTTCAACAACCGGATCTACTGCCTCTAAGTGAGAAGGATTTGGCGATAAGGTTAGGTGAACCTTTTTACCCGACTTGGTTACCACATCTGCAGATGAACCCAAGTGGTATTTTACATCGCCATCAAAAAACTCCTCTTCGTATTCCTTGCTTTGGAATTCGCTGAAGATTTGCTCATATGTTTTCTTGAAGATATTAGCTAACACGTTCAAACGACCGCGGTGTGCCATACCTACAACTACTTCTTCTAAACCTAATTCGGCTCCTTTTTCAACTAAAGCATCTAATGCTGGAATAATGGCTTCGCCACCTTCAAGTGAGAAACGTTTCTGACCAACGAACTTGGTGTGCAAAAAGCTTTCGAAAACAACTGCTTCATTTAATTTTTCTAAGATGCGAACTTTCTCATCTTTTGAAAATGAAGGCGTGTTTTTATCTTTTTCAACGCGCTCAATTAACCATTTCAATTGAGATGGTTTTCGATTGTACACGTATTCAACACCTACGCTATGACAATAAGCAGTTTCTAAAAAGCTGATGATGTCTTTCAACTTAGCAGCGCCAAGTCCTAATTCATTACCTGCTTGAAAGGTTTTTTCTAGGTCTTCTTCTTTTAACCCGAAGTACTCCAGCGAAATCGTGTCCAAGTATTGTCTTCTGGCACGAACTGGATTTGTTTTGGTGAAAAGGTGTCCACGCGTACGGTATCCTTCGATCAATTCTTTGACCTTGAATTCCTTTTCAAAGTTTTCAGGAATTGCTCCTCCATCATTGTCTTCATAAGAAGCCTTTGAGAATTCAAATCCTTGAAAGAATTTCTGCCATTCATGATCAACAGATTCAGGGTCTTTTTGATACTGTTGATACAGATCTTCTATCGCGTTTACGTCTCCGTTTCCCAGGTACGAAAATTTATCCATTATTGATTTATGCTGTGAAAGAATACAAATCTACAATTTTATGATATTGACAAATAATCTTAACGAAACTTTTAAACATCGTATGAATCATAGCTATCCAACTGATTATCAACGATTAAACCGATTTCTTAAATTGATCTTTTGAATTTCTCGCTCAACAATCAATTCAATTAAGACTTTTGCCGTGTCAGATTCGGAAACACTTAATCGGCTCGAAACCTTTCTTTCTGAAATATCAATTCGATACAAAATGTTCAGCAAAGCGGGAAAATCGCTTTCTATAAACTCTTGTGTTTTAGAATATAATAGATTGAAAAACTGAACTGGCTCAACGCCAAAATCATCAATAGGATATCCTTGCAAAGCAAAATCCTTTTTGATTTGTTGTATCAGTGAAGGAATGATATTTTCCTGATCAACAGGTACGGGTACTGATTTATATTTCGTGATGGATTCCATCTGAATCAGAAAACAAATTAATAGAATTTTATGCAAGTAATTATAACAGGAGGCACAGGATTAATAGGACAAAAGTTAACTAAACTTCTTCAGTCGGAAGGACACGAAGTTGCCTGGCTTTCAAGAAGCAGTAAATCAAGTAGTTCAGTCAAAATTTTTCAATGGGATATTGATGCCGAAAAAATTGATGCCGAAGCATTTAAATGGGCTGATGCATGTATTCATCTAGCTGGAGCTGGCGTAGCAGAAAAAAGGTGGACCGATGAGCGCAAGAAAGTAATCCTTGAAAGTAGAGTTAAAAGCACGCAATTGCTTTACAAGCATTTAAAAGAAAACAACATTCAACTGAAGAGTTTTATTGGAGCTAGTGCCACAGGCTATTATGGATCAATAACTTCTGATTCGGTTAAAACTTTGATGGATGAACCAGGAAATGATTTTTTAGCCGATGTAACGGTAGCCTGGGAAGAGGAAGTACAAAAAATCTCATCGCTCAATATTCCAACAACCTGGATTAGAACGGGTATTGTATTAAGCAAAGAAGGTGGCGCATTGAAAGAAATGGCTAAACCTCCTGTTTTAGCTCCTCTAGGAACTGGAAACCAATGGATGCCGTGGATTCATATAGATGACATCTGCAGAATGTATTTAGATGTTTTAGAATCAAACCCAGGAGGTCCGTTAAATGGTGTAGCTCCGAATCCTGTAACTAATGAAGTATTTACAAAAGCACTAGCAAAAACAACTGGAAAACTATATGTTCCAGTTCCTGCTCCGAAATTTGTTTTGAAATTGGCTTTGGGTGAAATGTCGGTTGTTTTAACTGAAGGAGTTCGGGTTGAAGCAAATAAAAACTTCAATTATAAATTCCCGCAATTGGATCAAGCGCTAGCAGATTTGTATCAATAATCTCGGTCCATTAACCAAGAGGCAAAATCTAAAAACAATTGTTTTTTATCTGGAGAAAGTGAAGTTTCATCAAGCTCTTTCAGAGCACTTTGATAAAAATCTTGAATGACTTTTTCGGCAGCTTCTTTAGCTCCTGTCATATTAAAGATTGCAGTCACTTCGGTTACTTTTTCTGATGAAGAATCAGTTGTAGCTAACCACCTACGCAATTGTGTAGCCTCATTTCCTGATGCCGTTTTGATGGCATGTAACATCAGTAAGGTTTTCTTGTTGGCTAAAATATCGCCACCAACTTGTTTACCAACTTTTTCAGGGTCGCCATACACATCTAACATATCATCTTTTATCTGAAAGGCAATTCCCATTTGAACGCCATAGTTGTATAAATGATGTTGATCCGATTCACTCGCTCCAGAAACAATAGCTCCCAATTGAAGTGCTGCACCCAATAGAACAGATGTTTTCAATCGAATCATTTCGATGTAATCGCTTTCAGAAACATCATCTCGATCTTCAAAATTGACATCTAACTGCTGACCTTCACAAACCTCTAAAGCTGTTTGATTGAAGACTTTTAAAAGTGATGCTAAATCTCCTTTTTCTTGAGAGGCTAAAATTTGATAGGCTTTCACTAACATGGCGTCACCTGAGAGAATCCCTCGGTTCACATCCCATTTGTGATGCACCGTTTCTTTCCCTCTTCGCAAAGGAGCTTCATCCATGATATCATCATGAACTAGAGTGAAATTATGGAATACTTCTACAGATAATGCTGCTGGAATAGCATCTTGCCAATTACCAAAAGCATCAGCAGCCATGAGAGTTAAGACAGGTCTTAATCGTTTACCTCCTAATTGTAGAATGTAACGAATGGGTTCATAAAGCTCATCTGGATTTCCTTGAATTGGAAGTTTTTCAATTTCTATTAAAATGGCTTTTTGAAAGACCTGAATAGCTTGCATATGTTATTTAATCAAACTCAATAAATAGTTGCCGTAACCACTTTTTACTAATGGTTCAGCTATTTTCTCTAATTGCTCTGCATTGATGTAACCCATACGATAAGCTAGCTCTTCAATACATCCAATTTTTAAACCTTGACGTTCTTCAATTACCTGAACAAAACTTCCTGCTTGCATAAGCGAAGCATGTGTACCAGTATCTAACCAAGCTGTACCTCTATCAAACACTTGAACATTCAGTTTTCCTTGCTCTAAATAGTATTTGTTAACGTCTGTAATTTCATATTCGCCACGAGCACTGGGTTGGATGTTTTTAGCCACATCAACTACCGAATTGTCGTAGTAATACAAACCTGGAACAGCGTAATTGCTTTTAGGTTGTTTCGGTTTTTCTTCGATTGAAATGGCTTTTTTGTTCTCGTCAAATTCAACCACACCATACCTTTCAGGATCTGAAACGTGATATGCGAATACTATACCTCCATCTGGGTTATTACACTCTTGTAATTTAGTTGAAAGCTTTGATGCGTAGAATATATTATCACCTAAAATCAAAGAGACTTTATCGTTTCCAATGAACTCTTCACCCAAAACAAAAGCTTGAGCCAAACCATTGGGAACCTCTTGAACTTGATAACTAAAATTACACCCAATGCGAGAACCATCTCCCAACAAATGTTGGAAATGAGGTAAATCATGTGGTGTGGATATGATTAAAATATCTCTAATTCCACTCATCAATAAAACAGAGAGCGGATAGTAAATCATGGGTTTATCGTAAACAGGCATCAACTGCTTGCTCATTGCTAAAGTTAACGGATACAATCTTGTACCTGAACCTCCGGCTAAAATGATTCCTTTCATGATTTTGGGTTTGTTGGTGAATGTTCTGTGATTTGAGGATCATCATCACGGATAGTTAATCCAGTATAATCAATATCATCCTCTTCATCTAATAATTGTAAAAATGGCTCTTGGAATGAATTTTTAGTTTCTCGTTTGTCTAATGTCATCAAGAAAGATGGTAAAAGAACCAAGTTTGAGAACATGGCAATTAACAAGGTAATTGATACCAAAACACCTAATGCCTTAGTACCTCCAAATTCTGATGTTGCGAATACACAGAATCCGAAGAATAAAATGATACTGGTGTAAATCATACTAACACCTGTTTCGCGGATACTTGATAACACAGCCTCACCTATATTCCAATCTTTTTCAATCAATTCTTGGCGGTATTTTGCTAAGAAGTGAATGGTGTCATCAATGGAAATTCCGAATGCAATTGAGAAAACCAAGATAGTGGATGGCTTTAATGCAATTCCAAAATATCCCATCATTGCCGCAGTTAAAATTAGCGGAATTAGGTTGGTTAGAATTGACAAAGCAATCATCCTAAATGAAGTAAATAGCATAGCCATGATAATGGCAATAATACCAATGGCCAACATCAAACTGATGAATAGGTTTTTCACCAAATAGTTGGTTCCTTTCAGGTAAACAATTGATGTCCCTGTAAAAGATACGTTGTATTTATCCTCAGGAAATAGCTTTAAAATATCAGGAGTAAGCTCAGCAATTAGTGAATCCATTTGCATGGTTCCAACATCTTTCATTTGAGTGGTAATACGTGCATATCTACCTGTACTATCAACAAAAGAATTTAAAAGTCCACTTCCCTGACCTTTCATGTTGTCCATGTATGGCTTGAAGAATACCTGCTCTTGACTTCCTATAAGTTTGTATTGAGATGGATTTCCGCCATAAAATGCCTGACGAGCAAACTTGATACCATCAACAACACTCAACGGCTTTGAGAATTCTGGATAGGTTGCGAATAAATCCTCTACCTTTTCCATTCTCTTTAACGTACTTCGCTTGGTTACCATTCCAGGCTTAAGCGCATCAATACTCACTTCAAAAGGCATTACCCCATCAAACTGATCTTCAAAATATCTTAAGTCTGAAACTACTTCACTGTCTTCTGGTAAATCATCAACCAAGTTACCGGTTGTAATTATTTTCCCTGCACCAAAAACACCTACCACAACCAAAACAACCGTTACAGCATAAATTGCTTTGCGATACTTACTTACCAATGTCACCAAACCTTCAACAATGCGTTGCATCCACCTTACATCTAAATGGCGCATGTGTTTGGTTTTTGGTGGAGGTAAAAAGCTAAATATGGTTGGAATTAAAAATATTGAAAGCACAAACAAGGCTACAATATTGATTGAAGCCACAATACCAAATTCAACCAAAATGGCACTTTGAGTAAATACAAAAGCCAAGAAACCAACAGCTGTTGTCATGTTGGTCATTAAAGTTGCTTTTCCGATTTTACGGATAATTCGAGATAAGGCTAAAATTTTATTTCCGTGGTGACTGTATTCTGCGTGATATTTATTGATCAGATAAACACTGTTTGGAATACCAATTACAATGACCAATGGTGGAATCATGGAAGTAAGAATAGTCATCTCGAAACCGAGAACGGCAATAATTCCCATACTCCAGATTACGCCCATCACCACAATAAACATACTCACCAAAACAGGTGGAGTACTCCTAAAGAAGACCGTTAAAATGAGGATAACCACAATAACAGCCATCACAATAAACTTGCGCAATTCCTGCTTAACTAAGTGCGTGGTTTTTGCTCGGATATATGGCAATCCACTGTAAACTAAATCAATGTTATTATCAGCTTCAAATTTCTGAGCTCTTTCTAAAACAGCATTAATTAATGGTTCACGAGCAGGTGAATCGAACACCTTTGGATTAAGGCTCACCAACATGAGGTTTACACCTTCATCGTTATAAATTTTATCTTTAAAAAACTCTAGTGAGTACACTAAATTCCGAACACTATCCAGCTCTGCTTCTGAAGTCAATGGTCTATCAACTACTTGTTCAAGCTCAAATATTTTCTTCTCAGAGTTCTTTTTTACATTGATTAAACGGTTGATGGAAACGACTGTATCTACACCTTCAATTCCTTCAAGATCTTTGGATAATCCATACCATTTATTGAATAAATCCAAGCTATCAAGTGGATTTTCTTTGAGCGCAAACATAAAGGCCATAGCCTCTTGGCCATACCTATTTTTAAACTCTTGGTATTGAATCAGTGTGGTGTCAGAATCTGGGAGAAGTTTAGGGAGCGTCCATTGCAATTTGTTTTCTCGAGCCTTAAAGACCATAAAAACGGTCAATAGTCCAAGTACAACTAGAATTGGAATACGCTTCCTAAGAATAAAACGTGCTAATAATTCCCACATAAAGAGTCGCTTCTATCGATAAAGTCGGCAAAGGTAACAGCCTAGTTTTTGTGTTGGTACAAAATGGGCAACAAAATAAGAAACCCATAGTCATCTATAAAGTTTTAACTCAATTAAAACATTAAGATCTACCCCAACTATTACATTTGTTCTGTGACTGCGCAAATAACTGATGGATTAAACTACTTTTCAAAACTAACTCCCAAGCGAATTTGGAATGGTTTTAAGGTATTAACAAGCTATTATTTTTCTAGACTCACTGGAAAACCACAACTGAGTGGCTACCCTATGAGTATATCACTTGAGCCAACTACCACTTGTAATTTAGGTTGTCCTGAATGTCCGAGTGGACTACGCCAATTTACCAGACCAACTGGAAATTTATCGGTAGATTTTCAAAAAGAGGTAATTGATCAAATTGCTGATTATACATCCTACATCATATTTTACTTTCAAGGTGAGCCATATGTGAACCCGAAGTTTTTGGACATGGTGAAACATGCTCATGGTAAAAACATGTATACAGCTACCTCTACCAATGCACACTTTTTAAATGAAAAAAGTGCAAGAAGAACTGTTGAATCTGGTTTAGATCGATTGATTATTTCAATTGATGGCACCACGCAAGAAGTGTATGAGCAGTACCGTCAAAAAGGGAAACTGAGTAAAGTAATTGAAGGCACCAAAAACATTGTCCATTGGAAGAAAGAGCTCAACTCTAAAACACCACACATCATTTTCCAATTCTTAGTTGTAAAACCAAACGAACATCAAATGGATGATGTAATTCAATTGGCTGATGAATTAGGTGTGGATGAAGTAAAGTTTAAAACGGCTCAGGTTTACGAATACAAACACGGGAATCCTTTAATTCCAACTAAAGAAAAGTACTCTAGATACAAACGCATGGCCGATGGCACATACAGAATAAAAAACAAGCTATTGAACCATTGTTGGCGCATGTGGAGCTCGTGTGTAATTACTTGGGATGGACTTGTGGTTCCTTGCTGTTTTGACAAAGATGCCACTCACCAACTGGGTGATATGAAAGAATTATCCTTCAATGAAATCTGGCAATCGGATGGGTACAATCATTTCAGAAAAGCATTGCTAACTTCAAGATCTGAGATTGATATTTGCACCAATTGCACTGAAGGAACAAAAGTTTGGACATAAAAAAAGCTGCTCCTTTAAAGAAACAGCTTTCAATATCTTTAAGACAAGTGTAATTACACTTTCATAATGTCTTGCTCTTTAACAACCACTTTTTCGTCAACACGTTTAACGAACTTATCAGTTAATTGCTGAATTTGATCTTCAAAGTCTTTCACCAAATCCTCAGAAACTGAGTCTTTCAATTTTTTCAATTGGTCATTTGCATCTTTACGAGCATTACGAATACCAACCTTAGCATTTTCACCTTCAGCTTTAGCTTGTTTCACCAATTGGTGTCTTCTTTCTTCAGTTAAAGCAGGAATATTGATGATAATAATATCACCATTATTTTGCGGGTTGAAGCCCAAGTTTGAATTGATGATGGCTTTTTCAATCTCTTGCAACATATTTTTCTCCCAGGGCTGAATAGTTAATGTTCTAGCATCTGGGGTGCTAATGTTTGCTACTTGACTCAATGGAGTTGAAGCTCCATAATAATCAACAAACAATCCTTCTAACATAGATGGATTGGCGCGACCAGCTCTAATCTTCACCAACTCATTATTCAAGTGTTCAATGGTTGCTTCCATTGACATTGTTGCTTCCATTAAAATATCA
>MDTF01014789.1_pt1 | contig 10550 bp, 10 predicted proteins | sample 811191 | NCBI WGS metagenome assembly MDTF01 (sample SAMN05326649, study PRJNA326480) | marine metagenome | isolation source: seawater | place: Southern Ocean | collected 2011
ACTAAATAATTTACCTCAAATTGCTCTCGAGCTTCTTTAAGGGGGTATGACATAGTATTGCTCATAATTTCATTATTATTTACAGAATCTGGGTTTTCATTTAAAATATCTGTTAATAATTTATTTGTATCTTTTTTATCTTCATGAAGAGATAAAATAGTAACACGTTCAATTAGATTTCTTAACTCTCTAATATTTCCAGGCCAGTTATAACTATATAAAAGATCATTGTTGCTATCTATTTGAGCTTCGGCAACACCATTGATTTCAGCTATTTTATTTTTAAAATATTCTACTAACAAAGGTATGTCTTCGGTTCTAGATTGAAGAGGTGGTAAGTTTATAGGCACAACATTTAACCTATGATAAAGATCCTCTCTAAATTTTTTTTCAATAATTAATTTTTTTAAATCTTTTGAGCTTGAGGAAATAATTCTAATATCAACTTTGATAATTTCCGAACCATTTATTCTTTTGAATTTTTGATCTATTAAAGTTCTTAAAATATTTGATTGTATGTCTAGTGGAATTTCAGAAACTTCATCTAGTAATAATGTTCCATTGTTAGCTTTTTCTAAAACACCATAATCAATTGTACCATTTTTATATTCTTCTCCAAATAATTCTTTTTCGTATTTGTTTTCCATGAGTAACGATGCGTTGAGAACAACAAATGGATTATCAGCCCTTGCAGAATTTTTATGAATTTTTCTTGCTACCAATTCTTTACCAGTGCCTGTTTCTCCGGTAATTAAAATTCTACTTTCAGCTAACGCTAATTTACTAATTATTTTTGAAATTTTGAGAATATCTGGGCTTTTTCCTATAAGGTCAAAAGAATGAAACAGTTTATTTTCAACATTATTTTTTTCTTTTTTTAAATTTGATGCTTCGATAGCACGCTTAACATAATTTAATAATTTATCTGAAGAAAAAGGTTTTTCTACAAATTCATAAGCACCAATTCTAATAGCTTCAACTGCAACTTGTACGTTTGCGTGACCTGAAATCATTATTACTGGTGTGGAATTATCTAGGCGCATTAATAATTTAAGTAGATCGATGCCATCTTTGTCTCCTTTGTCTAGCTTAATGTCTATGATAGCAAGATTTGGTAATTTGGTATTTATTTCGCTTACAGCTTGTTCGTAATTAGCTGCTGATCTTATACTGTAGCCTTTATCTTTTAATATATTACAAATTAAAAAACGTATATCGGCATTATCATCTATTACTAAGATTTCATTTTTCATTTATTTTTTTAGTATGATTAAAACTTTCGCACCTAATTTATAGTTTGTAATAGTTATTTCACCTTGATGCTCATTAATAATCTTACTTACTATTGGTAAACCAAGGCCCGTACCATCTTTTTTTGTTGTAAAATATGGTGTCATGATTTTTGTGGTATCCTTAATACCTAAACCATTGTCTATCAAAGTTATGCTTATATAATCATTATTATCTTTAATTTCTACATAGATTTTCCCTTTAAAATCACTGTTTATTTGTTTTTTTTCCTTTATCGAGTCTTCAGAATTTTTTATTAAATTTATAAATACTCTATATAATTGACCTTCATCACCCTTGATAAACATTTTACTATCAGATGAGCTGAGGGTAATTTCATTCAGAGATGATAATTTATAAAAATCTATAGCTCTTTTTATCACATGCTTGACTTCAATTTTTTTAAAAATTGGGTTTGGCATTCTAGCAAAACTTGAAAATTCATTTACTAAACTTTCAATATCTTTAATTTGTCTGTTTATTGTAACTAAATAATTTATGAATTCATTTTTTCCATCTAAGATTTTTGGAGAAAATTTTTCTTGAAGTCTGTCTATAGATAATTGTATAGGAGTTAAAGGGTTTTTAATTTCATGAGCTAACTTTCTGGCTACACTTTCCCAAGCAGAGTATCTTTCTGAAATTAAAAGTTTGTCTTGTTGTTTCTTCAGTCTTTCAATCATATTGTTAAAATTTTTATTTAGTTTTAAAAATTCTTCATCTGTATCAATTTCTGGAACCTTACTATCTAATACTCCCTTGCTTATTTTGTCAGAAGCAGAGATTAAATTAATTATTGGTTTCGTTAATCTATCAGCAAAAGTAATTGCAATTATTGTAGATATAAATAATAGTAGTCCAACAACTAAAATATAAATTATCGCAAAAGTTATTTTAATACCAAGCTGTTTGTTTTCAATGGTATAATAGAAGTTAACAGCCTGTTCTGTTTCTCTTAAATATTGAATAATCTCTTTATCGACATTCCTTGAAATAAATAAATAAGTATCTATTAAATTATTTAATTTAATCATTGCTGAAGTTTTGCTTTCTGTGTTATTGGAAATTAAAACAGGAAGTCCTTCTAGGGCTTGATTTATCTGTTCTTCTTCTGGTTTAATAAAATTTTTGATATTATTTGTGTCTGACATAATTATATTAGATGAGCTATCAATTAAAAATATATCATCTATTCTTCTTAATAATTTTTCTGTAGTTATAATTTTTTTAAATTTCTCTGGTGATGTGTAAAATAAACTTGATGATCCATTTAGTCCAACGCTTATCAAAAATACATCTGATGTGATTGTTTTTTTATTTTCTTCCAGATAACTTTTGGCAACATTATATGAATTACTCACAGCTTTTGTAATTTGTGAGTTAAAAAAATTTTGAAGCCCATAATTGAAAATAAATAAAGAAAAAATTGCAATCAAGAATGAGGGTATGAAAGTAAATAAAGTAAATAATGAAATATACCGCAGGCTAGTTTTAGAACCTGATTTTTTTTTTTTATTTATAATGTATAATTTTGAGCTCTTTATGAAAATTATAAATAAAAAAACTATAAGCAAAACGACATCTAAAATTAATATAATTTGTAAATTAATATTTGCAAAAAATAATATTTTAGGATTAATAAATGCTAAAAATGTAAGTATAGATAAAGATATACAAACAATAGAAAGCGATATAATTAAACGAAAGTCTTTTAGTTTATTTAACATATAAAAATAACATTAATTTATATAAATATAATATAGTTTAATACAATGGGATTTTCTTTTATTTTACTAGCTGGTGGAAGTAGTTCCCGATTTAACTCTAATGTACCTAAACAATACCATAAAATTGCTGGAAAAACTTTAATTGATATATCGTTAGATAAAATTAAGAAATTCAAAGAAGTTAAAGAAATTGTTATTGTTTACAACAAATCACATAAAAAATATTTAAAAGATGTAAATATAAAAAATATTTCATTAGTTGAGGGTGGAAATACAAGAAGTGAATCTACATATAAAGCTTTAAATTATTTAAAAAATAAAAATAAAAATAGTAGAGTTTTAATTCATGATGCAGCTAGACCAAACTTTTCACATAAACTTATTAGAAATATTTTTGCTTATGCTAAAAAATATAAAACTATAATACCAGTGTTAAAGATTCAAGACGCTTTAAAAGAAAATAAATTGAGTGGTAAAATTTTACACTTAAAGCGTAATAATTTTTTTTTAACGCAGACACCTCAATGTTTTAATCTTAATGAAATTTGTTTATTACATAAAAAATTTAAAAAAAATTATAATGATGATGATTTCTCTTTAGTAAAAAATACAACAAATGTTAAATTAATAAATTGTGAAAAAAGAAATTTTAAAATTACAAATAAGGAAGACCTCAACATGCTAGAAAGAGTTTATAAATCTAATTTAAAATTTGGAATTGGCTTTGACGTACATAGACTAATAAAAGGGGAAAAACTTTTTTTAGGCGGCATTAAGATTCCATCGAAACTAGGAACTCTTGGTCATTCTGATGGCGACCCAGTTCTGCACGCGGTAATAGATGCAATTCTTGGAGCTTGCAAAAAAGGTGATATAGGTGAAAGATTCTCTGATAAAAATAAAAAGTTTGAAAATATAAGGTCTACTATTCTTATAAAAGAAGTTATTAATGAAATTAAGTCAGAAAACTATGTAGTAAATAATATAGATATTAATATAATCACAGAAAGTCCTAGGTTGGAAAAATATAAAAAAAAAATACTGAAGAATGTTTCCAACTTATGCGAAATTTTAGAAAATAAAGTAAATATAAAAGCAAAAACTACAGAAAAACTCGGTGTTATAGGTGGTGAAAAAGCTATAGCAGCAGAAGTAATTGCATCAGTAGCTAAATATGAATAAAAAAATAAATATTTTATTACTGACAATGATGGGGGTTGGAAATTCAAAGTATGCGCCTGGAACTATGGCTTCATTCATTACATGTCTTATTTATATTTTTTTTTATATTTATGAAATAAATATATTTTATTTAATATTTTTTGTTACTTTAATTCTAATATATTGCTCGTATTCAATTGATTATTTTCAAAAGAATTTTTTAGAGATAGACGCAAAAGAAATTGTTATAGATGAGTTTGTAGGACAGTCTATACCCCTTTTAACTATTTATAATTTTATACCTAATAATAATTTTGAGGATTTTATATTATATACTTTTTGTTCTTTTATTTTATTTAGAATATTTGATATTTTAAAGCCATTTCCAATTGGCTTTATAGATAAAAAAATGAAAAATGGTTTTGGAGTAATGTTAGATGATATAATTGCTGGTCTCTACTCAGTTATTACTCTATTAATTATTTTTCTTTTTTAAATTATGCCTAAAAAAATTAAGAAAATTATTACTCTACTTGCAGATAAAAAAATAAATTTATCTATAGCTGAATCCTGTACTGGCGGTATGCTGGCTCAATATATCACATCTGTAAATGGAGCTTCTAAAGTCTTTAATTTTGGCATTGTGACTTATTCTAATCAATCTAAAATTAAATATCTTAAAGTTCCATCTAAATTAATAAATATATATGGATCGGTAAGTTATGAATGTTGTTTATCTATGGTTGAAAATTTAGCAAAAATTTCTGGTGCAAAATTAAATATAGCAATTACTGGAATAGCAGGTCCTAATGGTGGAACTAAGTTAAAACCTGTAGGCTTAGTCTTTATTGGTTTAAAAATAGAGAGTAGAATTAAGATTACAAAATGTTTGTTTAAAAGTAAAAAAAGGGAATTAATAAGGAAATATTCTGTTAAAAAATCCTTAGAACTTATCGATAAGTTTATTTAAATAAATTTATAGCTCTTTGTTCAAATGCATCAGTTATTTTATTTACACCAGAATTGAAATAATTATTCATTATTGTATTCAAAAAATAATTTTTAAGCTCAAAATCTATAATGAAGTCTAGTTGTGTTTTGTGATTAATTTCTTTAAAACTCCATTCGTTTTTAAGAAATTTCAAAGGTCCGTCAATATTAGTTACGATTATTTTATCTTTTTTTTTTAAATATAATACTAAACTTGAATATGTTTCGTTTATAAATTTTTTTCCTACTTTTAGATCTGCTCTTATTTCGATAAAATCATCAGATACCTTTTTTTCTTTTATTGTACCTTTGAGACACCAAGGTACAAAGAGAGGATATTTTTCAATATCTAGAACCATATCGATTAGATCATTTTTATTACAAGGAATAATTTTTTTTATTGTTGCTGATGACATTCCAAATATTTGTCTCTAGCTGCTTTCAATATCTTAAAGTCTGTATCAGCATGATACGAGGACCTTGTAAGGGGAGTAGAAGAAACAAGCAAAAAACCTTTTGCAATTGCAATATTTTTAAGCTCTGCAAACTCATCAGGATGAACATATCTGTCTAATGGGAAATGTTTAGTTGATGGTTGTAAATATTGACCAATTGTTAAAAAATCTACATCTGCCATTCTTAAATCATCCATAACTTGTATTATTTCATCCTTTTTCTCTCCTAAGCCTAACATAATTCCAGATTTTGTAAAAATATTTGGATTCTTAACCTTAACAGACTTTAGTAATTCTACAGAAGTAAAATAACGAGATCCAGGACGAACTTTCAAATACAAACTAGGAACGGTTTCAATGTTGTGGTTAAAAACGTCTGGATTACCTTCCAAAACTTTTTCATAAGCATTTTTTTTTTTCAAAAAATCTGGTGTTAAAACTTCTACTGTAGTATTTCTATTTATTTTCTTAATTTGACTAATTACATCTTTGAAGTGAGTGGCTCCACCATCTTCAAGATCATCTCTATCAACGGAAGTGATGACAACATGATTAAGTTCCAACTCCTTTACAGCCTTTGAAATTTTAAATGGTTCCATTAAATCTAGCGCAGATGGTTTTCCAGTTTTAACATCACAAAATGCACAGCCTCTTGTACATGTGTCACCCATAATCATAAAAGTTGCATGTTTTTTACTCCAACATTCAGTTATGTTGGGGCAATTGGCTTCTTGGCATACAGTGTTAAGCTTATTTCTATTTACAATTTCTTTTGTTTTAAAAAAAATTTTACTATCCGTTAATTTTGATCTAATCCAGTCGGGTTTTTTTTTCAACGGGCTAAGAATATTTTTTATTTTTTCTGGATGTCTCATTTTCATTATCTAATTTTAATTAAAATTTCATCTTTGGTCCCAAATTTAAATTTTTCTCGATATAGAATGTCAAGAAAATCAAGGTCAATACTTTTTGATAATAATGTATTTTTATATTCAATAGTTTCTAACTTTTTTTTTAATTCAATATTTTTTATAGAAAGTGATTTTTCATAATTATTTTTTTTTGAGTAGGAAACTAATCCTCTTTCACCGCCAATTAAATTAATTCCAATATATAATATTAAAAAAATTTGAAAGAAAAAAATTTTTTTTGCTATCAAGATTTGAAAAAATTTCATAACTAGACTCTAGCGATTTTAGAAGACTTTCCAAGCTGTTCTTCTATTCGCAACAACCTGTTATATTTAGCAACTCTTTCTGATCTTGCTAATGAGCCTGTTTTAATTTGAGTTGATTGAGTGGCAACAGCCAAATCAGCGATAAAAGTATCTTCTGTATCACCCGATCTGTGAGAAATAATTGTATTAAAATTATTTTTCTTTGCTAGATCAATTACATCTAGAGTTTCAGTTAATGTTCCAATTTGATTTACTTTAACTAAAATAGAATTTGCAGACTTTTCTCTAATTCCTCTTTTTAATCTAGATACGTTTGTTACAAAAAGGTCATCCCCAACTATTTGTGTGTTTTTACCTATCTCTTTTGTTAGTTTAGACCATGCGTTCCAATCATCTTCTGCAAAAGGATCTTCGATTGATTTAATAGGATATTTTACTACTAAATTTTTATAGTAATCTATACTTTGATCAACTGAAATAGAATTAAATGAATTTAACGAATAGTTACCATCTTTATTAACTAACTCGTTAGCAGCAACATCTAAACAAATATTAATATCTTTTCCAGGTTTCAATTTAGATTTTTCAATAGCATCTACAACAAGTTCAAGAGCTTCTTCATTAGAATTAATAGATGGGGCAAAACCACCTTCATCGCCAACGTTGGTTAATAGGTTTTTAGATTGTAAAATTTTTTTCAAATTCTGGATAATCAAGAAAGACTTTTCCATAGCATCCATAAAATTTTTTGCAGAATCAGGTCTAATCATAAATTCTTGAATTCTTAAGTTATTATCAGCATGTGCACCGCCATTTATAATATTTACTAGTGGCTTGGGTAATAAAAATTTTTTTCCTAAATGTTTGTATAGTTCTTTTTTTTTAGAAATTGCTTCTGCTTTTGAAATAGCAAGGGAGACAGCTAATATAGCATTTGCTCCTAGTTTTTGTTTATTATCTGTGCCATCAAGATCTAGTAAGATTTGATCAATTTGTTTTTGCTTGTTTGCTTGTATACTTTTTATATATTTATTAATGACAGTGTTGATGTTATATACAGCTTTCAAAACACTTTTGCCTAAAAAGTAATTTTTGTTACCATCTCTTAGTTCATATGCTTCAAACGCGCCAGTTGATGCGCCAGAAGGAACAATTGCTGAGGCTCTTGATTTATCGCTTAAAAAAACTTCTGCTTCTACTGTTGGATTTCCTCTACTATCAAAAACTTGTCTACCAATTATCTTTGTGATTTTTGCCATTTATTAATTCTTAATCAGCGCGTCGATTGCAACTAATTTTTTTAAAAGATTTTTAATTTCGCTTAAAGGAACCATATTAGGTCCATCAGAAGGGGCATTATCTGGATCTTCATGTGTTTCCATAAAAACCGCACCTACCCCAACAGCAATAGCTGCTCGTGCTAAATATGGAACAAACTCTCTTTGCCCTCCACTTTTTTCTCCCATGCCACCTGGTTGTTGCACGGAATGTGTAGCATCAAAAACAATTGGGTAGCCAAACTTAGCCATGATGGGCAAAGATCGCATATCAGACACTAAAGTATTATATCCAAAACTTGCTCCACGTTCAGTTATTAAAATATTTTTATTTCCAGATTCTTCTATCTTTTTTATTACATTGACCATGTCCCATGGTGCTAAGAATTGACCTTTTTTAACATTAATTATTTTTCCAGTTTTAGCTGCAGCGATTAATAAATCTGTTTGCCTGCATAAAAAAGCAGGTATTTGAAGAACGTCTACATGTTTAGCTACAACGGAACACTGCTCAGCGGTATGTACGTCAGTAAGAACTGGTATCCCTACTTCATTTCTAATTTTGTCAAAAATTGACAAGGATTTTTCTAAACCCATGCCTCTTGTTCCTTTAATGCTTGTCCTATTGGCTTTATCAAAAGAAGTTTTATATATTAAATTTATTTTCAAATCTGAAGTTATTTGTTTTAACTCTTTAGAAATTTTTAATGCATGCTGCTCACTTTCAAGTTGGCATGGACCAGCAATTAAAGTGAATGATTTATTGTTTGCTATTTCAAAATTAGCACACTTTACTTTGTGATTAATCATTTGTATTTTCCGAATTATTTTTTGCAGCTTTAATAAAAGATGAGAATAGAGGATGTGGCGCAAAAGGTCTAGACTTAAATTCAGGATGAAATTGAACACCAATAAACCACGGGTGATTTTCGAGCTCAATAGTCTCAGGCAAAGAACCATCGGGTGAAAGTCCAGAAAAGATTAAACCTTTTTTTTCTAATTTTGATTTTAAATTTTTATTTACCTCATATCTATGTCTGTGTCTTTCGTTAATGACATTAGATTTATAGATTTTACTTATTAAAGTATTTTTTTTCAATTTAGCTTTATACGAACCTAATCTCATTGTTCCACCTAGATTTTTTTTACTACCTTTTTGAACACTTCTTCCTTTAATCCATTCTTGCATTAATCCAACTACATGAATGCCTCCAGTACTAAATTCACTAGATGTGGCTTTTTTGATGCCAAGTATATTTCTAGCTGCTTCTATTATTGCCATCTGCATACCAAAGCAGATTCCAAAAAAAGGTATTTTGTATTTTCTTGCGTAGGCAATAGCTTCTATCTTTCCTTCGGTGCCTCTAGATCCAAAACCACCGGGTATAAGTATTGCACTATAATTTTTAAGAATACTGGTTACATTTTTTTTATTAATTTTAGTGGAATCAACCCACTCTGTATTTAAGTCTACATCGTTAGTTAAGGAGCCATGTATTAGCGCTTCATCTAGAGATTTATATGCATCTTTTAAATCGACATATTTACCTACTATTGCTATTGAAACTTTTTTTCTTTTTGATTTGATCTTTTTAACAATATCTTTCCATATTTTTAAATTTGGTTTATTTTTCCCTTTTATTTGAAATATATTTAAAATTTTTTTATCTAACTTCTCTTCATTATATTTAATTGGAACTTCATAAATAGATCTTGCATCAACTGATTGAATTACGTGATCTGGTTCTACATTACAAAATAAAGAAATTTTCCTTTTTTCTTCATTAGGTATGTCTTTTTCAGATCGACAAATTATAATATTTGGCTGGATGCCTATACTTCTCAACTCTTTAACTGAATGTTGTGTGGGTTTTGTTTTTAATTCCCCAGATGCACTTACATAAGGTACTAACGTAAGGTGAATAAATAAACTTTTATTTTTCCCTTCTTCATTTGAAAATTGCCTAATAGCCTCTAAAAATGGAAGACTTTCTATGTCACCTACTGTTCCACCAATTTCACATATTACGAAATCTTCTTTAGAAACTTTATTAGAAATAAATTTCTTTATACTGTTTGTGACGTGAGGAATAATTTGAACTGTACTGCCTAAATATTCTCCTCTTCTTTCTTTTTCTATAATATCTTTATATATTTGACCTGTAGTAATATTATCTTCTTTTGCTGCAGGTCTATTTGTAAATCTTTCGTAATGTCCTAAGTCTAAATCTGTTTCAGCTCCATCGTCAGTAACAAAAACTTCACCGTGTTCAAAAGGATTCATTGTTCCTGGGTCTACATTTAAATAAGGGTCTAATTTTCTAATTCTTACTTTATAACCTCTCAATTGAAGTAAAGAAGCTAGTGATGCTGAGGTTAGACCTTTGCCTAATGATGAAACCACGCCGCCAGTTACGAATATATATCGCGCCATGGAAAAATATTATAGCGAGTTTTATTTTAAAAACAAAGA
>MDTF01018432.1_pt1 | contig 10549 bp, 11 predicted proteins | sample 811191 | NCBI WGS metagenome assembly MDTF01 (sample SAMN05326649, study PRJNA326480) | marine metagenome | isolation source: seawater | place: Southern Ocean | collected 2011
GTAGAAACTAAAAAGGAAGAACCTAAAGTAGAAACTAAAAAGGAAGAACCTAAAGTAGAAACTAAAAAGGAAGAACCTAAAGCCTAACAGCCTGGAGTTTTGCTATGTTAACGGTGAGAATATTTACTTTGTACCCGGATTTATTTCCCGGAGCTCTAGATTCGGGTATTTATAAAAAAGCTCGTGAAAAAAAAATATGGGATCTGGAAGTTATAAATATAAGAGACTATGCGGCTGATAAGCACGGAACCGTAGATGACACACCATTTGGCGGTGGAAATGGAATGTTAATGAGAGCTGACGTATTAGCAGATGCACTAGATAAAAAGATAGATTATAGAAAAAAAGAAAAAAATATATTTTTATCACCAAGAGGAAAAAAACTTGATCAAGAAAAAGCAAAAAAATTAAGTAAAGAAAGCACTATTAATATTATTTGCGGACATTTTGAAGGAGTTGATCAAAGACTTCTAGAAACAAGAGATGTGGAAGAGCTTAGTATTGGAGACTATATTTTATCTGGAGGAGAAACCGCTTCCTATGTTTTTTTAGACGCTATTTTAAGATTGCTACCTAATGTTTTAGGAAATGAACTTTCAATAAAAGATGAAAGTTTCGAAAACTATTTATTAGAATATCCACAGTACACAAAGCCACAAGAATGGGAGAAAAAGCAGGTACCGAGTATCCTTTTATCCGGAGATCATGCCAAAATTAAGGGGTGGCGTTTATCTCAATCAGAGGCTATAACACGACGCCTGAGACCTGAGCTTTGGAAAAAATATATTAAAAAATATAAAAAATGAAAAATATTGAAGACATAAATAGAGAAGCTGTTAAAAAAATATTAGCTAGCAGAAAAATTACTGATTTTTCACCAGGTGACACGATTAAAGTTGGGGTAAAGATTGTAGAAGGAAAGAGAGAGAGAGTTCAGTTTTTCGAGGGCGTTTGTATAGCTAAAAAAAATAGAGATATTAACTCATCTTTTACAGTTAGAAAAATTTCTTTTGGAGAGGGCGTAGAGAGAACTTTTTCTTTATATAGTCCAGTAGTAGATTCAATCAAAGTTATAAGGTCTGGAAAAGTAAAAAGAGCTAAGCTTTATTATTTAAGAGACCGAAAAGGTAAGTCGGCCAGAATTGCAGAAAAAATTAAGAAAAAAATTGGAATAGAAGTTTCTACAAAAAGTCAGATTGCAGAAAAAAAAGTTTTAGAAGCTAAAACTGGTGATGTTCAAATTGAAAAACCCACACTCTCAAAAGAAGAACAAGAGAATAAAGATAAAAAATAAAAATTCTCCAATGCCTAAAACTTTATATGATAAGATATGGCAAGATCACCTTGTTCATCAGGAACCTGATGGCACGTCATTATTATATGTAGATAGACATTTAGTTCACGAGGTAACTAGCCCACAAGCATTTGAAGGTCTAAGAATGCAAAAACGTAAAGTAAGAAGACCTGAATTAACATTAGCAGTCCCCGATCATAATGTTCCTACATCAGATAGATCCAAAGGAATATTGGACAAAGAATCAAAAATTCAAATTGATACACTAAGAGAAAACTGTAAAGAATTTAATATTGAATTATTTGATGTTAACGATAAAAGACAAGGCATCGTTCATATAATTGGTCCTGAACAGGGATTTACTCAACCTGGCACAGTTATAGTTTGTGGGGATAGCCACACAGCAACTCATGGTGCGTTTGGATCATTAGCATTTGGAATTGGAACTTCAGAAGTAGAGCATGTTCTTGCAACACAGACATTAATTCAAAAAAAATCAAAAAATTTCAGAATTAATGTTAATGGAAAATTACCTGATGGCGTCACAGCTAAAGATGTAATATTAAAGATTATTGGAACTATAGGTACGGCAGGTGGTACTGGTTACGTTATAGAATTTGCTGGAGAAGTCATAAGAAATTTAAGTGTCGAACAAAGAATGACCGTTTGTAATATGACAATTGAAGCTGGAGCAAGAGCAGGATTAATAGCTCCAGATGAAAAAACTTATGAGTACTTTAGAGGAAGACCCATGTCGCCAAAGGGAGAAAATTGGAACAAAGCATTAAATCATTGGAAAAATCTATATTCAGATGAAAGTTGTAAATTTGATAAAGAAATTAACATCGAAGGAAATGAAATAGAACCATTAGTAACCTGGGGAACGTCCCCTCAAGATATATCCCCTATAACTGGAACGGTACCAGACCCAGAAAAAGAAAAAGATGAAGAAAGAAGAATAGCTATGTATAGATCTCTAGAATATATGGGGCTTAAGCCGAATATGAAAATATCAGAGATAAAAGTGGATACGATATTTATTGGTAGCTGTACAAATGGTAGAATTGAAGATCTAAGAGTAGCTGCGAAACTATTAAAAGGAAAAAAAATTGCTAAAGATGTCACCGCAATGGTTGTTCCAGGTTCTGGATTAGTAAAAAAGCAGGCGGAGAATGAGGGACTAGATAAAATATTTATAGAAGCTGGATTTCAGTGGAGAGAACCAGGATGCTCGATGTGTTTAGCCATGAATGATGATAAATTAGCTTCAAAAGAAAGATGTGCATCTACATCAAACAGAAATTTTGAAGGAAGACAGGGCAGAGGAGGCAGAACTCACCTTGTTAGCCCTGGTATGGCTGTAGCAGCGGCTATTCAAGGTTATCTTGCCGATGTAAGAAAAATAAATTAAATGGAAAAATTTAAAAATTTAAAAAGTATACCTGTTTATCTTTCTCTTATGAACATAGACACTGACATGATTATTCCAAAACAATTTCTTAAAACAATAAAAAGAACTGGACTAGGAAACAGTTTATTTTATGAAATGCGTTATGATGAAAATGGAAAAATAATTAAAGATTTTATTTTAAATAATGAACCTTATTCAAAATCAAAAATACTTTTAGCGGGAAAAAACTTTGGCTGCGGTTCTTCTAGAGAACACGCTCCATGGGCTTTATTAGACTTTGGAATAAAGTGTGTCATTAGCCCAAGTTATGCAGATATTTTTTATAACAACTGTTTTAATAATGGAATTTTACCAATTATAATTGATGAAAACACTCTTCAAGAATTGTCTGAATATTCAAGCAGAAAAGAAGAAATTGAAATTAATTTAGAGAACCAAGAAGTTTTGTATGGAAACAAAAAAATTAAATTTGAATTAGATCCAGCTAAAAAAAAACGACTACTAGAAGGCTTAGATGATATAGGGATGTCGCTAGGAAAAACCTCAAGCATAGATAGATATGAAGAAAATATGAATAAATTAAAACCCTGGATATCTAGAAAATGATTAAAATGAAAGATAGAAAAATCTTACTTTTACCAGGTGACGGAATTGGACCCGAGGTAGTAGGCGAAGCAAAAAAAATTATCAATTGGTTTAATAAAAACAAATCATTAGACTTTAAGATTGAAGAAGGTCTAGTGGGAGGTGCTTCATACGACAAGCATAAAAACCCTATTACAGACGAAGTTTTCTTTAAAGCTTTAGAAAGTGAGGCGATTATTCTTGGTGCGGTTGGAGGTCCAAAATATGATAATTTAGAATTTTCAAAAAGACCAGAGAGAGCGTTATTGAAATTACGAAAAGAGCTAAAACTATTTGCAAATTTAAGACCAGCAATATGTTTTGAACAACTTGTTGACGCCTCTTCTTTAAAACCAGAAATTATATCTGGCTTAGATATTATGATAGTAAGAGAATTAACAGGTGGAATTTACTTTGGCGAACCAAGAGGAATAGAGCCTATAGAAAATAATGAGAGAAGAGGCGTGAACACCCATACATACACTACAAGCGAAATCCAAAGAGTTGCTAGAGTAGCTTTTGAACTCTCAAAAAAAAGGAACAATAAAGTAACATCTTGTGAAAAATCAAATGTAATGGAAGCTGGAGTTTTGTGGCGAGAGGAAGTACAGGCTTTAAAAGACAGCGAAAAAGAATTTAAAAATATTGAATTAAGTCATATGTTAGCCGACAATTGCGCTATGCAACTTTTAAGAAACCCTAAACAGTTTGATGTAATTGTAACCGATAATTTATTTGGTGATATTTTGTCAGATGAAGCAGCTATGTTAACTGGATCCTTGGGTTTATTACCATCAGCTTCTCTAGGGGCAAAAGATAAAAATGGTAAAATTAGATCTATGTATGAGCCAGTACATGGATCGGCCCCAGATATTGCAGGAAAAAACATTGCAAATCCAATCGCAACAATACTAAGTTTGTCAATGGCATTAAGGTACTCTTTAAATCTTGATAAGGAAGCAAATTTGCTAGATTTAGCTGTTCAAAATGTATTAGATGATGGCTTAAGAACTAAAGACATTATGTCTGTGGGAAAAAAAGAAGTTTCAACTTCAGTTATGGGTGATGCAATCATCTCAAAATTGAAATAAAATAAAAATTATGAATATAGCACTAATAGGAGCCACCGGAAACGTAGGCAGAAAAACAATAGAAGTTTTAGAAAAATCTAAGTTATCAGTCGATAATCTTTTCTTAGTTGCCTCAAATAAAAGTGTAGGTAAAAAAATATTTTTTAAAGGTAGGGAGGTTGTTGTTGAGGCATTAGATAGTTATGATTTTTCAAGAGCAGAAATAACTATTTTTACCGCAGGCAGTGAAATAGCCAAAAATTGGGCTCCCGAAGCTTCAAAAAAAACAACTGTTATTGATAACTCAAGTTATTTTAGAATGAAAAAAGACATACCCTTGGTAGTTCCAGAAGTAAATGTAAAAGATTTAAAATCACATAAAAATATTATCGCAAACCCAAACTGCTCTACCATACAAATGGTTTTGGTTTTAAAACCTTTGCACGATGAATATAAAATTAATAGGGTGGTAGTTTCAACGTATCAAGCTGTGTCTGGAGCTGGTAAAGAATCGGTAGAAGAGTTATTTAGTCAAACAAAAGATTACTTAGATGAAAAAAAAATAATCTCTAAAAACTTTACGAAACAAATAGCCTTTAATATTATCCCGCAGATAGATGCGTTTAGTGAGAACGGTTATACCAAAGAAGAAATAAAAATGATGAATGAAACTAAAAAAATTTTAGATCCAAATATTAACGTAACAGCAACTTGTGTAAGAGTTCCAGTTAAAACTTCACACAGTGAATCTCTTAATATTGAGTTTGAAAATACCTATGATTTAGAAAAAATAAAAAAAATATTAAGTAAAGCTCCTGGATGTAAGGTAGTTGATGAACCAAAAGATGGAGGCTATATTACTCCAATAGATTCAGAAGGAAATTATACAACTTATATTTCCAGAATTAGAAAAGATAACTCAAACGTGAAAGCTATAAATTTGTGGGTTGTTTCAGATAATTTATTAAAAGGAGCGGCTCTAAACACAATTCAAATCGCTGAAGCATTGGTTGAAAACAAAAATTAATATAAATCAAAAATGAATTATAAAAATAATCCCCTATCTCCCCATCTACAAATTTATAAATGGCAGTTGTCGTCTTTGCTTTCAATAGCACATAGAATTGTAGGAGTTATAAATATACTTGCTATTACATTAATTTGTTTATGGTCTATATCTTTGCACTTTGGTGAAAACAATTATGAAATAACGAATTTTTTTTTTAAATCAAATTATGGTAAATTTATAATACTTTCATTATGTTGGACCTTTAGTTTTCATATATTAAATGAAGCACGGCACTTAGCTTGGGACTTGGGCTATGGTTTCGATTTAAAAACTTCTAAGATAACTGGAACTTTGGCAGTTTTAGGCTCTTTTGTATTGACAGTTTTAATCTATTTATTGGGAAGAGGTATTATTTAATATGAATAGCTCAACAAAAAAATGGTTATTTACAAAATATAGTTCAGTAATATTAATTCCTTTTATGACCTGGTTTATAATAAATTTAGCTTCAATTTATGACTCTGAATATAATGTTATAATGAGTTTTTTTACTCAGCAACCGTCAAAAATATTGTTCTCATTGTTCTTGATATGTGCCTTTTTTTTTTGGTCATTAACAATAAGTGAGATTTTTGAGGACTATATTCATGATGAGAAAATCAAAAATGTCGCAAACAAAATCTTGTTTATATTTGCTATAATGATTCCATTAACTACAATTATAAGTATATTTAATTTAAACATATGAGTTCATACAAAATTATAGACCATGAATACGACGTAGTTGTCCTTGGGGCCGGCGGTTCAGGATTAAGAGCGGCAGTTGGCCTCTCCGAAGCTGGGCTTAAAACAGCCTGTATTTCAAAAGTATTTCCCACGAGAAGCCATACGTCAGCTGCTCAAGGTGGAATATCAGCAGCACTAGGAAATATGGGAGAAGATGATTGGAGATGGCACATGTATGACACCGTCAAGGGATCCGACTGGTTGGGCGATCAAGATGCAATTGAATATCTTTGCAAGGAAGCTCCACGAGCAGTAATTGAGCTTGAAAGATATGGAGTTCCATTTAGCAGAACCGACGACGGAAAAATTTATCAAAGACCATTTGGAGGTATGACAAAAAACTATGGAAATGGGACAGTACAAAGAACTTGTGCGGCAGCAGACAGAACTGGGCACGCAATTCTTCACACTCTCTACGGACAAGCCTTGAAACATAAAACAGAATTTTTTATAGAATATTTTGCATTAGATTTAATTATGAAAAACAATGAATGCAAAGGAGTAATTGCTTGGAATTTACTGGACGGAACCATTCATAGATTTAGATCTCATATTACAATTATTGCGACCGGAGGATATGGAAAGGTTTACCAAACAGCAACCTCAGCTCACACCTGTACAGGAGATGGAAATGCCATGGTGCTAAGAGCGGGCCTTCCACTCCAAGATATGGAATTTGTTCAATTTCATCCGACAGGAATATATGGGGTTGGCTGCTTGATAACAGAAGGAGTGAGAGGTGAAGGAGGTTTTCTTGTAAATGGAGAGGGAGAAAGGTTTATGGAAAGATATGCACCTAATGCTAAAGATTTGGCATCGAGAGATGTAGTAAGTAGATCTATGGAAATAGAAATAAATGAAGGGCGCGGGGCTGGAAAAAACAAAGATCATATAAAACTTCACTTAGATCATTTAGACTCCAAAGTAATTGACGAAAGACTTCCGGGTATTTCAGAGGCAGCTAAAACTTTTGCCAATATAGACGTAAGTAAAGAACCGATACCAGTACTTCCAACCGTTCATTATAATATGGGGGGAATACCAACAAACTACAAAGCAGAGGTTTTAACATTAAATGGTTCTGAAAAGACTGTGCCAGGATTGATGGCAATTGGTGAGGCAGCATGCGTGTCTGTTCACGGGGCTAACAGACTGGGATCAAACTCTTTGATCGATCTAGTTGTTTTTGGAAGAGCCGCCGCAAAGAGAGCTGCGGAACTTATTAAACCCGGTATGCCTCACGAGGAAGTGGTTCAATCTGAAACAGATAAATGTTTAGGTAGACTTGATAAAATACGTAACTCTAATGGAGATTCAAAAACTTCTGAGTTAAGATTGTCCATGCAAAAAACCATGCAATCTAAATGCGCAGTATTTAGGACCGAAAAAACATTAAAAGAAGGTGTGGAAGAAATTAGAAAGCCTTTTGAAGGCTTAGACGATCTATCAATTAAAGATAAATCCTTGTTATTCAATACAGACTTAGTTGAAACGCTAGAATTTGATAATTTAATAAGACAGGCATTAACCACTATGGACTCAGCCTATCACAGAAAAGAAAGTAGAGGAGCACACGCAAGAGATGATTTTACAAAACGAGACGATGTAAAATTCATGAAACACACAATGGCCTGGCAAGACGGGAAAGAAGTAAAAGTAAAATACCGAGATGTGCATGCAAAAACATTAACTAATGATGTTCAATATTTTCCTCCAAAGGAGAGAGTGTACTAAATGGTACAATTCAACTTACCACAAAACTCTAAAATTGTTGTAGGTGAATATTATAAAAACAAAACAAATTCGTCTAACTTAAAAAAAGTAAATATCTATCGTTGGGATCCTTCTCAAGACTTGAATCCCAGAGTGGATACCTTTGAAGTTGACATGAACAATTGTGGCCCAAAAGTATTAGATATTTTATTTAAAATTAAAAACGAGATTGATTCATCTTTAACTTTTAGAAGATCCTGCGCTCACGGCGTATGCGGATCTTGTGCAATGAATGTTGATGGAGTCAATACTCTTTCGTGTATAAAATCTCACACAGATATTAAGGGTGATTTAAATATTTATCCATTACCACACTTAAAAGTTATTAAAGATTTAATAGGAGATTTAAGTACTTTATACAAACAATACGAATCTATTCAACCTTGGTTAAAAACAAGTCAAACAGGAGTGGAAAAAGAGGAAATTATTCAGTCGAAAAAAGACAGATCAAAATTAGATGGATATTATGAGTGTATTCTTTGTGCGTGTTGCTCAACTTCATGCCCAAGTTACTGGTGGAATGGAGAAAAGTATTTAGGTCCAGCAGTTTTGTTGCAAGCTTATAGATGGATAAATGATAGCAGAGATGCAGAAAAAAAAGAGAGGCTTAAAAAAGTTGCAGATGAACTTAAGCTTTACAGGTGTCATACTATTATGAACTGTACAAGCTCGTGCCCAAAGGGATTGAACCCCGCAAAAGCTATCGGCTCTATTAAGAAAATGCTTGCTACTAATTAATTATATTTTAAGACAAGACCGGTATTGTGAATTCTGGTCCAGCATTATCTTCGACCCAAGTAACTGTCGCAGTTTTTAACCTAGTATAAAATCTTATACCTTCAGGTCCATGCATCGAGTGATCTCCGAACAAAGATCGCTTCCACCCACCAAAGCTATGGTAAGCAACAGGTACTGGAATAGGAACATTAACACCTATCATTCCAATTTTAGCATTTTCAGTAAAATGTTTTGCTATATTTCCACTTTTTGTAAATACAGCTGCACCGTTACCTAATTCATGATCGTTAACTAATTTTAACGCATCTTCATATGTTTCAGTTGTCATCATGCTTAAAACTGGGCCAAATATTTCTTCTTTGTAAATTCTCATATTAGGCTTTACGTCATCAAATATAGTGGGACCTACAAAATAACCATTTTCGTATCCTTGTAATTTCATATTTCTACCATCAGAAAGTAATTTTGCCCCTTCTTTTTCTCCAGTGTCTATATATCCTAAAACTTTTTCGTAGTGTGCCTTGTTATTTAGTGGGCCAAAGTCACTTTTTTCGTCAGTATACGGGCCAACATTTAGTTTTGCCGTCTCTTCTAATAATTTAGTTTTTAAATTTTCTGCTGTTTTTTTACCAACACATACAGCAACTGAGATTGCCATGCACCTTTCACCAGCCGAACCAAAAGCCGAACCAATAATAGCATCTGTTGTTTTATCTACGTCTGCATCTGGCATTACAACCATATGGTTTTTTGCGCCACCGAGTGCTTGTACCCTTTTATTGTTTTTGGTTCCTGTATGATACACGTATTCAGCTATTGGTGTAGATCCTACAAAACTAATTGCTTGAACGTTTTTGCTTTCTAAAATTGTATCTACTGCTTCTTTATCTCCGTTTACTACATTTAAAACACCAGCTGGCATCCCAGCTTCAATTGCAAGTTCACCCAACCTCATAGGACAGCTCGGATCTTTTTCAGAAGGCTTTAATATAAATGTATTTCCACAAGCTATAGCAACTGGGTACATCCACATCGGCACCATTGCTGGGAAATTAAATGGAGTTATACCCGCACACACACCAAGTGGTTGGCGCAGTGTATGAGAATCAACATTAGTTCCTACATTAGCTGAATGATCGCCTTTTAATGAATCAGTAATTCCTGTTGCATATTCAACAACCTCAATACCTCTTTGAATTGAACCTTTTGCATCTGGAATAGTTTTACCGTGCTGTTCAGAAACCATCACCGCTATTTCATCCATATTTTTTATTAGCAAGTCTTTATATTTCGACAAAATTCGTGCTCTTTTAATAGGTGTGGTTTTTGACCAATGCAAGAAAGCTTTAGCTGAGCTTTCTATGGCCATATCTACCGTAGCTTTACTAGCTAGTTCAACTTCTGCTATTTGCTCGCCAATTGCTGGATTAAAAATCTTACCTGTTCGTGCGTTTTTTTCAGTATAGATCTTTCCATTAATAAAATGACTAATTTTTTTCATGAAATTCCTTAATTTTAACCGTAAACTATACCAGGATTTTTTTTAAAGCAATCTCTTATTCTATTCTTGACAACTTAATTAACATGCGCTTAAATTAGTTTTTGTATTAAGTATTTAAGGAGAAGAATTTGATAAAACAAGAAATTATGAGCGCCTATAATAAAAAATTTACACAAATTCTTAGTGCAAGAAAAACAATCAAACCAAACTTATCAATATTGTCTTCTGTAGATAAAATTAACTTCTACAGACAATCAAAGAAAACATTTTAAGCAGAGTTGGAAATGTTTTCTTTAAGTAAATACAGCTCAATTAAATCGAAAGGAAACATGAAAAACAATAA
>MDTF01016234.1_pt1 | contig 10548 bp, 11 predicted proteins | sample 811191 | NCBI WGS metagenome assembly MDTF01 (sample SAMN05326649, study PRJNA326480) | marine metagenome | isolation source: seawater | place: Southern Ocean | collected 2011
ATCGTCAAAGGTAAGGGCTTCTTGAGCAATTCTCATGAGGGCAGGTTCCTGAAATTACTGTAATATTGATCATCAATTATATCAGAAATGATACAGAGCCCCATCATATTATTGGATTTTTAACAAATCATTGATAGGCTTTACTATTCATGGGTTTTACAGTCTTTTTATTTAATGTTCACTTTGTAAAGGGTCAAGAGTTTTGTCAGTATCAGATAGTCATTCTAATTTAGCAAAACGCCCAGTTAAGGATGTTTACGCAGTCTCACGATTGTTACGTGAGAGCCGTGGTGTGCTTGAAGGTAACTTTCCTCTATTGTGGGTTGAAGGTGAGATGTCAAATTTGGCTATGCCTGCATCAGGTCATATTTACTTCACATTAAAAGATGAAGCTGCACAAGTTCGGTGTGCAATGTTTAAAGGTCGTAACCGTCAATTACGGTTCATTCCCGAAAACGGCATGCAAGTATTATTGCGAGTTCGCGTCACTCTTTATGAAGGACGTGGCGAGTTTCAGCTGGTCGTTGAGCATATGGAAGAGGCGGGTAGTGGTGCACTACAGCGCGCCTATGACGCCTTAAAACATAGGCTTGGTGAAGCCGGCTTGTTTGATGATAAAAATAAAAAATCATTGCCAGCAATCCCAAAGACTATTGGCGTGATTTCGTCTCCTGACGGGGCTGCGGTGCATGATATATTAACTGTACTTCGTCGTCGGTTTCCTGATGTGAACATTATTATTTATCCGGTGGTAGTGCAAGGTAATGATTCAGCTAACCAGATTTCTGAGGCTATTTATCTGGCTGAGCAGCGGCAAGAGTGCGATGTATTAATCATCGGTCGAGGTGGTGGCTCACTAGAGGATTTATGGAGTTTTAATGAAGAAAAAGTCGCCCTAGCTATTTTTTCTTGTGGAATTCCAATGATCAGTGCAGTTGGGCATGAAGTTGACTTTACGATTGCAGACTTTGTGGCAGATGTGCGTGCGCCAACGCCTTCTGCTGCTGCTGAGCTAGCAGTGGTCGATGTAGAACCGTGGTTGCAAAAATTACAAGGACATTGTCGACGATTAACTTTGTTGATGACGCATTACTTACAGAATGAGCAGCGTCATTTACTACATTTACAGCGGAGTTTCCCCCAGCCTAAAGTTGCTATTCATCAAGAGATGCAGAAGCTTGATAGACTTGAAAAGCAGATGCACCAAGCATCTCAACAAATTATCCAGCAGCATTTTTCAACACTCGGCTATTGGTCAGTAAGGCTTAAGCACCCAAGAGAAAAGATTGAAACACAGGGATACAAATTAAAGGGTTTAGAGGGTAGAGTTAGACAAAGCATAAGGCATAACCATGACAAAATGACAGGGCAGTATCTTGCTTTGAATCAAAGGTTAAAATTGATATCGCCATTACCATTACTCAAACAACAGCAAATTCAACTAGAGCAATTAGAAGTGAGATTACAACAGTCGATGGTGGGCACGATAAGGATCAAACAGGCTTATTTTAGACAACAGATCAGAACCTTATCAGCGGTAAGCCCACTAAATACATTAGAGCGGGGCTACAGTATTACGACAGATAGTGAGACAGGTATGATTTTACGTCATTCTGAGTTTGTGAAAGTCGGGCAGTCTATTCAGGTGCAATTACAAGAAGGTAAATTCAATTGCAAGGTAGAGAAAATATATGATGACTAAACTCTTTTATTCGTTGCTAGTTTTGTTGATAAGTGTACAGGTATCAGCTAACTCTTTACCTAAACAAGCAGCTATTCCTGGAGGTGTAGTTATAGTGCCATTATCGGCGAGTGCTATGGGTAAACCTAAGGTGATGTATGGAGATGAGAAAGTTGCAGTAGTGCAACACGAAAGAAAATGGGTGGCAATTGTAGGCGTACCTTTAAGCGCTAAAACAGGTGCACAATCACTATCTGCTACACAAAATGGAAAAACGAGGAAAATCTTATTTCATATTGAGGATAAAGCCTATCCAACACAACATATTACGATTGCGGATAAACGAAAAGTCAACCCAAACAAATTAGATATGACGCGAATTAAAAGTGAGTCAGCGATTATTAATGCGGCATTGAGCCATTGGACGGAAAAAAGTGTTCTACCGCTCCCGTTTATGTGGCCACTCGAGGGCCGGGTGAGTGGTTTGTATGGTCGCCGAAGGATCTTTAACGGACAGTCACGTCGTCCCCATAGTGGAATGGATATTGCAGCACCAACTGGGACAGAAATTCAAGCACCAGCAGAAGGGACGATAAGAGAAGTAGGTAATTATTTTTTCAATGGCAATACGATATTTATTGATCATGGACAGGGCTTAATGACGATTTTTTGTCACCTAAATCGTACTGATGTGGTTTTAGGGCAGACAGTTAGCAGAGGTGAAGTAATTGGCACAGTGGGTATGACGGGTAGAGTGACAGGACCACACCTACATTTGGGAGTAAGTTTAAATGATACACGTGTTGAGCCCAGGTTGTTTTTCCCTGCTCGTTAAGGGTGTAAGAGGAATAATAATAAAGTGGGCTCTTTTCGGTTATAACTATTCACCTCAAAGCTTAAAGTCATTTCCTAAATAAACATTTAGTACTTTTCTGTTGGCAAGGATTTCTTCAGGTGTGCCTTTAGCAATAACCTCGCCTTCATTAAAAATATAGGCCCGCTCACAGACATTCAATGTCTCCCTAACATTATGGTCGGTGATCAAAACACCTATTCCCCGCTCAGCGAGTGATTTGATAATAATTTGGATATCTAAGACTGAAATGGGGTCGACACCAGCAAAGGGTTCATCTAGTAGGATAAACTTAGGTTCCATGGCTAAAGCGCGTGCAATTTCAACTCGGCGGCGTTCTCCTCCGGATAGCGACAGACCCAATGATTTTCGGATGTGTGTGATATTAAAATCATTGAGTAGTTTTTCTAGTAGCGCACTTCTAGAGGTCTTGTTTAAATCGTCACGTGTTTCGATAATGGCATAAATGTTATCTTCAACGTTGAGTTTTCTGAATATCGATGCCTCCTGGGGTAAATAACCGATACCGAGTTGTGCGCGGTTATGAATTCGTTCCTGAGACAATTCTTGCCTGTTAAGATGGATAGTGCCATGGTCAACAGGAATTAAGCCGACAATCATATAAAAGCAGGTGGTTTTTCCTGCACCATTAGGGCCAAGTAGTCCAACAATCTCCCCACTTTTCACGTCCAAGGATATATTGTTTACGACTAGCCTACCGTCGAAACTTTTAGATAGTTGCTGGGCAGATAAGGTACTCATAATTGATTGATGTCTCTTTTAATTTAGTTAGAAATTAGAGAGGAGACAAAGTTACTGTGTACCCAACCAATAACCACTTGTTCATTAGATTCACCACGAACTTGGACCCATTCATTTTGTTGCGTCAATACAACCAGATCACGATTATTTTCAAAGGTGGCTAGTTTCTGGTACTGCTCCCCCGGGCCGCTTCTAATATTAAGCTTGGCGAGAGTGTGGGCTATCGGGTAAAATGTGTTTTCAGCATTGTTTTCGTTACTATTTTCGTTAAGTGACTGAATGACTCTTGTAGGACTAGTTATTTTTCTTTGTTTTAGCTTAGCCAGCTTCTTTTTAGGTTTACTATTTTCTCGTTGAGCATTCGAGTCAATGATTATATGAACCTGCTCCATAGCTTTATCTTTTTTATTTCCAATGGGCACTGATTTAGCATAGGCATTAACGATATTGCGTTTTATATCATATTCAATTCGGTTACCATTAAATTCGTCAGCAGCTTGGCGAATTTGACCTCGGCCTAAAAGATAAATTTTTTCAGCTGCAGCGTGATACTCCATTTGCTGTGCACGAGCATTTACGGGCTCTTCCCCAAGGTTCTGAAGTTGTTGATATTTTGCTAGTTCTCCTTGAGCTACGATTTTAGTCAGCTGTTTTTGGTCGTTATAATGAAATGTAATAATATCCCCGTCAATACGAAGAGTACCTTGTGTGAGTACAGCATTTCCTTTGTATTGTGTAATGCCAGAAGAGTCATCTAGTTGTGCATGATCGGCTTCGATATTAATTGGTTTGCTACTGTCACTTGGGAGCGCCGAAGTGATGGTTGGTAACAACGCAATTAAACTGAAAAGAAATTTACTACTGCGATGGAGCATCATATTGTCCTTTGACCCTTGAGTTTAGGTTAATGGTTTTCTCAGAAAGTTTAGCATGCAGGCCTACGGAATTGGTTTCACCATATGGTGAGATCATTTTTACAGCTTCAGTGGTATAAAGAGTGTTTTTAATAGTATCCAAATTGAGTTTAGAAGTATGTAGTTCAACATTATTATTATCTTTTCGAGTGATTATGACATTATCAAATAATAATATTTCATCTCCTTTTCCTGATGTTTCAGCACGTTCAGATGTCATAAGCCAGGTATCTTTTTGTTCTTCTATAAATTGTGCGATTGGGAACGTGATCTTGGTAATGTCATCCTCTGGGTAATGAGCGATCTTTTGACCTTTAATGATTCGTGAAGGCTGACCATTTACATCCAGAATTGTCATTGTGAAATTGGTCATAGAATAGTCACTTGCGTGGCTGTTACCTGCAGGCTGAGCGCTTCTGTGCTCTCTTGCATCAGAGGAACTAAATATTAGCCATAGCATCAAGCTAAAAGATATTAGCAATAGTAGTTTGAGGGTAAGAGAAAGCTTAGAAATGACGTTCAATTTGATCTTGCAGGTTTCCCTGTCCTTTCATGATGAGTTCACAAACCTCACGAGCTGCGCCTTTTCCACCATTGGCTTTAGTTATCCAGTGGGCTTTTTCTCTTACAAGAGGATCTGCATCCTGGACTGCGATAGCTAGGCCTACTCGGCTCATAATAGCTAAATCAACCCAATCATCTCCTACATAAGCACATTGTTCTGGTTTTAATTCTAGTTGCTTTATCATCTGTTTAAAGGCGGGAAGCTTGACCTTTTGGCCTTGGTATACATGGTTGATTCCTAGGCTAGTCATACGATGCTCGACTACTTTTGATGTCCTGCCCGTAATTATGCCGACTTCTACGCCAGTATATTGTAATAATTTCATGCCGTGTCCATCACGAGAGTGAAACGCTTTGTATTCTTCACCATCATCACCAATAATGATGCTGCCATCGGTTAAGACGCCATCAACATCAAAAATGAGAAGTTTTATATCTTTGGTACGGTTGAGAATATCTTGCATCTGATTTCCTTTAAACAACGCCTGCACGTAATAGGTCGTGCATGTTAATGGCACCGACAAGCTGCTCGTTGTCATCAATGATGAGCAATGCATTAATTTTGTGGCGTTGCATTAACTCTAATATTTCAGCGGCTAGCATATCAGGATGGCCTGTCTTACACTCCGATGTCATTACTTCAGCTATTGGGGTAACGTGAATGTCAACGGTTTCGGCTAACACACGGCGTAAGTCACCATCGGTAAAGATGCCTACAATAGTCCCTGAACTAGAACAGACAGCTGTCATACCTAGCCCTTTTTTGGTCACCTCGACTAATGCATCACTGGTTAGTGCTTGATCACTTATTTTAGGGATGCTAGCTCCGGTATGCATAATATCGCTGACACGAAGCAAAAGTCGGCGGCCTAAGTTACCTCCTGGGTGAGATAAAGCAAAGTCTTCAGCAGTAAAGCCACGTGACTGAAGTAGCGCAATAGCCAATGCATCACCCATGACAAGCATTGCAGTAGTGCTGGATGTAGGAGCTAAGCCAAGTGGGCAAGCTTCTTCAGTAACACTAGTATCCAAGTGAGCATCTGCACTTTTTGCAAGTGTTGAATGGGGCTTGCCTGTCATAGCTACCAGAGGGACTGCGAGGCGTTTGATAAGTGGCAAAATAGTGAGTATTTCTGCTGTCTCACCTGAGTTCGACAGCGTCAAAACAACATCTTGGGTGGTGATCATACCCATATCGCCGTGGCTAGCCTCACCGGCATGAACAAAAAATGCGGGGCTTCCAGTGCTGGCTAGAGTGGCAGCAACTTTATTGCCGATATGGCCCGATTTACCCATCCCAATGACAATAATACGGCCTCGACATTCGAGTAAACGTTGGCAAGCCATAGCAAAATTATCGTCAATACGACTGCGTAAAGTGGTAATGGCATTTATCTCAGCATTGATTACTGCAAGGCCAAGTGATTTCAATTGTTGGAAGTTAGTTTGTGTCAAGCTACTATTCCTACGGTGCTTTGATAAGCCAATAGACTATTATAGGTGATGTAGACAAGCAACATTAGCGTGCCAGCACTACGGCCTATTCGGCCAGCCTTTCCAAAGCGCGCAAAAATAAAGAGCATTATAAAGAGAAGGGCCATTACTGAGAAGTCACGCGGTAGAAGAGCATTTTCCGTGGTTGTGGGCATGATTAAGGCTGGCATAGCTAAGACTGCAAGTATGTTGAAGACATTAGAACCAAGAATATTACCGATAGCAATATCATGCTGGTTTTTTAATGCTGATACTACCGATGCGGCTAATTCTGGTAGGCTGGTACCAATAGCAACAATGGTAAGTCCGATAATAAGTTCGCTAACTCCTAGCACTATTGCAATACCTGTTGCACCCCAAACCAGGGCTTTGGAGGCTATTAGCAAGCCTGTTAAACCTACTATAAAGTTGAGAGTTGCTGTCTTGGTAGTCATGCTTGATTGAGAATATTCGCTATCAGACTCCTTTCTTGATGAAGAACCTTTACTGCTTTTCATGGCTAAAGAAGCCATACCAAAAAGAGTAATAATAAAGCCTGTTAACAATATAAGGCCGTCGTTATATCCTAGGTGTTGATCCCAAAGTAACAAGAGTGCTAATACCATTACGGCAGCAAGAATTGGGAATTCACGTTTAAGAGTATCTGAATTTACAGTGAGTGGTGTGACTAAGAGAGTGATGCCGAGGACCATACCTATGTTGGCGATGTTTGATCCAATGGCATTACCAATTCCTAGGGCGGGTGAGCCGTCAAAAGCTGCTTGAGCAGAAACTAAAATTTCTGGTGCAGAAGTGCCAAGCCCGACTATGGTTAAACCGACAATCAAGGGAGAAACGCCAAAGTTTCTGGCGATATTGGCTGCACCATCGACGAAGCGATCTGCCCCCCACAAAAGGATTAGAAAGCCGAGGATGAGAGCGATAATATAATAAATTGTTATCATTGATTCTTAGAGTACGATTTAGATACAAAAGAGCCGGACATCTGTCCGGCTCTTTTGTATTATAGATTGATGGGGCCTAGTTGTCCCATTTTTTGCTCATTCTTCGAAAACATCGAATTTTTCGGGTGGATCACCATCGTAGACTAAGCTCTGGCGACGCTGCAAGTAGGCATCTTTGACAAAGGTATACTCATCAATAGCTGCTTCATCGACTATTTTTTCAGCGCTCAGCAAACCTGCTCTTGAATCAACAGTATCAGTAATGATGAATGCGTTACGCGCTGAAATATCATCTACATAATCAATAGGATTGGTATATGTCCTATCTCCTATGAGCCCAATAGTGTCACGAAGATCACTTGGGCCGAAAAGGGGGAGTACTATGTAGGGTCCAGTATTCAAACCCCATGCTCCTAAAGTTTGCCCAAAATCTTCATTATGTTTCTTGAAGCCATAATTTGAGGCTACATCGACAACGCCCATTACGCCAACCGTGGAATTGATCGCAAACCGGCTCGTATCTTGAAGTGCTTGTATTAGTTTGAATTGTAAAAGGTCATTGATGACAACGTTTACATCATCGAGGTTGGAAAAAAAATTACTGATTCCCTTACTGAGAAGGGGGGGCATAATAAAATCATAGCCTTGAGAAATAGGCTTTAGAATTGCACTATCGACACTGTCGTTAATTGAATACATGACACGGTTATAACTTTCTAACGGGTCATTGTAATCAGCGTGGTGTCGCTGATTTGAGGCGCAACCTGTGGTTAAAATAAATATGTAGGTTATTATGGTTATTTTGAAAAAAGCGGTGAGTCTGTTCAAGTTGCCTTCCTTCGTGTTCATTATTGCGGTTAGTCTATGTAATGATAATGGCATGGTGGGACTATTATTATCAAGAAGAAGTGGTAAAAAACCCTAAAAATTAACAAAAGTGTTGCAAATTTACACAATTTAGAAAGTTGGTTTGTATTGTTGGGGATCTACTTATTGCGTGGACTCATTAAATTAAATACTATTTCAACTGAGGTGAGTTATCTATGTCATTATTGTTACATTTAAAGATGAGCGAGATTGGCTTAACATATAATTCAACTAACCTAAAAAACAGCGGTATTATTAAGTATGAACAATCCTTTGTTAGAAAATGAAACGCTACCTGCGTTTTCTGAAATTTTACCTGAACACATTGAGCCTGCTTTGGATGCAGTATTGAAGGAAGCTAAGTTGGCCGTTGATAATTTGTTATCTACGATGAAAACGCCAACATGGGAGACATTGGTATTACCAATGGAAGAATTGGATGCTCGTATTCATCAGGTTTGGTCACCGGTAAGTCATCTTAATTCGGTAATGAACTCTGAAGAGTTACGTGTAGCTTATAACGCATGTTTACCAAAACTAAGTGAGTTTGGAACTGAGTTAGGACAGAATAAGGGCTTGTATAAGGCATACAAAGCGATTGCGAGTAGTGATCAATATAAAATGCTTGATGTGGCACAGAAGAAAGTAATTGACAATTCACTACGCGACTTTCGTTTGTCGGGAGTTGAACTATCACAAATTAATCGTGATAAATTTAAAACAATTTCACAATCGTTGTCAGAGTTGACAGCCAAGTTTGAAGAAAATGTAATGGACTCAACACAGTCTTGGCAAAAAAACATAACTGATGAGACATTACTATCTGGCCTTCCAGACTCCGCAAAAGCAATGGCCGCTCAGGTAGCACAACGTGCCAATAAGAAGGGGTGGTTGTTTACACTTGACTTTCCCTCATACTTGCCGCTGATTACCTATGCAGACAATCGTGCATTGCGTGAAGAGGTGTATACCGCATTTGCAACTAGGGCATCTGAGCAATCTACTAATGGAGGCCAATGGGATAACACCTTAGTGATTGCAGAAATTTTATCTTTACGTCATCAGCTGGCAAACTTGATTGGCTTTGACAATCATGCTGAGCGCTCATTAGAAACAAAGATGGCGCAATCTTCCCAGCAAGTTTTAGACTTTTTAGGTGATTTAGCCACACGTTCAAAGCCAATAGCAGAAAAAGAGTTTGTTGAATTACAAGAATTTACAAAAGAAAATACAGAAGTAAAAGAAATGGCGGCATGGGATATGACTTACTTTTCAGAGAAATTACGTCAACAACGCTATGCAATTTCGCAAGAAGAGCTCAAGCCATACTTTCCAGAAAATAAAGTGGTATCAGGCCTATTTTCAGTTGTAAACCGACTTTATGGTGTAAATATTGTTGAGCGCCAAGATATTGACGTCTGGCATCCATCAGTACGATTTTTTGATATTTTTGATGACTGTGGTGCTTTGCGAGGCCAGTTCTATCTGGATCTATATGCTCGCAGTCACAAGCGTGGAGGTGCATGGATGGATGAGTGTTTAGCTCATCGACTTACGACAAACGGGTTACAGACACCAGTAGCTTATTTGACCTGCAATTTTTCCGAACCAATCGGTGGTAAACCGGCGTTGTTTAGCCATGACGAAGTGACAACCTTATTTCATGAGTTTGGACATGGATTGCATCATATGTTGACGAAGATTCACCACGCAGGAGTGTCGGGAATCAATGGTGTACCATGGGATGCTGTGGAGCTGCCAAGTCAATTTATGGAGAATTGGTGTTGGGAGCGTGAGGCGCTTGATTTGATATCAGGACATTTTGAAACAGGTGAAACATTACCCAGTGAATTATTCGATAAAATGATAGCAGCACGTAATTTTCAATCAGCGATGGTAATGATTCGCCAGCTTGAATTTTCATTATTTGATTTCCGATTACATTTAGAATTTGATCCTGAACAAGAAGGCCAAGCAGGGAGAGTACTGGCAGAGGTACGAAAAGATATAGCAGTAGTTATCCCGCCAGCTTTCAGTCGTTTTGCTCATAGCTTTTCACATATCTTTGCAGGTGGCTACGCAGCGGGTTACTACAGTTATAAATGGGCAGAGGTGTTATCAGCAGATGCTTTTTCTAAATTTGAAGAAAAAGGGATTTTCGATAGGGAAACTGGTGTTGAGTTTTTACAGGCGATTTTAGAACAGGGTGGGTCACGTGAACCGATGGATTTATTTGTTGAGTTTCGTGGCCGTAAACCAGAGATAGATGCCTTATTACGGCATAGCGGCATCGCTGCATAATATTTGAGAATAGGTTTTATGAAATATAAGGATCTTCGAGATTTTATTTCTAATTTAGAGCAGATGGGTGAATTAAAACGTATCAGCTTAGAAGTTGACCCGGTTTTAGAGATGACGGAGATCTGTGACCGGGTATTGAGATCTGGCGGACCAGCACTATTATTCGAA
>MDTF01005024.1_pt1 | contig 10542 bp, 5 predicted proteins | sample 811191 | NCBI WGS metagenome assembly MDTF01 (sample SAMN05326649, study PRJNA326480) | marine metagenome | isolation source: seawater | place: Southern Ocean | collected 2011
AAGGCACACGGCCGAAAATACCGATGGGTTTATGCTAACTCTAGCTGGCGCCCCAGATTGAATACAATGTATACGGCAGCGTGTGCATTCAAAAACCGCAGTGCTTGCGCCACAGATTTGAACTTACGCATGCCCCGCTCCCTCACCCGTGCAGGCTCGTGCGTTAGCTTCGCTAGATTGTTGGCGTATTGCGTCATGTCGTGAATCGTCTCTGGAATAAGCTCTCTGTGAGCCACACCATAGCGTCTCAATTTATCCGTGACGATCTTCCTAGGCGCTCCTCGATGTTTATGCAATAACCGCTTACAGATCTGCTTTGCGGCCTTTCCGTCATGCCGTTTCTGCAGGAATACATCAACCACTTCATCATCTTGGTCGCCCGCTATCCGAAGCTAATGCTGCTGACCGTGAATCTTTATAAAACTTCATCACCGAAGATGGTGTCGCCGTAGCCCTGATGTTTCCCTCTCAATCTTTCAGCATATTTCGATCCGAATATTGTGCACCACAGCCGATTGGCCACATAGCTGACAGTGATGCCCCGCTGCGCCATCAAGTCTTCGACGTGCGGTGACTTAGGTTGAATCGATGGTATAGCCAGACGGCATATTGAATAATTTCGGGCTGGAATCTGTGACGCCTGACCATTTTTGATTAGGTCATACGGCAGATCCTGACAGATTGAGGGTTAACTTATTAGTACCCTCAATACTACTGTGCATTATCTCTGCCCTCATCTATTGTAGACAGCTCAACGTCTGATCGACTGAACTAGCAACTCAATGGTCGCACGTGGGTCTTGCGACAATTGCTCTATCGCCTGCGCAGCGGGATTGTCGACATCAGCGGCAGACAACATCTTCGATCTCGTCATTAACAAGCTAGCGATGCCATGGACACAGACCCACATCGCCCCTGCCAATTCTGGAACCGCTCGCGGAATGAAAAAGCCTATGGCAATTCCCTTTTCAATCAAATTGGTAAGATCTTCAAACGACTGTTTACTTGCTGTTAATAAAGCTGGGTACTGAGCTATGTCTATCAGCAAAGAATCGTGCAGCATTTGATATTTTTCTGGGTTAGTAATCGCCCAATTAACATAAGCCAAGCCCACTTCAGTGAAGGTAACTGAAAAATCCTCCTCGTGCTTTTCCTGTGCCTCGCTAATGACTTTGTGTAACAATTCAAAACCGTCTATCGCTATTGCTGCGAAAAGGGCGTTCTTGGACTTAAAGTGTCTGTAGTGCGCCGTTTGGGAAACACCGATTTCCCGAGCCAGTTCCCGCAAGCTTAAAGACTCCGCACTGGCGTGTTTTAAATACTCACAGGCGGCATCGATAAAGGACTGACGCAAGTTCCCATGATGATAACGACTAACAACAGTTTGTTTTGGCACTGATGGCCTCTCTTCACGGAGATTTAAGATTAAGCGGATCGAGCAACGGCGAGTGTTAATAGATAGCAGTTTATAATGTAACAGGCCTAAGTTGACAACGTAAACATCTAAGCCTAATGTGCGTAATGACTACTCAGACTGGAACTTTAAACCCATGTCCCCCCGACTAGCTCACAGAGCGTCTTTACACCGCAATTTTCCTTCACACCCCCTCATAAGCGCATTTTTGTTCAGCGTTATTGCAGCCCCTGCGTTCGGCCAAGCATTGCCGGTAAGCACTATTAAGTTAAATCAAGAGACTAGTTATAAAATTGAACGAGTGTATGCCGGGCAGCTGCGCCCAAGGCGAATGAGTAATATGGGCTTTGAGACTGGAGGAGTTATCCAGCAGGTCAATATAGAGGAAGGACAAAAGGTCGAGCAAGGCCAAGCGCTCATGGTATTGGATCAATCCGCGCTACAGGCTCGCCTAGAAGGCGCCGAAGCTGAGGCAGCATCCGCAGAAGCCACATTGAAAGCTCAGCAGGTTGAGCTTGAACTTTCTCGATCCACCCTTCAGCGGAACCAACAGCTTGCCGCCAGCAAACATGTATCGGAACAACTGCTAGATGAACTTTCACAACAGCATAGAATAAATGAGGCTAGGCTACGAATTGCAGAAACCGGTCTTTCCGCCTCTATTACCCGCATTAAACAAATTAGAGTCAGCCTAGACAAGAGCGTCCTCAAGGCACCTTACAAGGGAATAATTCAGCGCAGGTTCGTAAACGAGGGCAGCATTATTGGACCAGGCATCACCGCCGTGTCTCTGATTGAGCAAGATCAAATAGAAGCTATTATTGGGGTGCCCGAGTCCATGGTTCATCTCTTGGAGCGGGGCAAAAACTACGAGTTTACAGTGAATAGCAGACAGATTACTGGGTCGCTAAAATCATTGCTGCCTCAGGTTGACTCAGCTACTGGAACTATTACCGCAATCTTTGCTCTTCCGGCTCCTAATCTATTTGCCGGGAGTCTTGCTGAAGTTCGCCTGATGACTACTATTATTGAGCCAGGATTTTGGGTCCCTTTAACAGCGATCACTGAGAGCCAGAGAGGATTATGGTCGGTGTTTTCCGTGGAAAGATCAGAGGAATACTATACGGTAAGGCCACGCCTAGTAGAAATAATCCATCAGGGGGAAGATTCAGTTTACGTTCGCGGCTCCATAGGCGAGGGCGATCTCATTATTAGCAGCGGAACAGGCCGAGTCGTACCTGGCCAGCAGGTGGACGTAATTACACAGTCTTTTTACAACGCAGTTACACCTGTAAACCCCGACGAATGAACCCAGATATATCCAACCTCTTCTATCGCTTACCTAGGCTAACGTTCCTAGCCATCGGATTTATTTTACTTACAGGAATATCTTCCTTTCTAAACCTGTCGCGTCAGGAAGACCCCACCATGACCGATCGTTTTGCTACGGTGGAAATTTTCATGCCCGGTGCCAGTGCCGTGCGCATGGAAGCCCTGGTTACGGAAAAGGTTGAGAATGCATTACGCGAAATCCCAGAAGTAAAGGAACTTTCATCAACTAGCAGCGAAGGCTTCACCATCATTCAAGCCAGATTGCATGATTCCGTCGGCAAAGATCAGGTGGACCTAGTGTGGAGTGAAATCAGAAACAAATTAGTGGATGTTGAGCCGGAACTTCCTTCACAGGCAATGAAACCCCGCTTAGACGTTAGAGGATTGGCGGCCGTGACTCTGGGAGTGGCTGTAACCAGCAGCAGTACACCACTTTCGGTATTGGAGCGGGTCGCTCGAGAATTGCGCTCGAGAATTGCCACCCTGCCCGGAACTAAAAACACTGAAATCTACGGCGAGCCAATTCAAGAGATTGTCGTCGAGGTGGACCCTAATGCCATGGCCAGGGCCGGCCTGTCGATTCCACTGCTGAGCAATCTCGTCGGCACTAGCGATACCAAAATCAGCGCCGGTGAATTAAACAACAGCAGCAGCTCATTGATAGTAGAGGTAAAGGGCGAACTGGATTCCGTGGAACGCATTAACTCAATTCCCCTTGGTGTGAGTGGCAATGGCCAAATTCTCCAGTTGTCAGATATCGCCACCGTTGCCAAGCGCTATATTGACCCGACTGAAACCATGGCGCTGATTCACAATCAGCGTGGGATTCTGGTTACCACTACGATGGAGACTGGCCGCCGTGTGGACCAATGGTCGGACTCTGCAAAACAGATCGTAGACCAATACCGAGATGAATTGCCCGAGCAAATTGATCTCGAAATTATCATCGACCAGAACTTCTATGCCGAAGAAAGACTGTCCGCACTGTTGGGCAACTTATTGCTAGCCATTACCTTCGTGCTGGTCTCTCTGTTCTTTCTTATGGGTTATCGGGCCGCATTGATAATCGGTACAGCCTTGCCTCTCACACTTGCTATGGTTCTTGCTGGTTTGAGCATCCTCGATATTCCTCTACATCAGATGTCAGTTACCGGCTTGATCATCGCGCTGGGCTTGCTAATCGACAACGCTATCGTAGTGGTGGAGGAATACAAAATTCAGCGAACGAGGGATAAGTCCCACAGCGACGCAATTTCTGCCGCCATCAAACACTTGTTTGTTCCTCTACTCGCTTCAACCTGCACAACCGCATTTGCCTTCTTACCAATAGCGTTAACACCTGGTGGCATTGGTGATTTTACCGGCAGCATGGCAATCTCCGTGGTACTGTCCGTCTCCGCTTCTTTTGCCCTTGCCATGACTATTATTCCAAGCGTGACGGCGATGATCGACAAACGATTTCCCCTAAAACCGAATCAGCCCCAACATTGGTGGATATCGGGCTTCACACCCACGGGACTCAGCAGTTGGTATCGACGTTCTGTTTCTTTGGTGCTAAAAAAACCTGCTTTGGGGGTTGGGGCCTCCTTAATTTTGCCAATTTGCGGATTTCTTGTGGCCCAAACAATGACCGTTTCTTTCTTTCCACCGGTGGATAGAAATCAGTTTCAGATACAGCTAAGCCTTCCTGCCAGCACATCATTGATAGAAACTAGGCTGGAAGTTGAGCGAGTACAGGCCTATCTTTCGGCAGTCCCTGAAATAAAAGACAGCCACTGGTTCCTCGGCGAGACGTCTCCAGCTGTGTACTACAACATGTTGCCTAGCAGCGATAGTAAAGCGAATTATGCAAGTGCATTTGTCACCACACATGACGTTGATGACCCTAGAAATATACTCCCCGATTTACAAAAAAAATTAATGTTTGAATTCCCTAACGCACGCATCATGGCAGTGCCTTTTGAGCAAGGCCCGCCTTTCTCCGCGCCAATCCAAATCAGAATCATCGGTCCCGATCTATCTGTTCTAAAAGAGCTAGGGGAAGAAGTTCGTCTAGTGCTCTCGAGAACGCGAGACGTCACCTACACTTCCGCGACGCTTTCTGGCGGGGCGCCGCAGGTATCCGTATTTACCAATGAGAATAAAATTCGTATGCTTAACCTTAACAACCAAGACATACCGCGACAATTAAACAGCGAATTGAGAGGCGAACTGGCAGGAACCGTGATGGAAGGAACCACAGAAATTCCGGTGCGCATCAGACTACACAACGGCTCGCGATCAGAAGTCTCAAATCTGGCCAGCCTGCCGCTGGTAGCGGCTACTAGTAGAAATGGCTATCGGGGAATTCCACTGGAACAAGTGGCAAACCTTAAATTGGAACCAGCACCAACGCGAGTAGATAGGCGGCAGAATCAGCGGTACAATACGGTATCAGGCTTTCTTCTTCCTTACACTTTCCCGAGCCTAGCAGCAAATGATTTCCGCAAGCGTATAAGCGCAAATGAAATCGCTCTTCCCAAGGGCTATCGCATCGAATATGGCGGCGAAGAAGAGGAGAGAGGTGATGCAGTATCGAACATACTAACCACTTTTCTCACTTTTCTCTGGCTGATGGTTGCTGTCATTGTTCTGTCTCTGAACTCATTTCGTTACGCCGCTGTAATTGGGCTTGTGGGTATATTGTCAGTGGGACTGGCTCTGCTAGGAGTTTGGGTTTCAGGCTATCCGCTGGGTTACACCGCCCTAATCGGCACCCTAGGCTTGATCGGGCTTGCCATTAACGGCGCCATAATTGTGCTTTCAGCTTTGAAGGCAAACACGGATGCTGTCGCCGGCGATGTTGAGGCAGCAACTCATGTGGTTCTTGAATCAACTCGGCACATCATCTCCACCACCATAACTACGATAGTCGGATTTATACCGTTAATTCTATTCGGTGGACATTTTTGGCCACCACTGGCAATGGCCATTGCCGGCGGTGTTGCTGGCTCCGCGATTCTAGCCTTGTATTTGGTCCCTGCACTATTTTCCTACTTCAGTCGCAGAGATCTACGACGAATAAATAAATTACAGCCCGCACATGAGCCCCTTAAAATGAGTTAAAACATAGGACTCTAGCGTCGATATCTAATCCAGCACGTGAAAATCCACTGTTAGTAATGTTATAATAAATTTCGAAAACAGCATCAGAAGAATTGTTCTATATGTCATTTAACACGTGGATGAATTCCATCATTGTTGCTGGCCGGGATTTATTGGTACGTAATGCCAAAGACAGTAAAAATGGAAAAACAATCGCCGAACTCTGCCAAGAGCTGAGTTCGAATAAAGGCGAAGCTATGGGCACCGCCCTCGCCTGCGCCGTAGTCTTTGCTTATAAGGAAATGAACAGCGACGAGAAGCTTGCCTTCTTCCAGCTACTGATTAGCGACTACAGCCCCGACGCCAAAGAGATTATCAGCTGTGCGGAAACCTTTAGCAGCGACTCATCGCAGGTAAATCTGAAAGCGCTGAGTAAAGCGGTTGAATCGCCACGCCAACATTTATTTCGCCGTATCAATATGTCACCCACCGGCACACCGACGCTGGTTGAACTACGCAGTTATTTGCAAGGTTTGCTGAATGAGTACCCAGAACTGGGGCCGATTGATGATGATTTAAAACATTTGTTAGAATCTTGGTTTAACCGCGGGTTTTTGAAAATACGCAGTATTGACTGGAAAACTCCCGCCCATATCCTAGAAAAACTTATCGCCTATGAAGCGGTACATGAAATGAACGGGTGGGATGATCTACGCCGACGCTTAGAGGATGATCGCCGCTGCTTTGCCTTTTTTCACCCCGCGCTAGAAGACGAACCGCTAATATTTGTTGAAGTCGCATTAGTTAAAGGCTTGGCCACTGCGGTACAACCCCTACTAGCTCCAAAAAGTGAATCTGCTGAAACCGAAGAGCCCGATACAGCCATCTTTTATTCCATCAGCAATTGCCAAGAAGGCCTTAAAGGGATTTCATTTGGTAACTTCTTAATCAAACAAGTAGTGATGGAATTACAAGATGAACTGCCGCAGCTGACACAATTTTCGACACTGTCCCCCATCCCCGGCTTCCGCCTCTGGATCAACAAAGCGGTTAGCCAAGAAGATAGTGCGATATTGAGTGCAGATGAAAAAGAATTACTCACCACGCTATCAATTGAAAACTGGCACCAAGACAGCCACCCCGACGAGCTGACAAAATCGCTGTTAATGCGATTATGTGCTCACTATCTTTATAATGAAAAACGCGGTACCGCACCGCTTGACCCTGTGGCTCGCTTTCACCTCGGAAACGGCGCTCAGATTGGCCAGCTCAATTGGCTTGGGGATGTATCGGAAAATGGTCTCAAACAATCTGCAGCTATGCTAGTTAACTATCGCTACGAGCTGAGTAAAGTTGAAGAGAACCATGAAGCCTATGTCAATGACCATAAAATCGCCTGTTCTAAAACAGTAGTAGATTTAATCGGTGCACAGTGAACATAGCGATAATCTAAGGTACGACTGCCGCGATATCTAGGGGCGGGTTTAGATCAACGATAGTGATCGCTAATGCGAGTAGCCCCGATATGGGATATTCTCACTATTAGAAAATAAGTGGCATGCTAGTCACCTTTCGGGAATGTAGGAAAAGAATCTTATTAGCCACTGAGGTTAATCGACGTCGGTGCTTCTTCACCCGCTTATGCTCGACGTTAGCTTCTCCATCGCAGTTTGTCTTTATCTGAACCTTGCCCGTCTCACTTTTGATTTTTTTACTGTCGCTTTCACAAATGCTTGAAATCTTGATTTTTTCATCACTCTATACCTTCCACACCTAGACCTAGGCTAAGAATAGGCAATGGCACAGTATTCGTTACAGGGTTCAGTCTACCTATCTCCGTCCATGAGCACGACGCTTACTATTCCTAGCCCCAACACACGGCAACATTTTAGCCACGGTTGACAAGCCAACGCTCAACCCTAAGACCATGCTGACACTTGAAGATGAATGCCGCTTGGTAACGGCTGCACCTAGCTAGGCATGGTATTGGCATCGCGACACACGGTCGACCCCAGGCCAAAATTCTTGCAGCTATTTCTCTGCAATAGTCTCAAATACTATAGTGAGTCCCGCAATTCGAACAGTGCGTCAAGATACAATCACTGTTAACGAGGGGTAAATCGGATGTCACTTACGGCAGAGGTAGTACTCTTTTATTTTGCTCTTTTTACTCAACGAACAGACTATGGAATTTAAGAGTCCGTTGCTCCAGTGCGAATCAAAAGCTGCGATCAACCCCCAAGCCATTGTTTTTACGCTGTCACCATTTATATTATTGCACCACAGCCGATTGGCTTCATAGCTGATGGTGATGCCCCGCTCGGCCACCTATCTTCAACGTCGCGGTGACTTAGCTTGAATCGATGGTAAAGCCAGATGGCATATTGAATAATCTCGGGCGAGAATCTGTGACGCCTGACCATTTTTGATTAGGTCATACACCAAATCTTGACAGAATAGGAGCTAACTTGTCAGTACCCTTTATTTGGTTGGAAGTTTGTGCCATTGCCGATGAACCATCTCTAACGAGTTCTACCTAAGTGCCACTGCCAACGAAGACAAGCAATAATGTTATGATCTGCATTGTTCTAATTTATCGATATGTTTAAGGATACCACCATGAAATTATCTTCCCTCTGCCTGCCCGCCATTTTAATCCTGCTTGCAGGGCCTTCTTTTTCTCAGGATGACTCTCATATGGCTAAAGTGCTACGCGTGTTATCTAATACTCCGCTTATAGATGGTCATAATGACCTTCCTTGGGCCATTCGTGAAAGTGTGACTTCTCCTCACGACGTGAATGCACCGGAACATAATCTGCGGCAGCGCACGGCGTTTCATACTGACATTCCTAGGCTTCAAGAAGGAATGCTAGGTGGACAGTTCTGGTCTGTTTATATTCCTTACAGCCCAGTTAATTCCGGTGCGGCACAGGCGCAACTTGAGCAGATTGACATCGCAAATCAGATTATTGCTCGCTACCCAGATGTATTCGCCGCCGCTTACTCCGCCTCGGATGTAAATAGAATTTTCGGCGAGGGCAGAATTGCCTCCATGCTTGGCATAGAAGGTGGGCACGCAATCGAGAATTCCCTCGGCGTATTGCGCGCCTATTATGCAATGGGTGTGCGTTATATGACCCTAACCCACAACGGCACGCTCGATTGGGCCGATGCTGCTAACGGTGATCAGGTGCACGGTGGGCTTACTGAGTTTGGTAATGAAGTAGTACGTGAGATGAATCGTCTGGGAATGATGGTGGATCTATCTCATACCTCAGTTAGCACCATGAGCGATGCGCTGGATGTATCCGTGGCGCCGGTGATTTGGTCGCACGCCGATACCAAGGCACTTAATGATGTTGGACGTAATGTGCCGGATGAGATTCTACGCCGATTGCCAGACAACGGTGGTGTGGTGATGATTACCTTTGTTGGCAGTTTTCTTACCAGCAATGACGAAGCCACCATTGCAGATGTGGCGAATCACATTGAGCATGTGGTTGAAGTCGCAGGTATTGATCATGTAGGTATTGGATCAGACTACGACGGTACCGATTCCTTGCCGGTTGGAATGGAAGATGTATCTACATATCCTAAGTTATTTCTCGAACTCTCTATAAGAGGCTGGTCAGAAAATGATATGGCGAAGTTGGCCGGTGAGAATATTCTACGAGCGATGAGTGAAACCGAAGTTGTTGCCCGTCGCCTGCAGCGAGAGCGAGGACCTTCGATGGCTACAATTGAAGAGTTAGACGGAAATTAAAAGCGGGAAATGCACGCAAAGCCCCACTTCAGGACACTGGCCGGAAACTAGCTGAAAACAAAACTCAATGTGACATTTAAATGAAGAAATACAGACTAGCATCACTGACCTTTCTCACCCTTAGCTTATTCAGCAGTGTCGCTGCCCACGGGCAAGACTACCAGACGCCCATTGAGCAAGGCCTGGCTGACTCGGACATTGACGTATCCGAACTTTCCATTGATGAACTACTCGAGCGCTTTAATGTGCCGGGTGTAAGCATTGCCGTGATCCGCGATTTTGACATTCATTGGGCTAAAGGCTATGGCATAGCCGATGTAGAGAGTGGGGCAGCGGTGAATACCGAAACCCTGTTTCAAGCCGCTTCGATCAGCAAGCCGGTGAATGCCATGGCATTACTAAAAGCTGCCGAGGAAGGCAGGTTCTCCATCGATGAGAATGTAAACAAGCTATTGTCTTCGTGGCAGATCCCAGAGTCAGAACACACAGAATCAGCATTCGTCACGCCGCGCATGCTTGCTAGCCACACATCAGGTCTGGGTGATGGTTTAGGGTTCCCAGGGTATGAGCCGCAGGTAGCACTCCCAAGTTTACCGCAAATTTTCGATGGTGCAGAACAATCCAATGTCGGCATGGTTCGCATGGCCCGGCCACCGATGACCGCTTACCATTATTCCGGCGGCGGCGTAACGATATTGCAACAACTGCTCCTGGACACCTATGACAAGCCTTATGCTGAACTGCTACAAGAAATGGTGTTGGGGCCAATCGGCATGTCATCGAGTACCTTTGCGCAGCCACTACCTGTTGATCGAGATAGCAATGCGGCGCGGGCCCATGGTATTTCAGGGGCAGCGATGGGACCAAAATGGCACGTCTATCCGGAACTAGCAGCGGCGGGTCTGTGGACGACTTCGACAGATCTCGCAAAGTTCGCCATTGAGGTG
>MDTF01015210.1_pt1 | contig 10542 bp, 8 predicted proteins | sample 811191 | NCBI WGS metagenome assembly MDTF01 (sample SAMN05326649, study PRJNA326480) | marine metagenome | isolation source: seawater | place: Southern Ocean | collected 2011
TGGTTATGCATTTAGAGTTACATTCTTAAACAAATGTGATGATATTGAAAAAAACACTATAGCTGAATATTATCAAAGGTGTTTTGGTGACGAATTACCAGAGTCTATGATAAATATTCAGATTTAAATGAGCAATAAAGAAGATGATTTCAAAGAACAGTTCAAACAAGCTTTAATTTCTACAGCAAAAGTAATCTCTGAGGATTACAGACTTGATGATAAAAAATCTAATAAAAATTTAAGTTCCAAAAAAATAGACTTTTTTGATGTAGCTAATTTATCAAATAAAAGTGACTTTATTAAATTAAGAGCAGAAACAGATTCTGGTGCTTTAAAGAAGAGATTCTCAAATAAAGAAATATTTAATAAAAACTTACCAAAAAATTTATCCTGCAAGTCTCTATATAATATTGCTGAAAAAATTAGATATGAAGTTTTAGGTGGCAAAATGCTTAAAGGTATAAAAAAAAACTTAAGTGAAAACTATAGCCAAAAAATTAATTTAACTCTTAAAGATCAATTTAAAAATAAAGATGATGTTCCAATAACAGAAGCATTTGAACTTTATATGTTAAAAAAATTTTTTAATTTATAACTCAACTCTACATCTGCAAAGGTGCTAAGTTTCTGGGAAAAAGATTTTAACTCTTCTATCGAAGAACATATAGAGTTTTTAAATAAAAATTTAGAAGACCAAGATAATTACAGCTCAAAATTTTCTGAGATTCTTGAGGGTATGGATTTTTTTACCTCTGATAATGAAAAAAATGAAGAAAAAGAAAGTGAAAAAGATAACGATCAAGATAATGATAAATCTGAAAACAATGATGATGGCCAATCTGATGGACAAGAAGAAGATAAAAAAGATAAAGCTCAAACTAGTTTAGATTCGGGGTTTGACCTAAGTGACCAACAAATGGATGAAAAATTGGAAGACTCTGAATCTCTAAAAGAGAACATGGAGAAGGTTTTACAAAAAACCAATAAAAATAATGTTGAACAAGAATATAAAATTTTTACCAGTGAATTTGATCAGATTGCAAAGGCAGAAAGTCTTGAAGAAATAAAAGAAATACAAAAACTAAGAAAAAATTTAGATCAACAGTTAATTGTCTTTCAAGATCTAATCACTAAGCTTGCAAATAAATTACAAAGACAACTTCTTGCGAAGCAAAATAGAGCTTGGGAATTTGATTTAGAAGAAGGTTTATTGGATAGCTCCAAACTGCCAAGAATCATTATGGATCCATATAATTCATTATCTTTTATGAAGGAAAAAGATCTTGATTTTAAAGATACAATTGTAACATTATTAATTGATAACTCAGGTTCTATGCGTGGCAGGCCTATAACCATCGCAGCACTTTGTGCAGATATATTATCAAGAACTTTAGAAAGGTGTTCTGTGAAAGTTGAGATTTTAGGATTTACAACAAAAAACTGGAAAGGTGGAAAAAGTAGAGAGGCTTGGACCAGAAGTGAAAAACCAAAATATCCTGGAAGGCTTAACGACTTAAGACACATAATCTATAAGGGAGCTGATACACAATGGAGGCAGGCTAAAAATAACTTGGGCTTGATGCTTAAAGAAGGTTTGTTAAAAGAAAATATTGATGGAGAAGCAATATCCTGGGCATTTAATAGAATTAAAAAAAGAAAAGAAGAAAGAAAAATTTTAATGGTAATTTCAGATGGAGCACCAGTGGATGACTCTACACTCTCAGTTAATTCGGGAGATTTCTTAGAAAAACATTTAAAAAAAACAGTTAAATTTATCGAAAATAAAAGTGACGTAGAAATTTTAGCTATCGGAATTGGTCATGATGTTTCCAGATACTATAATAAGGCTATTAAAATAACAGATGTTAATGAACTTGGTGATGTAATGATTTCACAACTAAGTGGACTATTTGAAAATAAAAGTAAATTACATTAAAGATTTAACAGGTCTTTATTTTTCCATTTTATACTAATTTCAGCTCCACTTCTAGTTTTTGAATTTCTACACAATATGCTTGCAAAATTTTTTTCTAATAAAGTTTTGCCTATAAAAATTCCAAGTCCTAACCCAGACTTAGATATCTCGGAAGATTTAAGTGACTTAATATAAGGCTCTCCTATTTTGCTCAATACATCTTTAGGGTAACCCTCTCCATCATCTTCAATTATAATTTCTGTCAAATCACTATTGCTTTTTATTTTTATAAATACTTTACTATTCGAATACTTATTTGCATTTCCAATAAAGTTTCTCAATCCATAAACAATTTCTATGGACTTGGTAATGTTTATTGAGTTGGAATTTTGATCATAATTTATGATAAATTCTTTATCACTTATTTCTTGAAAAGATTTTACAATCTCATTTATATATTCCATCATACTTAAATCTCTATCAATAAATTCATCTTCAATTATGGGGTTTAATGTCAATTTCTTTAATATTTCACTACATCGCTCAATTTGGCTTAACAATAGCTCAATATCTTTTTTAACATCTTTATTATCTTTAAATTGTTTTAATAAATCTGCAGATATAATCTTTATTGTTGAAAAAGGAGTCCCTAAAGAGTGTGCTGCTGCTGCGGCTTGCCCTCCAAGTGATAAAAGCTCGTGTTCCTTTGACATAATTTCTTCCATTTTATTTAATGCTTCTTTTTTTAATCTAGACTCTGTACCAAATGTTAAGGCAAAATAGTTTAAAAAAACTAAAGCAATTATTAATGAAATTGGAATTGAATAATAATAATAAGAACTAACATGGTAGTGTTCATTAAGTGGATAAGGCAAAGGATACATAAAAAAAGTTAGTAAAATAATTGCTAAAGCAGTGATCAAAACTAATAATAAGTTTGTTCTAAAACCTAAATAAGCTGAAGAAAAAATAGTAGGAAGTATTAAAAATATTGTAAAGGGATTGGTAATTCCCCCTGTTAGATAAATTAAACCACTTAACTGTAAAATATCTATTAATAAAAAGGTAAAAGCTGTTTTATCTACTAATTGAGTTTTTTGATTAATATGAATTAAATATAAATTACTAAAACTTCCAATTAATATTATCATATTAGCCATAATAAAATTAAAGTTAAAATTAAAAATAAAATAAACTAAGTTTATAGTTGTTAATTGCCCAGTAATAGCAATCCATCTTAGGTTAATATATGTTGATTTTTTAAGAGAGAAGTATTTTGAAGTTTCAAAAAACTTCATTATTAGATATCAAGATTTTGAACATTAATTGCGTTTGATACAATAAAATCTTTTCTTAAAGCAACATCATTACCCATTAAAGTATGAATAAGATTTTGGTCTTTTTTTAAATCCTTTGAATATCGCACTTGTAATAAATTTCTTGTTTCAGGATCTAATGTAGTGCTCCATAGCTCTTCAGGGTTCATTTCTCCTAATCCCTTAAATCTTTGTATGCTCATTCGAGATTTTTCTTCATCAAAAACCTTTATAAATTCTTTGCTTCCTTTTTTTATTTTTTTTAGTTCCTTGCTATTATTCAAAATATATTCTTCTAATTCTTTTTCATCTTTTATATAAATTCCTTTTGTACCTTTATTAATCTTAAATAAAGGTGGTTGTGCAAGATATACATGTCCATTTTCAATTAATTTATTAAATGGTTTGTTGTTAAAAAAAGTAAGTAATAATGCTCTAATATGTGAGCCATCAACATCAGCATCTGTCATAATAATAATTTTTCCATATCTTAGATCTTTTAAATCTAGTTCATCAGTCTTTGGGTCCAAGCCAAGCGCATTAATTAATGTTACTATTTCATTAGAAGATATCATTTTTGACAATGCTTTTGTTCTATGTTCGCTTCCATCTTTGTTGCTATTTTTTTTAAGCGGAACCTCCTCAACGTAGGTATTAAGAATTTTACCTCTTAATGGTAAAACTGCTTGATTTGATCTATTTCTTCCTTGCTTTGCTGATCCACCCGCTGAATCTCCTTCAACTATAAATAATTCAGTCCCTTCTTGTTTTCCTATTTGACAGTCAGCTAACTTTCCAGGTAATCCACTTAGTTCTAAAGCACCTTTTCTTCTCACATTTTCTCTTGCTTTCCTAGCAACATCTCTTGCGAGAGCTGCTTGCATTACTTTTGCTAAAATAATTTTTGCTGTACTCGGATTTTGGTCAAACCATATTGATAGTTTTTCATTAATAATATTTTCTACAATCATTCTTACTTCAGATGAAACAAGCTTATCTTTTGTTTGTGAAGAAAATTTTGGATCAGGTATTTTTGCAGATAAAACACATGTAAGGCCTTCTTTAATATCGTCACCAGAGATAGTTAATTTATTTTTCTTTAATAAATTATGTTCAGTTGCATACTTATTTATAACTCTAGTTAATGCACTTCTGAAACCTAGTAAGTGAGTACCGCCATCTTTTTGATAAATATTATTTGTATAAGGGTAGATATCTTCACCATAACCTGCGTTCCATTTTAAAGAGCATTCGATTTCAATATTATCTTTGTTTCCCTCTATATAAATCGCTTTCTTAAATAAATCATTTCCCGTTTTGTTTAAAAGTTTTTCTCTTTTTTCATCTAAAAAATCAACAAATTCTAATACACCACCATCAAATTTAAATTCAATTATTTTTTCTTTTTTTTGATTTAAATCGTTAATTGTAATTTTAATTCCTTTATTTAAGAATGCCAATTCTCGCATTCTTTTAATAATTATATTTGGACTAAATTTTATTGAAGAAAATATTTCTTTTGAGGGTAAAAAATTTATTTGAGTTCCAGTTTCTTTTGATTTTCCTATGGCCTTAAGTGGGGCTTTTGCATCTCCATCCTTAAATTCTATAAAATATTTATTTCCATCCCTGTCTATTTCCAACTTCAATCTTTCTGATAAAGCATTTACAACCGAAACTCCAACTCCATGTAATCCACCAGACACCTTGTATGAATCGTGATCAAATTTACCTCCAGCGTGTAGTTGAGTCATAATAACCTCTGCTGCTGATTTTTTTTCCCCTTTATGCATGTCAACAGGTATTCCTCTACCATCATCTCTCACTGTAATTGTTCCGTCAGAATTAATTTTAATATCTATATTTTTACAATGTCCTGCCAAAGCTTCATCAATGGAGTTATCAACAACCTCATAGACCATGTGATGCAAACCGGTTCCATCATCAGTATCTCCAATATACATACCTGGCCTTTTTCTAACTGCCTCAAGACCTTTTAAGACCTTAATGGAATCTGCCTGATATGTTGAGTTATTTTTCATATTTTTAATAAATGGGAATTAATTAATTATACCATTTTTTTTAAAAAAAAAGATGAAAATTAATTATTAGCAACTATTAAAAATCATAAAATAAGCGTTGTTTTTAAAGGATTAAATTAGAGTAAAAGTTTATGTAATTCAAAATCAAGATATCTTTAAATTATAGTTGCTTTTCTTACTTCTGTAGTAATGGCGGAGAGAGTGGGATTCGAACCCACGGTACCTTTGACAGTACACACACTTTCCAAGCGTGCGCCTTAAACCGCTCGGCCATCTCTCCTATTTTATAAAGTATCTAATAAGATAATTAAATTGATATCTTAGATTTCTCAAATAAAATTTGACTGTATCATTTAAAATAATCCTAATAAATCTAATGTTGCTTTGTTGACGTTTTAACATACCTTTACTAAATTCATTTGGGTGTGAATGTTCATAAGTTACGTGATAAATATTGAAAAATTTACAAAATAATTTTTGAAAATTTGATAATTTACCATCTAACCCAGATCTTAAAGTAAAAAGAGGTTTTTGTTTACCATCATTACTTAAAATTTTTGATATTCCAATTAACTCATATTCAGAAAACATTGAGCCGTTAAAAATTTGATGTTCATTAAAAACTGCTTTTAATACTATTTTAGAAATCCATTCAGAAGTGTTCATAGACTCTTGTTTTATAAAATTATTAAGTCTTTTCTTTAATGCATCATTATCTTTCAAACTAATAGAGATAAATTGTGTTAAGGAAGAAATAAATATTCGCGGTAAAGTGTCAAAAATTCTTTTAACTGTCGAAAAATAAGGTCTATGAAATTCAAATAAAGTTCCATAATTATTTGATTCATCTTCATTAAAAAATTTAATCTTTTTTAGTATTATTGTATCGGCATCCCAAATTATAATTTTTTCATTATTTTTGTCTATAAAATCTATTATATAGGAAATCTTTAATACTTGCTGATAATACCAACTTAATCTTTGTTCAAAAGAATCTTTATAAATCAGATTATTAGATAGCTCATTAAAAAAAATCGTAAATTTTGATAAAGATAAAACCTCATCTTCATTTATGATGTTGCAATTTTTAAAATTAAAATTTTCTTGAAATATAGAAACGTCTGTTTTTGGACAGATAATATGAAACTGTAAATTTTCATAAAATTTTGAAAAATTTTTATAATTATCTTCAACCAAAGAAATATCACGAGCTAAAGATACCTGACAAATATTTATTGTATCATTATTCATTATTGTATTTTATTTTTATAATTAATTCCCATCCAAAATAATAAAAATTTTAGTATACCAAATAAGTAACAAGCGTTTATTAAAGAATTTTTTAATCTAAAAATAATTAAGTTAAGCATTATAAAAATAATATTTTGTAATAATTGTCTAATAATTTTTATCAATCTTAATTTTTTATTTTTAAAAGAAAATAAATATTCACCAAATTTAAAGTTAATATTTCTTATCAATAATGTTTGAAAATCGTTTTTTGACGATGTTCCACTTTTATGAAAAGCTATGGAGTCTAAATTTATGTATATCTTATAACCTTTGTTTTTTATTCTTGATGAAAAATCTATATCTTCCCAATAAAAAAAGAAGTCTTCATCAAACATTCCAAATTTAGTAAATTTTTTTTTCTTTGCCATAAACGCAGCACCTATCATTGTATCTACAACTAGTTGTCTTCCTGTATTTTTTTTATTAATTTTATAATTTTTTAAACCATTTATTTTTGGAACTGAAACTAGGCAATTTTTAAATTTATCAAAATTTATTTTTAGTGCTAAAATTGACTTTACTGAAATCTTAATATCCGGTTGTGTTGAAAAAAAATATTTGGTTTTAACCTTTCTAATTAAGTAATTTTGAGCAACAGCAAAACCACAGTTTTTTTTTTTCAAACCATAATATTGAATATTTGGTAAAATATTTTTTAAATATTTCTTAGTATCTGCATTGTTACTCTGATCTAGTATCATTACAGGAAAATTTTTGTATATTATTAAATTTTTTAATAAACTTTTTGAGGTTTTGTATAAAAGAATTAATACTGTAATATCTTTATGAATCATAAAATTTAGTAAATAATATATAAAGTTAATTATAAAGATATATCAAATATTTAAAAATAATGAATAACCTAAAAATATTTTGTGTAACTAATTTACCCCTACCCAAGCTAGAAGAGTTAGATTTAAATCTTGCTGGTGTTGGTCCAGATTTATTTCCTAGCAATTATATTAACACACAAATAGGTGAAAATATTCAGTATAAAGAAAAACATTATTCAGAGTTAACTTTCCATTATTGGTTTTGGAAAAATAAACTAAATGAGTGCAGGGATGATTCCTGGATTGGTTTTTGTCAAAAAAGAAGATTTTGGGTAAAACCTAACCACGCACCAATCAAAAACTTAGGTGATTTAAATAATGCATTATTAAGAACAATTCCTAAAGAGTGCTTAAATTCGGAGGCTATTATTTGTCAACCGATTCCTGTGAGTCCTGCAAAAAAAATAAAGATGATTAAAAGAGGCTGGAAAAATTTATTAAAAGATCCTACAATTTTTTTTGATCATTCAAAGCAAACTATCAAACTTCAATTTGATATGCACCATGGCTATGGCATTCTTGATAAAGCTATCAATGTCATGAATAACAACGATAGAAATGAATTTAGAGACTTTGTTAATAACAAAGTCTCTTTTAGTCCAAATATAATGTTTATTACTAAAAAAAGAATAATGCATAATTGGTTTGTAGATTTATTTAACTGGCTATCAGAATGTGAAAAAATTTTTGGCTTTAATAATCTAAAGGGTTACGACCAGATAAGATTGTATGCATATTTGTCTGAAAGATACTTACCATTCTGGTTTGAAAAATATACGAATTCTACTTATTCACCTTGGAAATTTATAGATATTAATTTACTTGATTAAATAAATTATAAAATCCAATTTTTATATTGTGGTAAATTGTCTTTTAGATATTTTGGAAATTTGTTATCTACTGGTATTGTAAAATATTCATGTGATCTTCCAATAATATCTTGTTTGTTTTCAATATTTTTTTTAATACTATTGAGATCTAAAAACTTATTATCAATTTTTTCTTTAAATATGTATGGGTCATTCGTTTCACATAAATTATTGTATTTATATAGAAGCTCTTCAGGTGTTTTAAGATTACAAAAGTGCCAACCTCCATTATCTAATATATTATTTAACCTAAATTTATCTAACCTCCAAAACGGTCTTTTCTTAAATTTCAATTCCCTCAACCACTGTGGTGATTTTAAAAATTTTTTAACACATATTCTGCTACCATGCCAAAAAGGATTTGTTTTACTCTGTAAGTTAAATTTATAGTAAAAATGAAACTGTTTAAAGCATGCATATTTCATTTTATAAGAAAATAAATTTATAACTTCTGGATTTGGTATTTCATCTAGATCAGAGATAATTATCAGATCATCCTCTGAAGCATCAATTATTCCTCTCTTAATTGCGTTTCTTTGAAAATTTTCTCTTAAATAAGGGTTATCACCATCTGGTAAATCCTCAACAGGTATATAAATAATTTTATTTTTGAATTTATGAAATTTATTAATATCAAAACGAAGTTTTTTAGAATTATTTTGCCAAGTTTTATTTCCTTCAACAATTACAAAAAAATCAACATATTCATCTAATATATTTAATCTTAAATCTAATAATAAATCTTCATCCCAGTATGAAAAACAATCGTAAATTTTCATTATTTTTCCTTACTAATTTTTAGAACACCTATAAATGCTTCTTGGGGTATTTCTACTTTACCGAACTGTTTTCCTCTAGCTTTTCCTTTTTTTTGTTTATCAAGTAATTTTCTTTTTCTATCTCTTGCTCCACCACCATGAATTTTAGTTAAAACATCTTTTTTAAAACCTTTAATAGTCTCTCTAGCAATAATTTTTCCTCCTATCGCAGCTTGAACAGGTATCATAAAATTGTGTCTAGGAATTAAATCTCTTAATTTTTCACAAACTTCTCTCCCGACTGTTTGTGCAAAATCTTTGTGTACCATCATTGACAATGCATCAACAGGTTCTGCATTTACTAAAATTCCAAGTTTAACTAAATCGCCTTCTCTATGACCTATAATTTCATAATCAAAGCTCGCATACCCACTAGTCATTGACTTTAATCTATCGTTAAAATCAAACACAACTTCATTTAAAGGAATTTCATAATTTAGTACCGCTCTATTGCCTGAATAGCTTAGATTGGTTTGAATGCCTCTCTTATCTTGGCAGACTTTTATTATAGCTCCTAAATACTCATCTGGAGTAATAATGGTTGCTTTGATCCAAGGCTCCTCAATATAGTTAATTAATGTTGGTTCTGGTAAGCTTGATGGATTTTGTAACTCAATTACCTCACCTTTATTCATGTGAACTTTGTAAACAACACCAGGCGTTGTTGTTAATAAATTTATATCAAATTCTCTCTCTAATCTTTCCGTGATAATTTCTAAATGCAATAACCCTAAAAAACCGCATCTAAATCCTAATCCTAATGCAGAAGAAGATTCTGCTTCATATGAAAAACTCGCGTCATTCAGTTGAAGTTTACCTAGTCCATCTTTTAATTTTTGATATTCAGAGCTATCTACAGGAAATAATCCACAAAATACAACTGGCTTGCTTGGTTTAAATCCTGGTAGCGCTTCTTGAAGTGGTTTGCTTGCATCACATATAGTATCTCCAACTTTTGTTTCTGATAAGACTTTTATTCCTGTTGTTATAAAACCAATTTCTCCAGCATTTAATTCATTAACATCTGTTGCTTTTGGAGTAAATACGCCTACTTTTTCAATTATATATTCTTGGTTATTAGACATCATTTTTATCTTCATATTTTTAGAAATTTTTCCATCAATAACTCTAACTAAAATAACTACTCCTAAATAAGTATCGTACCAACTATCAACTAATAAACATTTTAAATCTGCATCCTTTTCTCCTTCTGGAGCTGGTAGTGATACGATAATTTGCTCCAAGATATCATTAATTCCCTCACCTGTTTTCCCTGAACAAGGTATGGCATTTTCAGTATCAATACCAATAACATCTTCTATTTGTGTCTTTGTTTTTTCTAAGTCTGAAGCTGGTAAATCAACTTTATTTAAGACAGGGACTATCTCATGCTTAGTATCTAAAGCTTGATAAACATTTGCCAATGTTTGTGCCTCTACTCCTTGAGTGCTATCAA
>MDTF01000610.1_pt1 | contig 10538 bp, 12 predicted proteins | sample 811191 | NCBI WGS metagenome assembly MDTF01 (sample SAMN05326649, study PRJNA326480) | marine metagenome | isolation source: seawater | place: Southern Ocean | collected 2011
ATTAGTAATAGTATTAGTATTAGTGCAATAATTTTTATTAATCATCAATGAAGGTCTTCTGTAAACCGGCTTATCAAGCTCTTCACGATCAGTCATCTTTTGCAGGACATCATCTCTTATATTTTCTGGGAGACTTTCAAGATAGGCATTATCAAGATTTTGAGAAAAAAGCCATGAGGAGGTAATAAGAAATAGTGATAAAAATATTTTTTTCATTTGTTTAGAACCTCTTTAATTTCATTTGATGCTTTGAAGCCAAGCTTATAACTCTGTTTGATTATATATGATTCTTTAGTCTTTGGGTTTCTTCCAATTCTTTCTGGTGTAAGTTTCTTTTTAAAAGTACCAAATTTTGATAATTTAACTACTTTTGATGAGGAAGTTTCTTTAATAATTATACTTAAAAGTCTATGAACTAAGGCTGAACTAGAATTCATTGGAATTTTTAATTTGACAGAAATTTTTTTAGAGATGTCATATTTTTTTATAGTCATAATATTAAAAATTTAAGCTTTCCTAGTCTTCTTAAACCTATCGCTAAAATCGTTTTTTTCTACAACTTCAACAGATGAAGGTATTTTGTATGATTCAATCTTATTTTTACAATAGCTGTTAATAATTTTTCTGGCTTCTCTATTTGTAACTTCTATATTCATTACCACTTTTACTTTTACGCTTTGTCCCATAATAGGGTTTGCCTCTCCATAGACAGTGCAGTCTTCTATTTCAGGCATTTCTAATAATAAACTCTCTATTTCTGTTGGAAGAACTTTCTCACCACCAATATTTATCATTTCTTTTGATCTTCCAATGATCTTTATATAACCATCATCAGATTCTTCAGCTAAGTCTCCTGTATCAAACCAACCCTCGCTATCAAAACTTTCCATGCTAGCGTTAAGATATCCTGATATTTGTGTCTTACTTCTCAAAAATAATTTTCCATCAATTATTTTGTAATCTGAATCTGGGTCATCAAATTTCATAAACGTACTCTCAGAAGACTTAGATTTCATTTGAGTAATGCCAGTTTCGCTAGTCCCAAAAGTCTGGAGAAACCTTACTCTTTTAAATATACCTCTTAGTTTTAGCAATAAACTTTCTGGCATAGATTCAGTTCCATAGGTAATCATTCTTAAGGAACTTAAATCAAACTTATTATGTGAGTCACTAATTGTTAGTAAATTTAGGAAGGTCGGGGAGGCAGGCAATACTATAACTTTGTATTTTTCAATGAGTGAGCAAACATGCAAGGGGTCTCTATTTAAAGGAATCACCATAACTCCTCCCATCATCAAAGATCCTAATAAAGTATTAATTCCACCTATGTGATCAAACATTAAAAAAATCATCATCACTAAGGATTTAGGCTTTTTATTCTTGTGAGCTAAGCATAAATTTTCAAGATTTTGTAGCATTGCTTTTGGCTTTCCGGTACTGCCACTACTAAAAAGTATCAATCCAGGACAATCTTCTAATTTTAAATCGTCTATCAGGTCATGAGAGGGTCGCGTCTGATTAACCTCATGAATACTCAATGAATTATTTTCATCAAATGTAATCACTAACTCGCATTTAGATTCTGCTATTCTTAAATCCTGCTCTTCAACAATGCCTGATGTGATAGGAACTATAATACAACGCTTATTTAATAATGTTAAAAATATAGATATTGAATAAAAACTATAATCAGAAACTATAGAAACTACAGAATTTGGAGGTATTTTTTTTATAGTCTCATTATCATAAATTGAAACTTGTCTGAGAATTTGTTTATAAGTATATTCTTGATTGTTAAATACAAGCGCTAACTGATTATCAAAGTTAGTCAAATTTTTAATTAACCAATGAGACTTATCAACCATTAACGCCTCCAAGATAAATAACCTGGCCTGTTATGAAATCACTTTCAGGTTTCATAAAAAAGTCTGTGAGGTTTCTTATATCTTTAAATTCACCAAATCTTTTTATAGCCTGATGATCAAAGAGTTTATTAATTTTGTCTTCTGGTACATTTCTAATTAAGTCAGTTTGAACTGGTGTAGGTGCTATTGCATTAACAGTTATACCATAGCCACCGAGTTCTTTTGCAACAGTTTGTGTGAAATTTGCAACGGCAGATTTGCTTGCTGCATATGTAGCCTCACCTTCCAGTCTGATGCCAGTAGCAACTGTTGAAAAATTTATTATTCTTCCATATCGTTTTCTTATCATGATTTTAGAAACTTCTCTGACAAAAAGAAAAGTACCAAACATATTAGTAGAAAATATATTTTTAACAGTATTATATGGAGTAGTTAGAGTGTGATTCATAGATGCGATTCCTGCATTATTAATAAGACAATCAATTCCTCCAAATTCTTTCTTTACAGAATTAACCATTTTTTTTACAAGATCTTCATCGGCAACATCTAATGAAAAGTGTCTGTAATTTTTATGATCAATTGATGAGTTTTTTCGGCTACATCCTGCAACAATAAAACCTTGTTCTAAGTAATATGATGCAAGGTTCTTACCTATACCTTTCCTTGTTCCTGTGATGATAATTACTTGCATCTTTATTTAATCAGATAATAAATTTTCAATATGTTTGCATAGTGATTCAACATTTCTAAAGGGAGAAGTTTTCTGGCTCATAGCTCTGTCGTCTGCAAGAGTTAGATTCTTACTAAATTTTTCGTCGATTAGTTCTTCTAGATCCGAGATAAATATTACTAGGCCCATGCTATCAAGGTTACCATTCTCTCCAAAAAGTTTAGTTTTTAAATTTGCATTGATAAGATTATCATTGCCATTTTCTGAGCCAAGATCTTTTAATGATTCAATAACTGTATCTAATATTTTATCCACAAGAACATCCTTAATAATAGGGTTTATTGGTGATTATAACCTAAAAATTTCTCTAAATAGACAGCAAATCCTTGTCAACAAGAATTTTTACTACTGGATATAAATCCCATACTGGAATTTTACATATTTCTGCAATATCAATTAAATCTTTTTTTCCGTCAGCATGAGTAATTAAGTTCATCATTACCCTTAATTCTTCTGAAGCCTTTGGTCCTCCAATAGACGGATACAAACCATGCTTTCCTAGTTGAGGTTCGCCTAAAACTTTAATCATTGGAAAAGAATTTTTTTCGATGGCTGTAATTGCTTTTTTTAGGGCCAAGAAACCACCCATTAATCCATCAGGAGTTACAACATTATCAAGATTATCAAGCGATGTATGATACTCAGGATACTCGCCGAACTTAGTTCTCATTATTGAGGCAATGGGAAGATCTACATTTGGGGAGCAGTATTGCCTTTCATCACTTCCCCTATCAGACCACTTATACTCAATAAAATTATTGTCTATATGTGAAAGAACATGTTTAGCAATCTTATCGCTGATTGTTTTACCATTTCTTGAAGGTAGGTAAGAGTAAGCTCTATTATCACCAATACAACTTATATTGTATCCAGCAATAATATTTTTTTTCATAGTCTCTATATTCTTACTTAAATAAGTTATTGAGCCTATTGTTTCAGGTATAAAGATAATTCTGTAAGAAAATTTTCTTTTTTCCAATGATGTTATCCATTTAGCAAGATAAGATGTTACACAGGGTCCGGACAATTCATTATTTGCCATTGAGGGGTGACAAATATAAGTCGACAAAAAAATCTCTGATTCAGTTTCTCCTTTTATAATTAATTCCCCATATGTTAAGAAGCCATCGAATAATTTGGAGTCTATGAAAACCTCATACTCTCCTTCTTCAAGCTTATCTCTATTATCTTGAGAAAGACAAAAGCCCCACCTTTCTTTGTAATAAGAAGTTATATAAGGTATGGCATCTTTTTGATTCTCTAATGAATATAAATGATTTTGAAGCTCATCTAATGACAACTTACCTTTAAACGGGATGCTGTAACCAACCAAATGAAGATTATTCTCATTAAAATTACATATTTTTTTTCCAGAAGGGGTCTTAATCCAAGCTTCATTTACATGCCATTCTTTGGGAATAATCCAATCAAAAACTTCAGTGCCGGAGGGAACATCATAAACCTTAAGATCAGGAATTACATTTTGAATTTCTTTTAAAGTTTTTCTAACGCCCTCTCCAGTCAAACTTCTATTTAATGGCCACAAAGCTTTGGCTAAGCCATAAATCTCATCTCCGCCCATCAATCAACCTCCTCAAAGTCGGTAATATCAAATCTTCTTTGCAGAATTGATAGTTTACTATCAATATTTTCTTTACATTCATTGGTTAGGATTGACAAATCATTTTGTGTGATTTGTTCTCCCCATACTTCTGTTAAATCTCTAGCTTTAATTGCAAAGACATTTTTTTCTAATGCATATACAAGACCCTTATCATCAAGGAGTTTTAATAAAAAATTCCAGTTATAATCTAAGCTCATTCCCATAGGTCTTACATGAAATGAAACGCTTGTTTCCTCTTCGTTATCAAAGCTTTTGATAAGTCCTTTAAATTCTTTATCATATCTATATCTTGGGGGACCTGCCTGGAATTCAACGAAATGAAGATAGGTGCAAGAATTTATAGCTGCTCCATAAAATATTATAGAGCCATCATTTGCAAATAATTCATTAAAAATTGAATTACTCTCAAAAGGAAAATTATCATAATGTGAGTTGAAATCTTCTCCAATTAAAAAAGAAAAAACTGGTACATTGGTTCTAGTAAGGTAACTAGATTCTCTAAGGAAATTAGATAAGACACCAACTTGACTAGGTGAGCTAGAAGGAGAATATTTTCCTGTAGTAGTAAAATCATAATTAAAAGATGGGTAGCATACTTCTGAATATCCAAAGCTATCAATCAAAATAGTCTCATGCTGTTTTAGAATATCAACTGGATCTAATTTCACATTTTTTTTTTGCTCCAGCAAGTGACGTGTCTGAAAGATATCTGTGTGTATTAAAAAAGGTCCTGTAATTTTTTTATTTAGCCGTATCATTTATTTTTAGATTTTAAATAATCAATTTTTTGTGCAGGGTTACCTGAAAATAATGACGGCTCATTTATACTCTCTCTTAAAATTGATCCTGCATCAAGTTTTGATCCAGAAATAATATTTATTCCAGGTAAAACTATTGAATTGATTCCAAATACACATCCCTTTCCAATATTACAATCGCCACAAATTTCTACTTTAGGAAATAAAGTACAAAAATCTTCAATCACAGTATCATGACCAATAACGACTTCAGTGTTAGTGAAAACAAATTTATTTAAGATTGGATCTCCTGTAAGCATTGTGTCAGGGGCAAGAATACAACCAGAATTTACCGTTGCAAATTGAGAAATATGACATGAGGGATGTATATATGGATCAAAATTGAGATCAAGCTTTGATAGCTCAATATATACTTTTTCCCTTATTTTTGGACTTGCTATAGCTATAAAAACAGTGTCATTAGAACTAAAAGAATCTTTAAAAGCTGCCATGTTACCTTTATAAAAATCACTATATTTTGGATTATTAAATCCATCTTCTGCCCAGCATCCTTTTATTTTATATCTTATCTTGGTTTCACTTAAGATATAACCAATCAGCTCTTTTGCAAGACCTCCAGTACCAATAACGTGTACATTTTTCATTTTTTTACAGCGAAGCTCCTCCATCGACCAAGAGTTCTGTTCCAGTTATCCATTTGCTGTCTTCAGATAAAAGAAATCTTATTGATGGAGCAATGCATTCCGTATTGCCAATACCGAGGGGATATTCTTGATTTATTTTCTTTAAATATTCACTTGTATAGATATGATCCCATTTCTTCAGAAGTTCAGTTTTTACCATTCCAGCAACTACTGAATTAACCCTTATCCCATTTAAACTCACTTCCTTTGCCAAGCTTTTTGCAAAACTATTAAGGGCACCTTTTGATGCTGCATACATGGACAATCCTGCTTCACCTTTTTTTGAAGCAATTGAAGACATAAATACTAAAGAACTTCCAGGGCCTGAATTGATACGACGATCCATAAAACCCTTAGCTAAAAAAATATTAGAAATAAGATTAACTTTTAAAATTTCATCTAATTTACTATTGGTTATTCCAGATACTGGGATAATATTTTGCATACCGGCTATTAATGCCATTCCTTTCAATTTTCCATGCTTTTTTACAATATCTTTTAGGCATAATGAAATATCCTCAGCAGAATTAGATAAGTCTAATTTTTCTAAAACAATATTTTCTGGATTAGCTGATTCTTTGTTAAGAGATTTGATGCTGTTTATATCGCGAGCGCAGCATATAACAAAAGCACCATGACTATTTAAATCAAGGCATACAGATCTGCCAATGCCTGATGATGCTCCAGTTATTAAGAATATATCATTGGAAGAAAAGATCATTTAAACTTATTCTAAGTTTTCTTTAACCAAGTCAAGAATATCTTGAACTGATTCACAATCTTCTAAATCTTTTGTAGTCAGAAGCTTATCAAATTCAGTATCAATTAAGACCATAACATTGAGCATTGACATAGAGTCATATTCTTCGATATCTTCTAATTTCATAGATGCCTGAATTAGATCATCTCTTTGAAGGACTTCTGTAAGTAGTTCCAAAAAAAATTCTTTCGTCATCTTATTCCTCTCTATATATTTTAACTTTAGGACAGTACTCTAATTTTAGATTAGTTAAGCATGAAGCCCACGATAGCCCAACCCCGAATCCTGAAAGAATAACATTTTTAGTTTCACAAACCAACTCATTGCCAAGTGAATCATTGATAGTACAAGGTATAGAGGCAGAGCTTTGATTGCCATATCTTTCAACAGTACTCATTGGTGTTTTTTCAATAGGTATCTTTAGCCTTCTAGCGATATTACTAATAATATATTTATTTGCTTGATGAAAAACAACATAGTCAATATCTTCAATCTTGAGGTTTGCATAATTAATAATATCTTTAATAGATTCTGGTTCTACTGATATAGAAAAATTAAAGACTTCTCCACCATTCATTATCAAATTTTCTTGTGAAAAGGTATTTCCTTCAGAGTTTGTTACCTCTTTCTTTGTTTCATTAGATTTTGGTAGCCTAAAACCTCCAGCTGGAATTTTAATATGCTCAGAACCATTTCCATTTGTATTTAATGAAAAAAATGTTTCATTTACATAACTGCTTCTTTCAACCAAAGATGCAGTGCCTCCATCTCCAAATAGGAAACCAGTCGATCTATCTTTATCATTGGTACATTTGCTTAATGTGTCTCCAGCTAGTAATAAAACTTTATTACATTCACCACTCTCTATCATCATATGAGAAAGCCATAAGCCATATACATAACCAGAGCATCCTAAATTGACATCAAATGAAGCACATTCATTGCTTAGATTTAGCATTCCATGAATAATTGCCGCATTACATGGCTGGAAATGATCCGGTGTTTGCGTCACAAAAATAAGCCCATCTATATCGTCTTTATTAATTTTTAAACCTTTAAGCAAATCGACTGATGCAGCGTAACATAGGTCTAAAGTGGTTGTTTTGCTCGTTGTAACATGTCTTTTGTTTAAACCAATATTCTTTTTTATTTTATCAATTTGTCTTGGATCAAAATTAGAAGATTTTGCATCCTCATCAAAATAGCGAATACTTGAAGGAACATATGAAACAACTCCAGATATTTTTGCTTTAGTAAATTTAGATTTTCCCATTATTATTTGTTTATTATACTTTTTGGATTTAAGCCTTGAATATCTATGCCGTCGATTACAGTTATTTTGTTTATAATTTCTAACATAACTTTATCGATTTCTACATCAGTAAGCGTTGATATCTTAGATTCAAAAATAAATCTAAATCCGACTTTTATTATTGATGTTTTAGGATTTTTAAAATAATCAAATACAAAAACACGTTTTAAATATTCAGCCTCAAATGACAGTAAAATATTCTCTAAGGTTTTAACCCTAGAGCCATCATCCAATGAAAAAGATAAATCCCTATAAGATGAAGGATATTCTGAAATTTCTTTATACTTTATAAAATAAGATGGCGGCTTGGATGAAGGCTTGTAATCTAAAATATTTTTTTTAATCATATTACAGTCTAATTCAAAATAAATAATAGGAGTTTTTGCCTTGCTATTTATAGAATCCCTAGAAATAATTTCTAAGTTTAAATATTCTTCTGGTATAAAGTCTTTAATTATAGAAGAAATATAATCAATATTAATCTTTTGAGAAAACTCTAAATAATTTTCACCAACTCTGCCACTCGCTATAATTCCAAGTTTTTTCTTCTTATTAATTAAGCCAGATGAGTTATATATGTCAGACAATTCAAATAGTTTAACTGAATCTTTTTGCCTTCTTTCGTTGTATTGAAGATTTTTAATTAAAGATTGTTTTAGATCTATCCTTAAGAATTCTCTATTTGAGTCGAGAGGATTATCAACTTTAATCGAATTATTCTCATTTCTTTTTTCAAATGGGCTGTTAATGACTTCATAGAAGCCATTATCAATAAGTAGACTTTTTATATTGTGGTCAATGTCGTTAATATGTTTATATTTATTAGCAGGAATGCTGATTTCTTTAGATTCAATATTATTATAGCCAATAGATCTAGCAATTTCTTCAGCTATGTCATTTTGTGTTTTGATATCATTTCTATGAGATGGTACTTGGATATTATTATTCTTAATTATAAATCCTAATTTCAAAAGATATTCTTTGAATTCTTGTTCAGAAATATTTGTTCCTAAGATTCGATTTATAAGATCTATGTTAAGTGGGATGCAGACTGGATTATAAACTATGTAATCTTTGTGAAATAATTCAACATTTCTAATTGTCACATGCTCTTCAACTATTTTTAGAAATCTTCGCAAGACTGATTCATGAGATATGGGATCAACCCCTCTTTCAAATTTATGTGCAGCTTCTGAATTTAAGTTGTACTTTAATGAGGTTCCAATAATTTTCTCAGGATTAAAGTATGCGCACTCTATAATTACTGATTTAGTGTCGTGGGAGCATGAGGTACTTTTACCACCCATAACACCTGCTAAATTAATAATTTCATCTCCCTTTAAAAATACGAGATTTTTTTTCTTTAATTCAACCTTTTTATCAAGAAGCGTTTCAAATATATAATCTCCTTCAATATAATTAAGTATGAATGCATCACCAATCTTAGAAGCATCATAGCAATGTGTAGGTTGGCCTGTTTCATAAGAAATATAGTTTGAAATATCAGAAAAAAAATTAGATTTATTAATTTTTAAATCAGAAAAATAGTTTTTTAATGAATTTTTGTATGCGATTACATCTTTTTCAATATCTATCTTCAAAAAAGAGATATGAGCACACCCATCCTCTGCATTATTTGTAAAATCTATCGAAAGAGGTTTTATTTCATCTTCATAAAAATCATGATCTAGATTGACGTTATAAAATAGTGCTAAGTCTCTTAAAAGACCATTGACAGAAAGACAGTCACCTCTATTAGGAGTAAATTCCATATTAAAGATTTCATTATCTATTTCATGCTCGTGCCCTAATTGAAAAAGCTTGTCTGATATTTCATTAATAGTGGGCTTAGATTCAATATGATGTATTAAATGCTTATAAGCTATTTTCATTTAAATTGGCCTAAGAAATCTAGATTTGATTTATAAAATTCTCTTATATCATTGACCCCATATTTAAGCATTGCTATTCTCTCGACGCCGAGTCCAAATGCAAGCCCACTGTAAATAGTTGGATTTATATTACAGTTTTGTAGAACAACAGGATTAACTATTCCGCATCCTAGTATCTCAAGCCATTTGCCTTCTTTAGATAAAATATCTACCTCGGCTGAGGGCTCAGTAAAAGGGAAATATGACGGCCTAAATCTTAATTCAACCTCTTCACCAAAAAGATTATGAATAATCTTAAAGATTAAATCCTTTAAGTTAGAAAAACTTACATTTTCATCAACATAAATTCCTTCAACTTGATGAAACATAGGTAGATGTGTTGCATCGTCATCTTTTCGATATACCTTTCCACCAGAAATAAATGCGAGAGGTGGTTTTTTTTCTAACATACCTCTAATTTGAACTGGGGACGTGTGAGTTCTTAAGACATTAGATTTGTTATTGACATAAAAAGTATCGTGCATTTGTCTAGCAGGATGAGATTTTTTAATGTTTAACATATCAAAGTTAAATTTCTCTGTTTCCACTTCAGGGCCTTCAACAACCTCAAAACCAAAAGATAAAAGAAGATTCATAATTGAATCCATCATGTGGTTTATCGGATGATGTGCTCCTAGCTCTTTGATTAGATTAGGAGGATTAATGTCATTGGATGAGGACATTGAACTAGTTTTTTAGCTAGTAGCTTTTTTTACAATCTTCTCGAAAGTTACACTATCAGTAACGGCTATATCAGAAAGAATTTTTCTATCTAAAGCAATATCTTTTTTCATCAAAGAGTTGACCAGAATAGAATATGAAACTCCTAGTTCTCTAGCTCCAGCATTAATTCTTGCTATCCAAAGAGCTCTAAA
>MDTF01002175.1_pt1 | contig 10538 bp, 9 predicted proteins | sample 811191 | NCBI WGS metagenome assembly MDTF01 (sample SAMN05326649, study PRJNA326480) | marine metagenome | isolation source: seawater | place: Southern Ocean | collected 2011
GCTGATTTTTGATCACCCCAACTGTCTCAAACCGCTCCATATCTAAATCTTCATTATCGGTAAAAAACTCTTCGAAGTCTTTTTCACCCGTTGTATCACTCTTAAAGAAATAACAGGGCCACTTCTTGTTTGCTATTAACTCTTCTGCCCTATCACGAGCTTCATCCTCAGATTTACATTCAAAAGGCTCGTAACCATGTGCTTTCAAAAAGCGAACTGCAATCTCGGAAAAAGTGATTAGATGCAGTTTTTCGCTCAACTTTGGGAAAAATATCTCTCTATTCTCTCCTAGCAAACCAGATAACAGGCAAAGCTCACCAGATTCCTGAGGCGTTACAAAGTATCGACGAACGTCATTGGGAGCAGCCAGAGGTTGTCGCTTAGCAAAGCGCTGGTTAAAACCATGTAAAAGAGAACCGTCAGAAAAAGCAACGTTTGCAAAGCGGGCCATAGAAATGTTTTGAGTCAAACTTTCACGTATTAAGAACATTTCCATAATTCGCTTACTTGCACCCATCATATTGACCGGGTTAGTGGCTTTATCAGTAGAGACACAAAAATACTTCTTAGCACCCATTTTTTTTGCTAATCGCACTGTCTTAATAGTATTAAAAATATTTACCATTATCATACGCATAAGCGTAAAAGGGTCTGACTCACTTCTGACATGCTTTAAGGCCGAGAGATTAAAAACGTAGTCATATGGGCCTTCAGCAGCCATTAGAGCCTCAAATTCAACTCCCCCACAGTCAAGTGCGAAGGTTCTAAAATCACCGCTGCCGTAGCCGACAGTGCTTCGAATATCTCGCACAAGTTCAACCATATTGTTTTCTGAAATATCTACTACATGAAGAACCTTTGGGTCACGCCTAAAAACCTCATGCGTCACAGCTTGCCCAATAGAACCAGAGCCACCAATAATCAGAAATCGACTACGGCCAATGATTGCCTTCAAGTCTTCTTCATTGTGCGTAACGTCTGGCGCAAACAACACATCAGTTCGGTCGATGAGAGATAAATAATCCATGAATTCTTACTCCTTTAAAGTTTAAAATATCAATATCAAAAAATAGAACTAGAGACTGGTAAAAGGTTTAACACTCATAACTCTGTATACCGTCATCATTATATATTTAAAATAGCCGCCTAGATTCAAACCACTCAGCATTTCTTGATCCAAAATAGCAAGACGAGTCGGGTCCCTCATATCTACCCCGTTAAGCTGAGCCAAGCCTGTAATTCCTGGCTTCTCGGAGAAAACACCACGGATCTTTCGCTGTGTGATTAGTTCCTCTTGAGTAGGTAAACAGGGTCGTGCTCCCACTAGACTCATATCACCCAGCAATACATTCCATAACTGGGGAACTTCATCCAATTTATGTTTTCGCAAAAACTGCCCAAGTCCTGTTATCGACTTTACATCAACCAGGTGAGTAGGCGCCGAGATAGTATTTTCACTCATTGTTCTAAATTTAAAAATTGTAAATGGCACTTCATTTTTACCAATGCGAACTTGTCGGAAAATAGGTTCACGCGTCTCAGAAAAACACAAAAGAACTATTATAATAATTAGGGGAGTGCCTATCAATATACCAACTAGTGAAAGAATAATATCTAAAAACCTCATCATACAAATACACTGAAAATTAATAATAATTTGCAAGTCATCCTAAGCGTGATTCAGGATCATGCACCCCATTCCTAACCACTGTTTTATTCAAACCCTCCTGCAAACAATAAGGAGGCTCCCAACCTAACTCCCGGCGAATCTTGCTACTATCTACTTGTAGCGAACCGACTAAACGCTCCACTTGATCTGCCTTCCTCAATAAAGTTCCCATCATCCTCAATAAGCCAATAGGCCAAGCAAACACACGTGATGAAACCCCAATAGCTTTAGCCAAGCCCCTTAGTAAATTAGGAGTAGAAACCGACTCACCATCACCGACTAGATAAGTATTGCCCACCGCGGCCTTGTGTGTAGAACAAGTTATCAGTGCATCGACTAAATTACCCACATAAATCAACTCACGCTTATTTTTAATGCCTGCTAATGGCAAGGGAATACCCCTAGTCACCACGCGTAACATTTGTGCAAAATTACCTTTAACGCCTGGACCATAGACTAAAGGTGGCCTTACAATCACCACCTCCATACCTGTTTCTGCCGCCACTCGATGTAACGCCTGCTCGGCCTCCCACTTAGATATACCATAAGCTTCTTGTGGATTAGGTTGATCCTGCTCACAAAATGCTTCATCGCCAGTGGTTTCTTCGCCATTTACCTTAATAGAACTAACATACACCAATCTCTTAACACCACTAGTCGCGGCACAGCGAGCTAAATGCTCAGTGCCTGTAGTATTTACAAGGCGAAATTCAGATAACGAGTCATCAGCCGTCTCACTCATGACATGCACACGGGCAGCAAGGTGGATCACTACATCACAATTCATTAATGCGCTATGCCATTCGGTGTCGGCATTAATATCACCCACTACAATGTTTTCAAAACCTATTGGTGAATCACAAACATTACGAGTGGCACCACGCACATCAAAACCGCGCGCAACTGCCTCCGTACACAAAGCAGTACCTACAAAGCCGTTTACGCCAGTAATTAATATTTTTGTCATAAGATATGTACCCAAAGAAAAAAAATGCCACTAAGTATACTAATCAGGTTTTGGACCACACCGTTCGGTTCACATAATCCACATAACTTAAGACTACACGTAATAACTGCTTAGAGACTGGTCCTGCTTCGTAATCCTCAACTGGCTTCATCGTACGGTGCATACGGTCATGCTGAGCAATAATAACCCTCACAGCATCTAATACGTTATTTTTTTTCAAACCACTCATAATGAGTGTACCCACATCCATACCTTCCGGGCGTTCATGCGCATTTCGTATAGTAACGGCTGGCAGATTAAGTAAAGAGCCTTCCTCAGAAATTGTGCCGCTATCTGATATCACACACAGGGCCTCCATTTGCAACTTAATATAATCACAAAATCCAAACGGCTTAAGGAACTGAATATGAGGATTAAGCTTGCCAAGCTCCATGCCATCCAATCTTTTTTTGGTGCGGGGATGCGTGGAAACAATGACGGGCATATCATACTGTTCAGCCAAAGCATTTAGAGTTTCGACCATATCGGTCATATTCTCCGAACTATCGATGTTTTCTTCGCGATGGGCGCTGACAATAAAGAATTGTTCGGCAGTTAGCCCCATACGCTGCAATACGTCAGATTGTAAAATTTTCGGCATATAAAAATCTAAAACTTCACGCATATGCGAACCAGTTTTAATAATAGTCTCAGGACGGACACCCTCATTAATCAAATAACGACGAGCATGTTCAGTTAGCACTAAATTGATGTCACTTAAATGATCAATCACCTTGCGGTTTAACTCTTCTGGAACGCGTTGGTCAAAACAACGATTGCCGGCCTCCATATGAAATACTGGTATCTTACGCCTTTTAGCCGCTATAACGGCCAAACAAGAATTTGTGTCACCATAAAACATAATGGCATCAGGATTTTCTTGTTCCATTACCACATCAGACTTTTCAATAACATGGCCAATGGTCTGCGCGGCATTTTCGCCAACAGCTTCTAAAAAATAGTCAGGCTTACGAATACTTAAATCCTCAAAAAACAATTGATTTAACTCGTAGTCATAATTCTGCCCTGTATGCACTAATATATGTTGTGTGTGTTTATCGAACTCAGCAATTACTCGACTCATTTTAATTAATTCTGGGCGTGTACCCAAAATTGTCATCACTTTAAGCATTTAATTGCTCCTTTATATAGTCCAATTTTAACAACAAAGATTTAACTTGCTCTACACTTAGTTGCTTTGTGTTATGCGATGTAAAGTCTTCTAAATGAGAAATTTCCTCTTCTCCTTCACTGAAATACTTAGCATAGTTAAGGTCCCGATTATCTGCAGGAAGACGATAGTAGTCGCCCATATCTTGCGCATGTGCCATTTCCTCTCGCGATATAAGTGATTCATATAATTTTTCACCATGTCGTGTGCCTATGATACGTACTTCATTGTTTTTATTGAAAAGCTCCTTAATCGCCTGTGCCAGATCAGAGACTGTCGATGCTGGTGCTTTTTTCACAAAAATATCGCCCTGCTTACCATGCTCGTAAGCATATAACACCAAATCGACAGACTCCTCTAACGACATTAAAAAACGTGTCATATTTGGATCTGTCACTGTCACGGGTTTATCCTCTTTAAGTTGTGATATAAAAAGAGGGATAACCGAGCCACGCGATGCCATCACATTACCGTATCGCGTAGCACAAAATACTGTTTCACCCTTTAACTGTAAACGCGATTTAGCCACCATTAACTTTTCTGACATAGCTTTAGATATTCCCATCGCATTAATTGGGTACACAGCTTTATCCGTGCTAAGCACCACCAACCGTTTAACTTTGTTAGCCGTGGCCGAATTCATTACATTTTCCGTACCAACTATATTAGTATGTACCGCTTCCATTGGATAAAATTCACATGATGGCACTTGTTTTAATGCGGCCGCATGAAAGACATAATCCACCCCTTTCATAGCTTGGTAAACACTATCGTAATTGCGCACATCACCGATATAGAACTTCACCTTATCGTTATTAATGGCAATTCGCATGTCTTCTTGTTTTTTTTCATCTCGACTAAAAATACGAATTTCACTTACGTCAGTAGATAAAAAACGTTTAAGTACGGCATTTCCAAAAGACCCCGTACCGCCTGTAATCATTAAGACTTGATTTTTAAACATAATTTATGGTTCACCTGTGATTTGAGTTTAATTTAAAAGTTTGCATTAAGCGAATAAGCTCCGGCCACTCAGGTACAACATAGCCGGTAGCGGCATTAAATTTAGCTGCACTTAATGACCTATCAATCACAAGAGTATCATCAGGGCTTATTGATATTGATTTGCCATATTCCTTGGCTATTAATTTTAGTAGTTCATACTTATTAATAGGCCGTGCTGCGACGTGATATATTCCCGAAAGTTCCTCTTTAGGAATTATAACGTCACGAATAATCTGCGCGAGAACTATTGTTGGCAACCCTGAGAAAATCGCACGTCTAAAGCCTCTGCAGTGTTCATCTTGCGACAAAAACCACTCGAGTAAACTGGATGTAGTATTTAACTCATGTCCAATTATAGAAGTTCTCAGCGTAATAGCATTAGGACAATCTATCTCGCCCAAAGCCTTTGATTTTCCATATACATCACTCGCATCTGAAAAATCACTCTCTATATAACAACCTTTTTCACCAGAGAATACGCAGTCAGTGCTGATATGTATCAAGCGTGAACCTATAGACGCGCATATTTTGGCAAGTTGATGTGGCAGCAATGTATTAATAGGTATCGCGTTCAATGGGTCTTCTGCCCCAAACTTTTGTTTAGTCAGACCTATGCAGTTAACTATGACATCAGGGCGAATTTGGTGAAGCATATTAACCAAATCATCATAATTTGTAAGATCTGTATTTATTATTAAGTTACTGGCAATCGACGCTTGGAAAAACCGTTTCATTTTTTCCGCACGGACCGTACCCAATACCTCGTAATCCTTCTGCTCAGTCATTGCGCAAAGCAATGTGCTGCCTAGCATACCACTCGCGCCTAACACTAGTACTTTCAATTTAACTCCTTTGCATTCTGTGATAATAATTCAAAGTGACTAATTAACTCAGTGACTAACTTATCGTGATCAAAATGCTCTTTATAATAACTAAAGCCATTCTGTCCTAATTCTTCTCGGTCTTCCATCGACATGCCATGCAATTCTATCACGGCTTCGGCTAAAGCTTTAGCATTTTCAGCGGGCACAGCTAAGCCTGACTTAGATGCAATAACTAGACGAGCGCCCTCACCATTAAGGCATGCTAAAATCGGTCGTCCAGCCGCCATATAGGCTTGGACCTTATTCGGCACAGTGCCAGAAAAAATTTTGTGATCAGCTAATGTTACTAATAATGCGGATGCTTGTTGCATAAAACTCGGCATGGTTTCTATTGGAAATCTTCCAGGTAAATGAAAATTACTTAAACCACGATTATTTACCTCTTCTAACATCCAATCCCGGCGACTCCCGTCTCCCAGAACCACGAAATGTATGTCAGAATATTCTTTTAGTAACGTAGCCGCCTCTATAATTACTTCCACCGCTTGCGCCGATCCAATATTACCGGCAAACATTACCGAGAATCCATTTGTCAATCCAGTCACCTTAGGGTTACTTACTACAGCGCGCTCAGAAAAACTTTCATCAACCGAGTTAGGGTAATACTTCACTGGTGTGTTGGACGCCAACGGTTCAACTAAGTCAATAAATGCCTCCGATTGCACCAGCAGCAGATCGACATGTCGATAAATAAACCGGACGATATAAGCCACCAATTTGAGCGCTAATTTGTTCTTGATATATCCAGTAGCATGTAAACTTTCTGGCCACAGATCCTGCACCCACAGTACAACCGGAGTCCGCTTTATCCAACCTAAAAATATTGCAGGGATAGCCTGAAGTATTGGCGAGTTACCATAAACAAAAATTACATCAAATTTTTTCCCTCGTAATATCCATGGCGAAAACAAAACACCCGATATTACAAATGATAAATAGTTTAAAACTAATCGCAGGCCTCCATGCCCTCTAGCAAGCATAGGAATTCGATGAATGGGCACCTGATCATGAGTTTCAGTTTCGCATCCCAGAGATTTGTACCCGTCGTATATTACTCCACGAGGATAGTTCGGCTTGCCTGTCAACACCTCAACCAGCTGACCTTTTTCATAAAGTGTTTTTGCAACATCATTGATACGAAAACTTTCTGGCCAGTAATATTGACTCACAATTAAAATGTTCATGATGCTACATACCTGTAAAAGCGGATATCTCAGTCATTCTTTCTGCAAGCAGCGAGTGATATTTTATCCTTTTGTTCTTGATTTAGATAATTAATAAGAACGGCCTTATATCTACCTTTATACACAAACATACTGCCAGCTGAAGCACCTATAACACCGCACTGCTTAACCAATTCTGTAATATCAGACAGTGACCCTGCCCCACCCAACAACGTCAACGGAATAGATATAGCGTCGCGAACATCAGACGCAAGGGTAAGATCATAACCTTGCATCTGCCCATCACTGTCAATGGAGTTGATAACAATTTCACCAGCACCTAACTTCTCAAATCGTTTTGCACATTCAACAACTGTAAAGCCTGTTTTCTTTTTACCGTTATGAGTCATAACTTCATGTTTGCCAAAAAGACTCTTCTTAACATCTAAAACTACAACGACACTTTGATTACCAATTTCTTGAGCGATTGATGAAACAAGTGACGGATTAATGATAGCCTCTGAGCTAATAGCCACCTTCTCAACACCAAGTCCAATAATTTTTTTTGCTTGCTCAACAGTTTTAACACCTCCGCCGTAGCATAAAGGCATTCGGCATTCGGCTGCCAACTTTTGAATCATAGAAAAATCAGGAGGCGTAACATTTGCGGTAGCATCAATGTCAAGAAAGATTAATTCGTCAGCCTCCTTCTCATTAAAAATTTTAACAGCATTAATGGGATCTCCTATATATTTAGATGCATTAAATTTGACAGTTTTAACCAAACCTTTATCTCTAAATAGCAGGCAAGGAATTATTCTGGGTCGCAACATATTTAAATTTCCGAAAAATTTTTGAGTAATTGACTTCCATAATGATGACTTTTCTCAGGATGGAATTGAACTCCATAAACGTTATCTTTATAAACTGCGCAATTGAATGGTCTACCATAGTCTGTTTCAGCCATGATATTTTTTCGATTGTCGCATTCAAAGTAATATGAGTGTAAAAAATAAAATCGAGCGTCGTGGTCCATCCCTTTAAATAAACAGCTATCAACAATTGGCTCAACATCATTCCAGCCCATGTGAGGTAAGTATGATCCGATAGGCATTGAAGATATATCGAATTTTCGCACATTAGCATCAATCCAGCCTAAACCTGATAACTTACCTTCATCACTAGATCTCGCCAAAATCTGCATACCCACACATATACCAAGAATCGGCATCTCCTGCTCAAAAACAAGTTTTTCAATAGAGGGTAACATGCCAGACTGATCTAATTGCTCAATGGCATTATCAAATGAGCCTACTCCAGGCAAAATAAGTTTAGTCGCTGTTACTAAATCATTCTTATCTTTTGCAACAGACACAGGAATATTTAAGCGCTTATATACATTAACAAATGCCAATACATTACCTAAACCATAATCAAGTATTGTTATCATTTATATAGCCGCTTTTCTAAACCAAAAAGACTCATTAATTTAGATCCAATTTCAATTAACCATCGTTTACTTTTATAGTCATAACTAGACTTATTCTCACCATTAAATATATTTCTCAACTCATCTACTGTTAAATCTAATTTATGAGCAACATATTCAAACTCTCGCTCTAAAAAATGCTCATCAAGTTCTGGAGTTTTAATTCGGGTCAAAGCCGCCTCTCTAGTCATTTGCCCAGTGAGTATTAAACTTGAAAAGTGTGCTTTTCTCCTATCAAATCCGAATTTCTGAGGTAGCCAATAATCCTCAAAGAATCTCGTGAAGCGCGACTCGTGGTGTTTGTGTTGAAACTTTTTCCATCCAAAACGTTTTTCAAGTAAAGCTTCTGCATCTTTTTTAATGTAGGGAATAGAATTAAGTGGTTTTATAATATTCATACCAAATATATATTTGTAATAAATTTTAGATATAAAAACATCTACTATTGGAAATGTTTTGAGCGGAAATTTACCATAGATAGAATGTATATCTAAAATTAGGGTTTTATCAATACCAGGGTATGCTCCCCATTCTTCAGGCTCTCGACAGCATTCCGTAGAGTAATTACCACCAGTTAATGTGTACTTAATATTATTTTCACGTGCAAACTTATAGAGTATTGAAAAAAATGCCGTATCTTGAGGAATATCTTGATGCGGGATTTGAGACTTTAGTAATGCAACCTGAAGATCCTTCATTTCTTCCCAATTGATAACCTCTGTGTATAAATCAACACCTAGCCCATCCACTAGTTTTTCAATATTTGCCACAGCCTGATCAGTGTTCCACCCAGCATCAACATGCAGAAGCAATGGCCTCAGACCTAATTTTTCCTTAGCGATATAGGTCAAATAAGAACTATCCAGCCCACCACTAATACCAATGACGCAATCAAAATCTTTTCCTATACCTTCCGCTTTTATCTTTTTAGCTATACTTAATAATTCGCGTTCACCCTGCTCTCCAGTATCCCAGTTTCTGACAATGTGATTATGGTAATTTTTACAATAATCGCACCAGCCCTTATCATCAAAGGTAATCGTAGAATCCGTAGTATCCATAATACAATTTTTACAAACTTGCAATTTTTTGTTATTCATTATTTATCTCACTGTTATAGGTTTCATTAATAAACAAAAACGTTTCATTCATACAACGTGACCATGAGTATTGTTTAGAAAGAACTTCTGCTTTTGTTGCTATTGTATTTCGAAGTTTAGAGTCCCTAACAATTAGTTCAATAGCATCTTCGACTGACTTCACATCTCTTGGATTACAGTAAACTCCGGCATCGGAGAGCACTTCTGGCATAGGCCCAAGATTAGAACAAACAATAGGTAGTCCCATGGACATTCCTTCAATGAGTGTAATTGGCATATTTTCACAGCTTGACGCAAACACAAAAATATCAGCGCTAGCTAACTGTTCGGGAAGCTCATTGTGTGGAATGAATTCTAACTGGGAGACAAAGTCATTTTCTGGATCTGAAGCGAGAATTTGATCATCGAGTAATTTTCGCGCAACACCTTTACCTCCACCAATCAGCGTGATGTTAATGTTGTGACCACGCTTTCGCAATGCCGCAATAGCTTCTACAACTACCCACTGATGCTTATATAGTTCGGCATTTGAAACATAAATACAATGTATGGCTCGCTCAGAATTTTTGGGCCATTCTCTTACTATGTTATTTTTTTTAAAATTACTGCCTACGCCATGCGGAATACACGTTACATTAGACAATGTGCCGCATGATTGCTGAATGATTTCTGCTGAATACTTAGTTAGGAAAATCACACCTTTAGCTTCACGAAATACTTTGTTTTGTAAAAAATATAATATAATTGAGCGAATTCGTTCTTTCGTATACCCAAGATATTTCATTGCGCCGGGCTCATATGGAAGCATGTCCTGACTCAATACTACCATTGGCTGAAAGTTACAAAGTGTGCTGGCATCTGGTGTAAATAAAACATTACATCTATTTTGCCTTAGTTCTCCAGTAAGCTTTGTGGCTTGCCACCAAAGTTGCCTAGTTAAACTCATTTCCAATTCACGAGGGTTATGCTTTATTAACCACGGCCGATCAGGAATTGCGTTAAGCAACGAGTTAAATGCCCAAATATGAACTTCACTGATTCCATATTTTAA
>MDTF01003745.1_pt1 | contig 10538 bp, 8 predicted proteins | sample 811191 | NCBI WGS metagenome assembly MDTF01 (sample SAMN05326649, study PRJNA326480) | marine metagenome | isolation source: seawater | place: Southern Ocean | collected 2011
AAGATTTAACAAAATTTTTACATATAGAGAAACTAGCTTTTATGATGACTACGCACATCATCCGACAGAAATTAAAGAAGTCTTAAATGGAGTCAGGGCTGCTTACAAAAAAGAAGAGGTTATATGTGTATTCCAACCACACAGGATATCTAGATTAAAAGATTTAAAAAAAGAATTTAGTTTTTCATTTAAGAAAGCAGATACTGTTATTTTATGTCCAGTTTATGCAGCAGGTGAGAAAATAAAATTAGGATTTAATTATAGTAACTTTGCAAAAGACATCATTAAACAATCAAAAGTTAAACTGTTTATGGTTAATGACCAATATGAGTTAGCTAAATTAATAAAAAATACTATCTATGGTAAAAAAATAGTTATTGGTATGGGTGCGGGTACTATCTCGGCATGGATGAAGGAATTACGAAGTTTAATATAATGATATCAGAAGAATTACAAAAATTTTCAAATGAAGTTAGTAGTAAAATTTATTTTGAATATGATTTAAAAAAATGTAATTGGTTTAATATTGGTGGCAAAGCTAAAATATACTTTAGACCTGATAATTTATCTGACTTGGCATCATTTTTAAAAAAATTTGGAAGTAAAGAAAAAATTCATATTTTAGGAGCAGGATCAAATACGCTTATAAGTGACAAAACATTTAATGGAGCAGTTATTAAGTTGGGTAAAAATTTTTCAAATATTTCAATATTACCCAATGGTATAATAGTTGCAGGTAGTGCTTGTTTAGATAAAAAATTATCAGATTTTGCTTTAGAAAATGAAGTAGGAGGTTTTGAATTTTTAGCATGCATACCCGGGACTGTTGGTGGTGGGTTAAAGATGAATGCTGGATGTTTTAATAAGGAGTTTAAAGATATACTGATTTCAATACAGGCAATTGACAAAGAAGGAATGGTTTTGACAATACCAGCTAATAAAGTCACTTTTAAATACAGAGGTAATGATTTATCAGATGATTTAATATTTTTAAGTGCTTCTTTTAAAAGTGTAAAAAAAAATAAAGATAAAATTAAAAAAGAAGTTTTTGAATTAAAAAATAAAAAAGATAGCACTCAACCAACCAAGATTAAAACAAGTGGAAGTACGTTTAAAAATCCAATTAATCAATCTCATAAAAAGGTTTGGCAATTAATAAAAGAATCAGTGCCACTAGACACAAGTTTTGGAGATGCTTGCATTTCAGATAAACATTGTAATTTCTTTGTAAACAAAAAAAATGCTAGCTTTGATGATATGAATAAACTGATCAAATTTGTTCAAGATGCAGTTCAAGAAAAAACAGGCATCATCTTAGAAAAAGAGATTAAGATACTGGAATAACTATGAAAAAAAAAATTTTAGTACTTTGTGGGGGAATATCCAAAGAACGTTTAATAAGTTTGGATACAGGAAAGCAAGTAGCCAAAGAACTAAAAAGAAATAAGTATTCAGTTATAACTTGTGAGCCAGATCAAACATTATTAAAAAAAATAAAACTATTTAAACCAGACATAATTTTTAATGCATTACATGGGCAGTTTGGAGAAGACGGTTATATTCAGACAATTTTAGAAACTCAAAAAATTCCATATACCCACTCAGGTGTAATTGCATCTTCCATCGCCATGGATAAAGAAATTTCAAAAAAAATTTTTATTAAAAATAAAATTTTAACCCCAAAATATATTAAATTTGATTATAAAAAAAATAAAATTAACATTATTAAGATTATTGAGCAAAAATTAAAATTTCCTGTTGTTATAAAACCAATTAATGAAGGATCAAGTGTACACGTATATATCTGTACTAAAAAAAACATAGCTAAAAATTTAAGAGTATTAAGCATGTATAATCAGATTTTGATTGAAGAATTTATTGCAGGTAGAGAAATTCAAGTTGCTATAATGGGTACTAAAACATTAGGTGCAATTGAATTGGAGCCTAAGAGAAAATTTTATGACTATGAAGCAAAATATAATTTAAATGCAAAAACAAAACATATAATCCCAGTAAGACTTAGTAAAAATAATTTGCAAAAAATCACAACTATTACTCGTAAAGCCCATCAACTTATAGGTTGCAAGGGTGTTACTAGATCAGACTTTAAATTTTATAATGGAAAATTTTATTTACTAGAAATTAATACTCAACCAGGAATGACTAAACTTTCATTAGTACCTGAAATAGCTAATTATAAAGGAATTAGTTTTATAAAATTAATTGAATGGATTCTCAAAGATGCATCAATCAATAGATAGAAAAAAAAATATACTAATATATGTATTATTCCTAGTCATATTAAGCACAACAAGTGAAAAGTTTATAGAGAAAAAAAAAAATTATGCTTCTAAAATTAACCAAATTAACATTAAGGGACTTTCGAACACCGAGACAAAAAAAATTTCTAATGACTTAAATTATTTATTTTATAAGAATATATTGCTAATTGATAAAGATGAGATTCAAAAGGTTATAAATAAATATAATATTATAGAAGAGTATAGTGTTAAAAAAATTTATCCATCAACAATTAACATAAATATTCAACCAACTAATTATGTTGTGCGGCTTTCTAATAACAAGCATTTAATTGGATCAAACGGCAAGCTTATTGAGGATAAGAAAAATACTATAATTTTGCCATATATGTTTGGACAATTCAATTCTGAAAATTTTTTAAAATTCCAAAAAAATATAATACAGTCAAAATTTACTTTAACAAAGTTCAAAACATTATATTTTTTTCCATCAAACAGATGGGATATTTTAACTCATGATAATATTTTGATTAAACTACCTACGAATAATATTTCTGAATCACTTGATCTAGCTTACAAAGTTTTAAGTAGCAATGACTTCAAAAATAAAAAATTTATTGATTTAAGATTAAATAATTATTTAATCATAAAGTAATGAGTAACAAAAATTTTCAAACTATTATTGATTGTGGTTTTTCTAAAATAAGAGCTGGTGTATTCAATAAACATGATAATAATGAATCTTTTTATACTGAAAGTAATTTTTTTACAGATCATTCAAATTTAGAATTAAAAATTCAAAATATAATTACTACTCTTGAGAATGACACCAGTGAATATATTGATAATATAAAACTCATGATAGATAGCCCAAAAATGCATTCTGTCAGCATTTCATTATCTAGAAAGCTTGATGGATCCAGATTAAAAAAAACAAATATTCAATTTCTAGTTCAGGAGGCGAAACAGCAAATTTTAAAACATTATACAAATTATAATATTATACATATTATCATCATTAATTATAAAATTGATGATATTGATTATTCTTACTTACCTGAAGAAATTAAATGTAATTTCATATCTTTAGACATACTTTTTATTTGTCTACCAATTGATTTAATTCTTTATTTCAAAAATATTTTTTCAAAATCTAATATTTTAATTGACCAAATAATTTGCTCTAGCTACGCAAAGTCTATTAATTATAAAAATAATTTAAATTCAATAGAACACATATCATTCGTCGATATTGGGTTTAATAAAACATCAATAATTTCCTTCATGAACGACACGATTCTCTCTTTTGATGTTTTACCTATCGGTGGTAATCATATTACCAAAGATATTGCTCAAATTTTAAAAATAGATTTAGAAAGATCAGAATTTTTTAAACTTAATTTTGATCAATCTTACAAACTTTTAAATGATGAAAATATTCCAATCGAGAAATTGAAAAAAATAATTTTTGCTAGAACTGAGGAAATACTTGAATTATGTGCCAAATCTATCAAATCTAACCCACTTATGTTGGGTAAGTTTAAAATGGTATTAATGGGTGAGGGTTCGAAAATACTGGACAATCATTATAAAGATCAAATTTCTTTTTCAAATGATATTGATTTTTTAGAAGAGACTTTGGAAGATATTTGTCAGTCTGGATATAAATTTGGAACTGAATTAAATAAACAAGAAGTTCTACTGGTGCCTAAAAAACAAATAAAACAGGGTTTTTTTGAAAAACTTTTTCACTTTTTTAAATAAAATAGTATTTTCTGGTAACATTTCTTGTTTTTCTTAATTTAGTTGAACTATTTATAAGAATTTAATGTCTATTTTAAATCAAAAAACTATTGATAAAAACCTTACCTTTAAAGGTGTGGGTCTTCATAGTGGCATAGCGGTAACGATGACCATTAAGCCAGCTGAAGTGAACTCTGGAATAATTTTTAAAAGAGTCGACCTAAAGACAAACAATATAATAATCCCAAATATCTTTAATGTCAGTAGTGCAATATTTTGTACAACAGTATCCAATGAAACTGGTGCTAGTGTATCTACTATAGAGCATTTAATGGGAGCTCTATATGGACTTGGTATTGATAATGCTTTAATTGAGATTGATAATCAAGAAGTACCAATTTTAGATGGGTCAGCAAAACTATTCGTTGAAGCAATTTCTCAAAATGGATTAAAAATTAGTGATGCTCCAATTAAAATAATTAAAATTGAAAAGAAAATAGAATTCATTGATGGCAACAAAACAATATCTTTAGAGCCGTGTAAAATTAGTCTAGATATAGATTTTGAGTTAAAATATAAAAATGAAGTTATAGGAACTCAAAGAAATTTAATTAAAGTATTCGAATCTGATTTGACAGATATTTACAATGCTAGAACATTTTGTTTATTTGAAGACATAGATAAATTGAAAGAAATGGGTCTTGCAAAAGGGGGAAATCTTGACAATGCAATAGTTGTGAAAAATAATGAAATATTGAATAAAAATGGTCTTCGAAATGAAAAAGAATTTGTAAATCATAAAATTTTAGACTGTATGGGGGATTTATATTTAGCTGGTTATAAAATAATTGGAAAAATAATCTGTTCCCAGGGTGGCCACAAACTTACAAATCAATTATTAAGAAAAGTTTTTCAAAGTGATGAAAATTTTTCATTAATAGAAATTACTGAAAAACATTTGCCAAATACCTTTATTAATAAAAGTCATTTAAAATCTATAGCTTAAAAAATAGAGTTTTATTCATAATCTGTTAGAATAGGATAATGATTTCAAAATTTAAAATATTACCTATTTTAACTCTACTTTTATTTGTTTGGTCTTGCACAGATAAAAAAAATAAAATATCTGAAATTGTAGAGGTAAGTATGGAAATGCAAATGTCCAATGCGTATAAGGAGGGATATTTTGAGTTAGAAAGAGGTGATGTATTATTAGCTGCTACAAAATTTAATGAAGCAGAGCTATTATTTCCTCAATCAACTTGGGCTGCAAAATCAGCGATCATGGCTGCATATGCTTATTACAGTCAAGACTATTATAGTGATGCAATTTTTGAGTTAGAGAGGTACCTAGCAACCTACCCAAAACACAAAGATAGAGCGTATGCACATTTTCTCTTAGGAGTAAGTTTTTATGAACAAATAGTTGATGAAAAAAAAGATTTAAACACAATATTAGAATCAAGAAAGCAATTTAAACTTATAATTCGAGAGTATCCAGATACTGAATTTGCAATGGATGCAAAATTTAAAATTGATCTAATTAATGAAACTATGGCAGCAAAGGAAATGTATATAGCTAGATATTATTTAGATAAAAGAAAATGGATACCAGCTTTAAATCGATTTAAAACAGTCATTAATGAATATAATACAACTATTTATACTGAGGAAGCACTACATAGACTGGTTGAGATTAATTACAAACTAGGCTTAATAAATGAATCTAAAAAATATGCCCAAACACTGGGGTACAACTATCAATCATCAGATTGGTATAAAAACTCTTACAAAGTCTTTAATAAAAATTATAAAGACGGCATTAAAGAATTACAAAAAGATAAGAAAAAAAAGATAGATATTTTAAAGAGTATCAAGAGATTATTCGAATAATATGAATGATAAAGATACAGAAATTGAATATTTAAAAAAAATAAACTTAATACAAAAATACAATAAATATTATTACGATAAAAATAAACCAATTGTTTCAGATCAAATATTTGATTTATTAAAAAAAGATGTAATTGAACTAGAAAATAAATTTAAATTTTTAAAAAATGATTATTCACCAACAAGATCAGTAGGTTTTAAGCCATCTAAAAACTTTCAAAAAGTAAAACATAGAGTTCCAATGTTATCACTTAGTAATGCTTTTAGTGAAGAGGATTTAAAAAATTTTGAAAAAAAAATAATAAATTTTTTAAGCTTAAGGGAAATAAGTATAATTGACTATAGTGCAGAACCTAAGATAGATGGAATATCTGCTTCGTTAATTTATGTTGATGGAAAATTTACAAAAGGTCTTTCAAGAGGTGATGGCACTGAAGGAGAGGATATAACTAAAAATCTGAAAACTATTAGTGATATCCCTCAAGAAATAACTTTAAAAAACTTTCCTAAAAAAATTGATATTAGGGGAGAAGTATTTATAGAAAATAATGATTTTAAATCAATAAATGAAAAATTTGCAAACCCTAGAAATGCTGCCTCAGGGTCATTAAGACAAAAAGATCCAACTGTAACAGCTAAAATACCACTTAAATTTATTGCATATACTCATGGGTATGCTGAAGAAATGAATATTTTTCATCAAACAGAATTTTTAAAAAACCTGAAATTGTGGGGCTTTAAAATAAATCCATTTAATAAAAAAATTTCTGGAGTTAAAAACTTAATGCAAAATCATAAAAATTTAGAAGAAAAAAGAAAAGAAATAGCCTTTGATATCGATGGTGTTGTTTATAAAGTAAATGATTTTAATTTACAAAAAAGACTAGGTTTTGCAGCCAATGCACCCAGATGGGCAATTGCACATAAATTTTCTGCTAATAGTTCAATATCTGAAATAATAAACATTGAAATTCAGATAGGAAGAACAGGGGCGCTAACTCCAGTAGCAAAAATTAAACCTGTTAATATTGGCGGTGTAATTGTCTCAAATGCAACACTACATAATGAAGACGAGATCATCAGGAAAGATATAAGAGTTGGTGACACTGTTACAGTTGAAAGAGCTGGAGATGTGATACCACACGTCATTTCCGTAGACCTAAAAAAAAGAGACAAAAATTCAAAAAAATTTATTTTCCCATTAAATTGTCCATCTTGTGGAAATAAGACTCTAAAAGATTATAACGAAATAACCAAAAGAAAAGATGCCGTCAGAAGATGTGCCAGTGAAGGATATGAGTGTGAAAAAATTGCAATAGAAAAAATAAAACATTTTATATCAAAAGAAGCACTAAATGTAGATGGATTTGGAAAAAAAATTGTAGAGAATTTTTGGCATTTAAAATTAATTAGATTTCCACATGATATCTTTAATCTTAATTATGATAAAATAGAAAAGTTGGAAGGATGGGGGAAATTATCTGTAACAAATTTAAAATTTTCAATAGAACAAAAAAAAATAATATCTTTAGATAGATTTGTCTATTCATTAGGAATTAGACATATAGGGCAAGAAAATGCCAAACTTATTGCCAAACATATAAAAACAGCAATAAATTTTTTCAATTTATCAAAGAACAATAATATAGAAAATTTATCGAATATAGATGGAATAGGAATCACACAAATTCAATCAATTAAAAAATTTTTTCTAAATAAAACCAACTTAAAAGTTTTATTTGAATTAGAGAGAAGTCTTAAAATAGAGAATGTAGTATCAATAAATAATAAAGGTCTCCTAAAAAATAAAACTTTTATGCTTACGGGAAAACTTAATGGAGTCAGTAGAGCGGAAGCAAAATCTTTAATTGAACAGAATTCTGGAAAAATAGTTAGCAATGTAAGTAAGAAACTTGACTATTTAATTGCTGGTGAAAGACCAACTATAAAGAAAGTTAACACAGCGAAAGAATTAAATATAAAAGTTATCAACCAAATAATGTGGATGAAAATGCTAAATAAGACTAGCTAACCATTTTCTTTCATTTTTATTTAATGAATCAGAATATTTTGAGTAAATTTTTAAATGATACTTAAATAAATAATCTTTTTCAGTTTTATTTAATAATTCATAATTGACTAGATCTCTTTCTATAGGAGCAAAAGTGAGGTTTTCAAAAAACAATTTATTTTTTAATTGTTTAACGTAAATTAAATTTTCAATTCTGATTCCAAAATGATTTTTTTTATAATAACCTGGTTCATTGCTTAGAATCATACCTTTTTCAATTTTGATTGTATTATATTTAGAAATTGATTGAGGCCCCTCGTGTACATTTAAAAAAAATCCAACACCATGACCGGTTCCGTGCGCGTAATCTAAACCTTCTTTTTTTAAAAAACTTCTAGCTCTAATATCAATTTTTTTACCAGTATCATTCTTAGACAAGTTGCTTAGAACAACAGCAATATGACCCTTTAAAACATTAGTATAGGCATTTTTTATAGATTTTTTCTGATTAGCAAAGCAAATAGTTCTTGTAACATCCGTTGTCCCATAACTGTATTGCCCACCTGAATCAATTAATAAAACATCTTTTTTATTAATTTTTTTAGTTTTTTTGGTTGTGGCTCGATAATGAACAATAGCCCCATTCGATCCTGAACCAGCTATAGTATTAAAACTTGGGAATAAATAATCTTTATGAAGTTTTCTAAATTTTTCCAATTTATTTTGAGCTTCGACCTCTGTTATTATTTTTTTATTAATATTCTTAATCCAATAAATGAATTTTGTGAGTGCTAAGCCATCTTTTTTATGGGCTTCTATCATATGATTAATTTCATGAGAATTTTTAATTGATTTTAATTTATAAATCGGGTCACCCTTTTCTAGGATCTTAAATTTTGACCTAATCATATATTCATGAGAAATTGAGCAAGTCTTATTATCAATTATAAAATTTTTACCTATTAGGCTTTTAATTAATTTTGAAATATCTTTAACATCAACAACTTGATCTTTATCTATCTTTTTTTCTTTGATAATTTTTTTGGCATTACTTTTTTGAGTAATTAAAAATAACCTTTTATTTTTATCTATAATTAATCTAGAATTTGGAATTGGACTATTAGGATTGTCGTGTCCTCTTATATTTAAAAGCCAGGCAACATTTTCTGGAGCACTAACAAATAAGTAGTCAGCTTTATTTGACTTAAGAAAATTTGAAACTTTTAATATTTTTGATTGATGAGTTTCACCAACTATTTTATTTTTTAAAGAGTAAAATTGTTTGGTATTCTTTGCTTTAAATTTAAATATTTGATCAATTAAATTATCATTAATAGAAATAAGATTATTATTTAAAAAATAGTTGTTAAGATTTGTTGATGTAAATAATTTAGGATCATATCCTAAATTATAATCCTTAATGAGTTTGTGTGGTAGTTTTTTATGAATTTCAATTATTTTAAAATTTTTACCTGATTCCTGTTGTGCTTGAATAGTATATCTTCCATCAACAAATAAATAATTAATTTTATTTAAAATGACAGCAATACCTGCAGAACCAGAAAAAGTAGTAATTTTTTTTAGTCTATCATTTTGTGCATACTCTGAAAAATACTCATCGTTTTTTGGAACTATATATCCATCAATTTCATATTTTTTAAATTTTTTTTTTAAAATGTTTATTTTATTTTTAATCATTTAATTCTTTTTTGATACCTTATCCAGCCAGGGCTTCTTTTTACTTCATCCATTTCAAAATCTTGATTAAATTCAAAACTATCATCATCTTTAGTCTCATCAAAAAATGAATTTTTTTCTAAGTATTTTTCTGGTAATTCATCAATAAACCTAGAGGCCATACTGTCAATCCAATTCCCTTGATAGAATCTGTTCATAGCAAATGATATTAATGCTTTCTTTTTGGCTCTAGTTATACCGACATAAGCCAACCTTCTTTCTTCCTCAAGTCCGTTTTGACCTTTTTCTTCAATAGATTTTTGGTGAGGAAAAAGACCTTCTTCCCATCCTGGTAAAAATATTACATCAAATTCAAGACCTTTTGAGCCATGCATCGTCATCATATTAACTTTTTCTCCATCCCAATCCTGATCTACTGAAGTTGCTAATGCCACATGTTCTAAAAATGTTTCTAAACCATCAAAATCTTTCATCGCACTTAGAAGTTCTTTAATATTTTCCAGTCTATTTTCATTTTCTAAGTCTTTTTTATTTTTAAGCATGGCCGAATATCCAGACTCATCCAAAACAAATTGTAAGAGTTTAACATGATTAATTTTTTTTATATTAATGTCATTTCTCCATTTATCCATTAAGAATAAAAAAGAACTTAAGCCCATTTTTGTTTTTGGTTTGATTAAATTCTGCTCAATTAATTGTTTTGAAGAAATTTCTAAACTTACTGAGTTATCTTTAGAAAATTCGTGTATTAATTTTATAGTACTTTCTCCAATTGATCTTTTAGGATTATTTACTATTCTACCAAAAGCCAAATCATCTTTTGGTTGATGAATTAATCTAAGGTATGCAACACAGTCCTTAATTTCTGCTCTTTCATAAAATTTTGTACCACCTAAAATTCTATAAGGTAATCCAATTTTTAAAAATCTCTC
>MDTF01016122.1_pt1 | contig 10538 bp, 8 predicted proteins | sample 811191 | NCBI WGS metagenome assembly MDTF01 (sample SAMN05326649, study PRJNA326480) | marine metagenome | isolation source: seawater | place: Southern Ocean | collected 2011
ATAAGTATGTTATTAAAGATTGCGATCACATCAATCCTAATATTTTCAATTTTCAATGCGAATGCTCAGAATAGCTTCGGAAATAAAGAAACGACATGGTCAGCTGATGCATTTGATTATTGGTTTACTGATGTTAGTGAACAAAATCTGCCATATGGTATTTCAGAAGCTGTATTGTTTTCTAGTTCGACACGGCTTGGACAGCTGCTATTTACAAAAAGTGGAATAACGATTCTAAATCCACGTCGATTAACAGAAGAGCATCAAGATTTGAGTAAAATTGAGGAGGGTGGAGAAAATAAAATATATGATGATCTAAACCCTTTGAAATATGAATTTCTATTTATTAATTCTAGTCAAGATACAGAGCTCATAGGCAGTCTAAAGTGTTCGCATTATTCTGTATTTGGACGAACTAAATTTAGCAATTACAACAATCTTGTTTATCGCGGCATATATCCCAACATCGACATTATCTTTTCCCTGCCTGAAACGGGTGGATTAAAATATGATATTATTGTTCATCCAGGTGGAAATATTGAGGATGTCCAAATCATGCATAAAGACAGTAAACTGGATATAAAAAAAGAGGGCAATCTAAATATTCAAACTGAAGGCTACATGCTCACAGATAAAGCTCCAACAGCTTTTGATTCAGATGACATACCGGTAGCCGTTTCTTTTGAGTTAAAGAACAACTTAGTTTCTTTTGAAACTGAACCATACGACAAGAGTAAGACACTTATTATTGATCCTGTCATTGATTTTTCTCCAGATTCATCTTTTGTTTCAGGGAGCGGAACATTTTACCCGTTGGAGCCGATGTTTAGAAATATCAATTTTGACATGTCGGGAAATCTTTATTGTTCAGTGGATAAATTCTGGAATTTTGGTAATTTCTTTAATTACCGGAAGTATTCGCCAAATGGTGTGTTATTATGGTCGAATAATACTGGTATTGCATATGTCCGACATTCTGATATTACAGTTAATCCACAAACGGGAACTTCTTACGCAGTAACTGGAGGTTTAGCAGCAATTGATAGCAATGGATTTACAATTGCAAGCGTAATCAATGTAGATTCAGAATGGTCAGTGAGATACGACCCTTGTTTGGATACGCTTGTCATGGGCTTGGGCCATTGCAATCCTGGTGCTATCCCTGTTGATAATGAAGTTGCAGTCTTTAGTCCTAATCTTTTGGACGGGGTATCAAATAATATTAATTTATTACCGTGTTTATTTGATGGGCAATCGTCCAGTGCTTTAACATTAGATCCTGAAGGGGGCGACGCTTATTTTGTAATGAATACAGCAACCATCGGACCAGGTCGTATTTACAAAGTGAATTATGGGCAAGTTGGTGCTTCTCCTTCCCTAACATGGCAAAATTTATCTTTAAGTAGTACGTATCCCAGAACAGCAAGTTCTGATGTTTTAGCTTGTGGAAGAAATTACCTTTACTATTTTGATGGTTCTGCGATTGAAAAAAGAAACAAGAATACAGGAGCGCTTTTGAATACCCTTACAATCAATGTAAATAGTCCAATTCTAGTGAGTAGCAATGTATTTAATGCTGCTGTCAATTCATTTGTCAATGTGTCTCCGCATGGAATTGATCTTGATCTATGCGGTAACGTTTATGTTGGGCAATCGCAAGCTGTAAAAGTATATGATTCAAATTTAAATTTTTTGACTCAGTATCTCACAACTAGCTTAGATACTATTCTGGATATCCAAATACATGAAGATCAACTGGCCGTTGGTGGGCTAAACTTTTTGGAAGTTTTTACGCTACCTTATTTTTCAGGAACTAATAATAATATTACTTTGAGTACAATTCCAGATACCTGTGCTTTATGTATCGGATCAGCCGCAATAGATACAACATCATTTCCATGTGGAGATCTTGATTCGTTAAATATTCTATGGTCCAATGGGCAAAATACTCCAACTATTTCGGGGTTGTGCGAAGGCTGGTATTCTGTGACTATTAGTGGAGGTTGTTTTTCTCAACAATTCACAGATTCTGTATACGTGAGTAACGCTACCACGCTTTGTGGCTTAAATATTTCTATTCCAGATGATACTATTTGTGTTGGTGAATGTGTCGACCTAGTTGCTGCAACTATAGGTTCTTTTACTGCACCAGTTACTTATGCATGGAATAATGGCATCATAGCAACAGATAGTGTCGTTAACGTCTGTCCAATAACAACAACGATATATGAAGTGATTGGAACTGATTCAACCGGTCTAGCGGACACGGCAATCGTTACCATCACTGTTGTTGCGCTACCTGTAATAAATATTGGGAATGACACAACCATTTGCTCTGTTCCGTTCACCTTGGATGCAGGAAATATAGGAGCTTCTTTTTCTTGGCAAGATGGTTCCAATACTCAATTTTTCAGTGTTGATAGTTCTGGTTTGTTTTCTGTGACCGTTGATAATGGTGTTTGTATTAACACTGATAGTATCGTCATTAACTATGATCCTGCAATTGTGAATCTGGGGCCCGATATTATCACTTGTCAGCCAGATACTGTTGTTTTTGATGCTGGAGTTCTTTTCGTATCGTATTTATGGGGTGATAATTCTACCGACCAGACTTTAAATGCTTTAAATACAGGCACGTACAGTGTTGAAGTGACGAGCTCTTCTGGGTGCACTGCTTTGGATACCACCCAAATCATTGCTGGCTCACTTGCTTTAAGTCTGGGCAGCGACACAGTAATTTGCCAAGGGCAATCATTATTAGTTAATGCACAAACGCAAGCGTCGGGTGTAGACTATTTATGGAGTACTGGGTCTACTAATCCAACCTTGACTTTGACAGATGCTGGAGTCTATTGGGTTGAGGTATCCTCCGGGATTTGTTTGCAAAGGGATTCCATAGAGGTACAAGAACAAATTGTAACAGCTGCATTTGAAGGTTTAAATGAATCGGGTTGTTCTCCCGTAACTATAGATTTTAACAGTACATCTGTTGTGAGTATTGGAAGCATTACTTCTTGGGATTGGAATTTCGGTAACGGAATGAACTCCAATGTTGAGAACCCGAATCAAACGTATTTAAATGAAGAGGGTATCACTTACCCCATTCAATTAATCGTAACATCGGACCTTGGTTGTACGGATGATACAACGGTATTTATGCAAATCAATGCTTATCCTCAGGCTGTAGCTGAATTTAGCTATTTTCCGAATACTGTTTTATTTGGTGAAGACATTTATTTTGAGAATTTTTCGACAAATGCTACAAGTTGGCAATGGGACTTTGGAGATGGTGTAAATTCTATTGAAGAAAGCCCAGCGCATTCGTACCTTACCATTGGTACCTACTCCATAACCTTGATAGCTTCCAATGAATTTGGATGTAACGATACTATTAGCTATCAGCTTGAAGTTTCCAGTGAGACTTTGCTGTTTGTGCCGAATACTTTTACTCCTGATGGTGATGAATTTAATCAAAATTGGGTGGTTCAGATTTCAGAAATTGACATCTATGACTTCCGCATTACTTTATTTAATAGATGGGGTGAGCTAATCTGGGAGAGTTTTGATCCTGAAGTTGGATGGGATGGAACTATAAATGGCGCTGCTGTTCAAGATGGGGTATACACATGGAAAATAGAAGTTGGGCCAAAGTTTACCGGAAAGAGAGAAGTATTCACGGGCCATGTAAATGTGATTAGATAATTTGGAAAGGTAGTGGTTTTGTGACCTCCACTGGTCAGAGTTCAAACTTTTTGGAGGATTTGATGAGACTGATTTAACGATTAGTATAAGCGGTTGTTTTAATGCCGCTTATAATTGTTATGGGCTGTTTAATCTTTAGAATAAAATGTCGAACCAACCTTAAGCCCATTACAATCCTCCTTCGTGCGGTTGAAAAGAGCTTTCACGCCAACGCTAAAACGCAATGAATAAAATAAAAACGGCATACAACGTTTAGTATAAGAATAGTAGCGGATTTCAAGGAACTAATCTCTAAAATTAGCTCTAATTTTTGTACAAAGATACTTGCTTTGAATTTAGCACAAAACCGCTATTGTTTTTATACATTGTTAGGCACTGGGTTTCTTAGTTCAAATTTCGATATTCTGAAGGACTAAGACCAACTTTACCTTTGAATAATTTGCTAAAATGTTGTGGATATTCAAATCCCATGCTAAAAGCTATTTCACTAATTGAAGAATTTGAATTTAGTAATGTCGTCTTTGCTTTCTCAATTATAAAAGAATGAATATGTTGTTTTGCACTACTTCCTGTTTCAATTTTCAATAAGTCACTTAAATATGGGCCTGAGATATGCATAGCTTCACCACATTGTTTAATTGAAGGTAATCCCAATTCTGATAATTCTGATGATGAAAAATAATTTTGCAGGTATTGTTCGAATTTACTAACGAAATCTTTATTTAAGTTGGTTCTTGTATAGAATTGTCTATCGTAATAGCGGTTACTATATTTTAAGATACTTTCAAGATTTTGAATAATTATATCTTGCGAGTGTTTATCTATGTTTTGATTTAATTCTAGGTCAATTTTTTTTACTAATTCAAAAAGTGAATGTTTTTCCTTATCAGAAAGATGTAAAGCTTCATTTGTTTCATAAGTAAAGAAAGAATGTTTTTTGATAGTTTTTCCTAATTCAGATTTTCTAATCAAATCTGGATGAAACAGGATTGTCCATCCTGAATCATCTAGTTCTTCTATTGGGTCAGCAAATGATGCTACTTGATTAGGAGAAATAAATACAAGAGTGCCATCATCAAAATCATATGAATTTCTGCCATATTGAAAAGTAGTGCCTTTCATTTTTCCTTTCATAGAAAGAAGATATAAATCACTTGTCAGTTTTATGTTTCCAAAGTCAAAGTCAACTTGAGGCCATTTTCTAATAATTGTAATCAATGGATGTTTAGGTTTGTCTAAACCAAACATTTGGTGGACTTCAGAAATACTTTTAATCCGATATATGTCTGCCATTTTATTATTTCTTTTTGTTAATGTAATTCTATACAGACAATATTAAGATTGTTTAGTAAACTTATTATTTTATTTTCAATACTAAATTGACTTTCAATTCTTAAGATATTATCACAATCATCTAGGTCAGTATTCCATTTAGTAATTTTAGTAAAATTGTCTAAAACTATTTTTAAATGGCTTATATCTTCATAAGAAATACTTGTCTTATAAACAGAGATTATTCTTTTTTCTGAATTCATGTTAATTTCTTTCAGATACTTCACAATACTTTTTAAAGGCTGTATTCATTGTGTTATATTTGGCTACCATATTTTCTCTCATTTCTGGCTTCATTACTAGACCTTTCATTAGGCCGCTCATTTTTTCGTAGTGTACAAAACGAGTTCTTTTTCCACCATCAAATGATTCAAAAATATGAACGTGCTCAGCTTTCAATATTCCCCAATTAACTCCCCAATAAAACACTTCAGGACTATTCTCGTATACTCTAGGGTTAGCAGGAGCAGGAGCAGGGTCATTTTTTCGTCCAAAATTAATCATTAAATCCAATGTTGGTTTAGTGGTTAAATCATTTAGACTCCCTTTTTTTACTGATATTTTTGGAAATACTGTGTTCCAGTCGCCCCATTGTTTAAATTCCAAGAATTTTGCTCTTACCACTTCTGGAGAAGCGTTAATAATAATCTCTGTAAATGCTGTGGTTTTCCCAGTTACATCAGTTAACTGCCTGATGTAGGTCGTTTTTTTACTCATTTTTGTTTTTTGATTTGTAGTGTTTTGTGCCACAGTCGATAGACTTAATACACTAATTAATAATGATGTAATTCCTAACTTTATTTTGTTCTTTTTAATCATAGTACAAAGTTGTAGTTTACTAAATTTAATTATTTAATCAAATCACGAAATTTTGAATACATTTCGCAGAAGATTTGGTTTTATGCGTTAAATTATTCGGTGAGGGTGAGTTTTTTCCCCTTGTGCCTAACAATGTGTATAGTGCATAGCACCCTTCGGGATGCTACGACACCATACACGAACCGTTAGTAATAATTACTCATTAATATTTTTCAATAAATCCAATGTTGCTGAAACATCTACGCCTTCCTTTCTTCCTAAATTGACTGCCAGATCGGCATACTCTCTAGCCTCCTCCTTTTTATTTAATTTAAAACAAATCAATGCACGAGTGTTAACGTTTGCATAGTACACATCCTGATCCATCGAATTTTTTACCCAAATAAGTGCTATTTCTAGAATTTCTTTGTCCTCGACACCCGCAAATTCAGTAATTAAGAATGCTTGTTGGTTCAATTCTTCCGAATCATTTATTTCATATTCTTCTATGTAAGAGACGATCGATTCAAAGAATTTCTTTTTGTATGTTGGGTAATTATCAGACTCTTGGAGTTTAGCCATTTGCGTATAATTAAAATAGTAGGATATTTTAAAATAATCCAAAGTCTCTTTTGCTTCTAGCTCATTAAAAACTTCTAATAAATCCTTTTCCAAAATATCGAAATCAGCCTCTGTTTTTATCTTAAACATGGCTTCTCCAAGAATTATATTTGTGAAAATTTCATCAATAGTATTTTTACCAACCACTTTATCAAACTCAGCCTTATGCTTAATTATAAATTTATAATAAGGATCAGATGATTTACGCAAGAAATCGGAAATAAATTTAATGTTATCTTCCGTAAGTAGGTTAGATTGTGTTTTTACATAATCATCGAAAACGTGCTGGTGATCCATTCTTCGTTCAAACAGAACATAGGCATAATTCTTTAGGAATTCACTACCTCTCTCTCCCGACTGATATCGCTTTTCCATGCTTGGGAAGCTATTATTAGAATCTGCAACCATTACTATAACCTTTTCTCCTAATTCAATCAATTCTTCTGGAATTCGCGCACCAGTAGAACTGTGAACCAATTCTCCATCACAGTTCACAAAAAATAAAGTTGGATAGCTAATAATCTTGTATTTCTCAGCAATAATCAATCCATCTCCTTTTTCAGCATCTACTTTAAAATTGATAAAGTTTTTATTGAAGAAATTACCAACCTTTTCATCAGGAAAAGTTTTAGCATCCATCTTTTTACAAGGTCCACACCAAGTGGTATAAGCATCAACAAAAACTATTTTATTCTCTGCTTTCGCTTTAGCAAGAGTATTTGACCAAGTTTCCTTTTCAAAATTAACACCTTCCTGACAATATACTGTGGAGCTGGAAATAACTGATCCAATAAATAGTAGCAGATTTAGACACTTAAATATTGTTTTCATAATTTTTATTTTGTTTTAATTAATTAATATAGGTTTTAATACAGACGCAAAGCATCTATAAAGCATGAGTTTAAACCTAATCTTTATACTCTAAAATATCTGCTGGTTGACAATCTAAAACTCTACATATTGATTCCAACGTTGAAAATCTTATTGCCTTCGCCTTACCTTTTTTTAATATGGACAAATTTGACATTGTTATACCCACCCTTTCTGAAAGCTCAGTAAGACTCATTTTTCGTTTGGCAAGCATGACATCCAGATTAACTATAATCATAATTATATAGTTAAGTTGTTTTCCTCTTTTAATTCTACTCCTTGCATGAATACATGTGATAGAACCCATAGAACTAGTGCAAAAATCAATAAGCTAACTGAAGGCACATCAACGATAATATTTGGCTCATCTAAAAATTTTATCATTCCATTTTTATTCCAAATTGATGATATAATTATTTCATATAAAAAATTCACAACCCAAACTAACAAAATCAAATAAGACAATAGTTTTATGTTTTTAATTGTCTCTTTCTGAAAGTAATTACCAACAATAATTAATTGCATAAACTTTTTACAATACCAAATACTCAATATTGCCAGAGACATCATTAGTAATACATATGTTAGCACTATAAGTTTTGAAGATATTGGAAGCTGATAAAAAACGAGGTACTCAGGTGATTTACTCATTCCTAACTTCCCAAATTTCTTACTAGTATTATCCATAACAGGAGAGAAATCAGGAACATTCATAATATTCGAAAAAGAATCAGTTGCTACATTATCTGCGACAACCAGAATTAATTCTTCTGAATAGTCAATGGTCTCCTGTATAATTATATCACCTGAAGATATACTAACTCTAGCGCCAATATCATAACCAAATGCACCGTAAATTAAGAATGAAAGTATAAGCCCTGAAAACAAAATAGATAACCAAAAAAATATTCTAGTTATAAAATACAATAACTTTATACTACTTGGATTATTAATTTTAGTAAAAGTATTCATAATAATATTTTCACAAATATATAAATTATTTATTGATAAACAATAAATTTTTATCATAATACAATAAATTAATACCTATTATCAATAATAAAATTACTAACAAAACCTAAACTGCATTGAAACGCAGTTTAGCCAGAACGTAAAACATAGAAATGAAGATTGACAAATTAATATTGGCTTTGATTATAATTGTTTTCGGCTTGCTTGGTTGTGGGACAAATAACAAAACCGAGAGCAAACCTGACATGAAACTAGCTACTGAATTTGAAATGGATTCAACTCAACTAGTCTATCAATACTATCAGAAATTTGGATTTACAGACGTATGTGAAGACATAAGAATGGTATCCAAGTTGAAAGACTCCCCTAAATTCAAGAAAAGACTACCAATAACTAAGAACGATTTAAAAGCAATTAATGAATTTTCAAATAAGGTTGATTCAATCAAAGGCTCTCAGATTTCATTTGACTCGAATACGAGAAATCAATTTTATGATATTGAACTTGGTTTTATTGAGTTTAATTCGGATAGTTTATTGACAGTAAAACTCACAAACGGAGAATATGAAATAATACAAACTGACTTGACTTCAATACTAAAAGTTTTTGATAAAGAATCAGGTTTGCTTTACGTGGAATTACACAGATGTGACGGAAAATAAAAGAACGTTTTACAACACTGTATATAGCAAATAGAGCTTCAGTGGTTAACAAAAGTTCAGTGCTATCTACAAACACCGCCAAATTTTTAATTTGGCTTTTAAAATGAATAAGTTAAAAACAAAATGTAAAAATATGGCTCAGTGCAAACTTGAAAGTTTATCGCTTTCTCCTGCCCTACTTGCCATATACTAACCGTAAGCCATTAAAATAAAAGACAGATATGATACCTGGACCTAATTACGTTTACAAGTGTCCAAATTGCGGCAATCTTTTAACAAAAGGAAGTTTGAATAGTGGTAACACTTTTGGCGGAAAATTATTTTCTGACGGCAAAAGAATTGCTCCAATGCTACCTGAGTTTCCTGATCTTACAAAATGTAAAAAATGCAACACAATATTTTGGTTGAGTAAATTGAAAGAAATAGGAACTTATGAATGGGAAGACGAAGAAAACCCAGAGTGGCAGATTGCAGACAATGCAGAGTTTTTAAATGTTGATGATTACATTGTTGCGATTAAAACTGGAATAGCTGAAAACGAAGAAGAAAAACTAATTATAAGGAGAAATATATGGTGGGCATACAATGACAGGGTCAGAAATAATCATACAATGTTTAATGATAAAGAAGATGAATTGAATTGGGAGATAAATACCAAAGCATTGATGAGCTTACTTGATCAGACAGATATGAATCAAATCATAATGATAGCCGAACTAAATAGAAATTTAGGAAACTTCGAAAAATGTATAAGCACCATAAAAAGTATTGATGATGAAGAATTAAACTGGCTCCAAGAAAAATTTCTAACTGAATGTGAAAGAAAAAATAAACATGTGATAGAATTAAATTGAAGACTTATAACAATGTATATAGCGCATTAAAACCCACCATATACTAACCGTTAGCTGTAACAAAAGAAACAATGATAATGCAACAAAAATATTTATACATATTACTGATTGTCCTTTTCAATTCCTCTTGTAATGGTCAAAATCAAAACCAGTCAATTTTAGAAAATAAGTCTGAACCTAAAAGTTCGGAGCAAATAACAATTAAAGATATCAAGTATGACGCTGGAGATGTAACAACAAATGGGTTTTTAGATAATTCTGGAAATATGTGGTTTACTACTTTAAAAGAAGGAGTTTTCAAATATGATGGGAAATCATTTATAAACTTCACAACAAATGATGGTCTTTGTTCTAATAAGGTTAACTCAGTTATAGAAGATAAAGATGGTCTTTTATGGTTCGCTACGGCCAAAGGGTTATGCAAGTATGATGGCAAGACATTTATTAATTTTCAGTTTCCTAAAGAAAACCCTAAAGATGTTTCACCTGAGACTGGATTACCAAGTAGGGAGTCTCCTGAAATACTATCATTAATCCAGGATAAAAGTGGTGATTTTTGGCTGGGTACGTTCAAAGGAGCGTATCATTTTGATGGTAAAACATTCACTTCATACTTAAAATTCAAAGGAAGGATACATCCTGATGACAGTGTTTATAATAATGTCATTCAAAGCATAGTAGAAGACAATGCTGGAAACATTTGGTTTACCTCACAGACACATGGAGG
>MDTF01014077.1_pt1 | contig 10536 bp, 10 predicted proteins | sample 811191 | NCBI WGS metagenome assembly MDTF01 (sample SAMN05326649, study PRJNA326480) | marine metagenome | isolation source: seawater | place: Southern Ocean | collected 2011
CTATTTATTAAAATATTTGAAAAAGAAGCTAAAAAGTTTAACAATGTTAAGTTCCTGGCCCAAGGCACTTTATATCCAGATATTATTGAAAGTAGATCAACAACTGGAAGCAAAACTTCAAAAATAAAATCTCATCATAATGTTGGAGGCCTTCCAAAGAAAATGAATTTAAAATTGATTGAGCCACTAAAGGAATTTTTTAAGGACGAAGTTAGAGTACTTGGAGATTCTGTAGGTTTAATAAAAAAAATATCAAAAAAACATCCCTTCCCGGGACCTGGTCTTGCTATAAGAATAATAGGAAATATCACTCCTCAAAAAGTTAAGATACTACAAGAAGCTGATTACATTTTTATACAACAACTTATTAAAAATAAATTATATGATAAAATTTGGCAGGCTTACGCTGCCTTGCTACCTATAAAAACAGTAGGTGTTATGGGTGATGCAAGAACTTATGAATATATTTGTTTAATTAGAGCTGTTGTATCAGAGGATGGTATGACAGCAGATTATTACAATTTCCCTAAGAACTTTTTAGATCAAATTTCTAATAAAATTATAAACGGGGTGAAGGGTGTTAACAGAGTTGTTTATGATATAACTTCCAAGCCACCAAGTACTATAGAGCTTGAATAAAAATGAAACAAAAAATTATTAATATTTTAAAAAAAAAAAATATAAGACCCTTAGTTTGTCTTACAGCTTATTCAAAACCCATTGCAAAAATTTTAGATAATTATTGTGACATTGTATTAGTAGGAGATTCTGTAGTTACAGCTATGTATGGCATGAAAAACACTCATAATGTTAATATAGATACAATGATAAGACATGGAATTAGTGTTAAGTCTAATCTAAAAAAAGCAATTTGTGTTATCGATATGCCCCACAAAACATATCAAAATACAAAACAAGCGCAAAAGAATGCAAATTTAATTTTTAAAAAAACTAAATGTGATGCTGTCAAAATTGAATGTAATGGGAAAAATTTTGATATTATTAAAAGCATTGTTGATACTGGAATTCCAGTAATGGGACATATAGGTTTTACACCCCAATATTTCAAAAAATTTAAAATACAAGGGGTTTTAGAAAAAGATCAAATTAAACTAATAGAACAATCTATACAAATAGAAGCAGCTGGTGCATTTAGCATAGTTTTAGAATGTATAAAATCCTCGCTTGCTAAAAAAATTACAAAAAAACTTAAAATTCCTACAATAGGCATAGGGGCCTCGAATTATTGTGATGGTCAAATTTTAGTAACAGACGATATGCTAGGGTTAAGTGGGTTTTACCCTTTGTTTGTCAGAAAATTTGTTAAATTAGATAATATTATTGAAAAGGGAATTCAAAAATATAAAAAAGCTGTATTAAACAAAAGTTTTCCAAGTAAAAAAAATATATTTTAATTTATGAGTGATGAAACATTAAATACAAAATATCAAAAAAAAATTACGTCTTTTATTAAAAAAAATTTAAAAAATGTAATTATTTTATTAGTACTAATAGTTATTATCCTGTTTAGTTTTATTATTTACAAAAATTTAGAAGAAAAAAAGAATATACAACTTTCAGAAAAATATACTCAAGCAGTAATTTTACTAAATCAAAAGCAATCCGATGAGAGTAAATTATTATTGGAAGACATAATTAAAAAAAAAAATAAATTTTATTCACCTTTAGCTTTATATTTAATTATTGATCGAAAACTAGAAAATGATCCTAAAAAAATAATTGTTTTTTTCGATAAAATTTTAAAAATTAAATCGATAGATAAAGAGAATTTAAATTTAATTACAATTAAAAAATCAATTTTTTTATTTAAATCAGGTAAAGAAGAACTTGTTATTAAAACTTTAAATCCAATAATTAATTCTAACTCTGTGTGGCGAAATATGGCTATTAAATTACTATCAGATTATTTTTTATTTAATAATCAAAAAGGAAAAGCCGATGAGTACATCAAACTGCTAAACAAAAAGAAAAATAAATAATTAATAATGAAAAGATTAATTCTAATCTTTGTTATCACACTAAACTCATCTTGTTCTCTTGATAATAAAACTGGTATATGGAATGACGCTTCTAATACTCCAGTAGATAATAAAAACTCAAGATCAATTAAAAATACCAATATAGAAAGTAGATACGAAGATTTATTTATTGAAGACAAAGTATTTAATGAAGAGAAAAGTCCAGAGAATAAATTTAATTCAGAAATTGACTCCGCTATAAAGATTTCAAATTGGTTTCAACAATATGCTGTTTCAACTAATAATATTTCAAATTTCTCTTATTATGGAAAAAAATCTTTAGTTTCAAAAAGCTCTAAGCTAAGTAAATTTCCAATATCTTTTAACTACTTAAACAAAAGTATAGTTTTTTTTGAAAATAATTTAATTTCTTACGATCATAAAGGTAAAATTTTTATTTATTCACAAGACGTGAAGAAGAAAACTTTTGTGTATGATTTTTATAAAAAAAAATTTAAAAATTTTAAAAAAAAAATTTATTTAACAATTGATGGTGATATTTTATATGCTGCTGACAACTTAGGATATATATATGCTATTAATTTAACTGAGAGATCTCTTCTCTGGGCAAAAAATTATGGAATACCATTTAGGTCAAATATTAAAATATCTAATGACCAAATATTTTTAGCAAATCAAGATAATGTAATTTATTCAATTAATACCAAAAATGGTGTTAAAAATTGGCAATTTGCTACCAGTCTTACTTTTTTAAAGTCAGATTTTGAAAATAGTTTTGCACTCGACAAAACAAACGGTAATATTTTTTTTTTAAACACAAATGGTGAGTTATATTCAATTAGCTATTCCACTCAGAAAATTAATTGGATTCTTAATTTTAAAAATCCACAATTAACAGGTGATACAAATCTATTTATAAGCCGTCCCATAGTAGTTAAATATGATAATTTAATAGTATCTACAGAAAAAGCACTTTTTAGTTATAACAAACTAAACGCTAAAAAAAACTGGACTTTCGCTGTTGAATTAATTTTAAAACCTGTTGTAACATCTTATTATACTTATTTAATTACAAAAACAGATCTCTTAATCTGCTTAAACAATAAAACAGGTGATGTTGTCTGGTCTAAAAAAATTTACAAAAGTTTAAATAAAAATAAAATAAATAAAAAAAATAAAAAATTTTATGATTTAAAAATAGTAAATAATGAAATCTATTTATTTTCTAATACTGGGCATTTATTATCTTTTGATCCTAACAATGGCGAACTAAATAATTTAAAAAAGATTAGCAAAAATGGAATTAGTTCTGAAATAGTTTTTTTAGACGATTACATGTTTTTATTTGATGAAGATAACAAACTCTTGAAATTTGATTAGTTTAATTATTTGACTTGGCACTTAATAAAGAAAGTTGTGTAATTTTTCCTTCTCCCAATAAATCCCTAGGTTTAACAGGGTACTCTCCTGTAAAAAAGTGATCACTTAATTGAGGATAAAGTTTATTTCTTTCTTTAAAACCAATAGCTTTATATAATCCATTTAAACTTAAAAATTTTAATGTCTTAGCATTAATATATTCACACATTTCTTTGTTACTTCTTCCATTTGCAAGTAGTTCTTTTTTAGTAGGCATATCAACTCCATAAAAGTCTGGATATAGAATTTCTGGGCATGCAATCCTTACATGCACTTCTTTAGCACCAGCATCATAAAGCATTTTTACTATTTTAAGACATGTAGTACCTCTCACTAAAGAGTCATCAACCAAAACTATTGATTTATTTTTTACTAGTGTTTGTGTTGCATTCAATTTCAATTTTACACCAAAACTTCTTATGCTTTGCGTTGGCTCAATAAAAGTTCTTCCGACATAATGGTTTCTTATTAGACCTAATTCAAAACTTTTTTTGGTATATTGGCTATATCCAAGTGCAGCAGGCACTCCAGAGTCTGGTACCGGTACAACTAAATCTGCATCAACATCAGTTTCTTTAGCAAGCTCTTCTCCCATTTGTTTTCTATACTCATAAGCACATTTATTATTAAGCAAACTATCTGGTCTAGTAAAATAAATATATTCAAAAGCGCATGGTCTTGGTTTTCTTGCTGGAAAAGGTTTTATACTACTTAGTTTTCCGTCTTCTATAACTACAATTTCTCCATTTTCTACTTCTCTGAAAAATTTAGCTCCAATTATATCTAGCGCACATGTTTCAGAACAAAATACAAAAGAGTCTTTTAATTTACCAATTACTAAAGGCCTGATGCCAAAAGGATCTCTTAAACCTATTAATTTTTTACTAGTCATCATCACTAAAGCATAACCACCCTGAACTTGAAAAAGTGTATCAATGATTTTATCTATCATTTTAGTTCTGTTTGATTTAGCAATTAATTGAACTAAAGTTTCAGTGTCACTTGTTGTTCTGAAGATAGCGCCATCACGCACAAGGTTGTTTCTTAATTCTATGGCATTGGTTAAGTTCCCATTATGAGCCAAACTAACTCCACCACCATAAAGATCTGCAAAAAAAGGTTGAATATTTCTTAATGAAGTTTCACCAGTTGTAGAATATCTATTATGACCAATAGCAGAGTTCCCTGGAAGTTTTTTTATTGTTTCTGGATTTGTAAAGTGGTCACCGACCAAACCTTGTCTTTTTTCTGAGTGAAAATTGATGCCATCAAATGAAACGATTCCACAACCTTCTTGCCCTCTATGTTGTAAAGCATGTAGGCCAAGAGCTACCATAGCAGAGGCATCTTCATGATCTGATATACCAAAGACGCCACATTCTTCTCTAAGTTTATCTAATTTATATTTTTTCAATTTTGTCCTTGGTGTCTATAATATCTTTATAATTTGGAAATTCCTCAACAAGTAAGTCACTTCCTTTTTTAATAAACTCGAAAGAAAAAGCTTTTGTGGTTGATATACCCCATTTTTCATAAGGATAAAACCAATTTAAAATTGAAAAGAGACAAACAGCAACTACATAACCTTTAAAAAAACCGAAGAGAGTACCAAAAGATTTATCTACTGAGCCTAGTCCAGTCCAGGTTACTGTTCTACCGAGTGCTTTTCCTAAAATAATACAAAAAAATAGTGATACAAAAAAAACAAAAATACCAACTCCAATATTATTAATAAACTGTGACTCAATATATTCACTTACCCAAGGGCGTAATTTTGGTACTAAAATTATTGTTATAACTGAAGACACAACCCACTTTAAAGATGTGAGAAAACTTAATGTGAATCCTCGGGATAAACATTTCATTGTATTGTACAAAATTATTATTATGAAAATAATATCAAATAATAAAATTTCTTCTTTTATAAATTCGATTAAACTATTCATCACCAAAAGGTTTAAGCACTAAAATTAATTTTGGCAAAAGAGTTAGTACTGAAATTAATGCTAGAAGCATTGCTATTCCCGTAAATACTCCAAAATAAATTGTAGGTATGAAGTTAGAAAGCACAAGGATTGAAAATCCAAAGACAATAGTAATCGAAGTATTTAGTATAGCAACACCTACGGTATTATGACACCTATCAACTGTCTGGTTGTAGTTTTTTATTTTCTCAAATTCTTCTTTAAATCGATAAATATAGTGAATACTATTATCTACAGCTATACCAATAGTTATAGCTGCTATAGTTATAGTCATCATATCCAATGGAATTCCAAGAAGACCAATAATACCCAAGATAAAAAAAGCAGCTATAAAATTTGGAACAACACCAATTACTGATAAAATTAAATTTCTAAAAAGAATTAAAAACATTAAAGAAATTCCAAGCATAACAACTCCAAGAGTTAAAATTTGTGATTTAAACAAACTCTGTAATAGATTATTAAATAAAATTAATACGCCAGCAAGTCTGTATTCTTCCTCATTTAATCCAACTTTTGATTTTAGTTCTGAGTTAATCTTCATAATTAATTCATTTCTTTTTAAATCTTTTAAAGAATCTTTAATCCTAACACTAATTCTAGCTTCATTATCTTTCACAGAAATATACGGGGATATTATTTCTCTTTTAATTTCTTTGGGTATTTTACTATAGAGAACACCTGCCTCAAGAGTTTCTAACTTGTTACCAGTTAAATCTTCAGCAACTCTTACTATTGAACCGAAAGAAATAACTTTTCCTATTTCTGGCAAAGAGTCCAAGTAGTCATGAACCTTTAGGATTTTATCAATTTTATTTCTAGTAAACCAATAATTTGAAGCATTATCTTTGCTATTTTCATTGTCCTCTTCCCATTCTGAAAATTCATCATCTTTTTCTTTTTTATCCTCATTTATTGGAAATTTTAAAATAATATCTAGAGGAGTTGTTCCACCAAGCTTATCATCAATTAATTTCATTCCTTTATATATTTCAGTTTTTTGATCAAAATAGTTGATAAAACTATTTTCTACTTCCAATTTTAAAATACCAAATATACTTAAAACAATAACAATTATAGAAGATCCAAAAATTATTGTAGTATTTTTCTTTGCAAAATTACTAAGTGCATTTGTTATTTTAGATTTTTCTTCTGTCTGATTAATTGAATCTTCAGAATTTGTAAAAATATTTAGAAGAGCAGGAACTAGAGTAAAAGTAACAACTATAGAAACCGCAAGACCTAGCGTCATCATCCAACCAAAGTCTATAATTGGTTTAATTCCACTAAAGATTAAAGATAAGAAAGCACACATTGTCGTTAATACTGTATAAAAAATTGGTAAAAACATTTTACTGCTAGTTAAAAAAACCGAATCTTTAATACTAAGATCTGCAAACTCTTTTTTAATTTGCAAAAACCTCACGGTAACATGCATGTTCATGGCCATATTTAGTATTAGCATTAAGGCAATAAAGTTTGAAGATATCACTGTAACTTTCCAACCAATTAAACCTAAAATACCAACCATTGTTCCTACTGAAAATGCACATCCCAATAATGGAATGATAACTAACTTTACTTTTTTAAAAATTAGCCACAATGTAATTATAATAAATATAAAAACTCCAATACCAAAAACAACAATATCACTTTGAATAAAGGACATCATATCGTCAGTAATCATTGGTAAACCTCCTAAATGTATTTGGGCATTTTCTCCGTATTTTTTTATTACAACTCTAATCTCATTTATATTCTGATGATTTTTTTGGTTATAAATATTTCTATATGAGTCATATTCATCTTCAAATATATCTCTATCTTTTTTTTGTAATTTACTTAAATTTCCCTCTAGTTCTAAGTTAAAAAAATTATTTTTAGTTTTAATTAATTCATTTAATTTTTTATCTTGTTTTAAATAAACAACAATTCCTGAAGTTTTACCATCGGCACTAATAACATAATCTTTATAAATTGGACTATTAACTATTTCGTCAAAACCTCTTTCCTTATCTATTTCTGGGTAAGATAAAGTTTTGTAGTTTTTTAGCCTCTCCATTAAAGGCTCATCACTATTTTTTAAAAGAGGAACATCAATTATAGTTACTACACTATCAACCCATTCAAGCTTTTCGATTTTTGATTTAAGAAATTGAAGATTAATAATAGTTTCTTCATTAGTAAAACTTAAGACAGGTGTATATGTTAGAACAAGATAGTCCTTTGACCCATATCTTTCGTTAATTTCTCTTAAATATTTTAAATCTTTATCACTCTCTAGCAACAAAGCGTCAGCGGAAGCATCTAATTTAAAGTCTTTTGAAAAGTAGAGAAAAAAAGTAAGTGCAGAGCAAATTAAAATAATAGAAATTTTAGAAAAATCAATTATTAGAGTTCTGTAAATTTTAGCAAACATCTATTTTATTGAGATATATCTTAAATTTAAGATAACAAAAGTATTAATTTTTAGGCAGATCTTTAAATTTAGTATACATACCCTCAAATTCTACGTGGACAACACCTATTGAACCATGTCTATGTTTGCCAAGAATAAGTTGCGCTTGGCCATGAATATCACTCATTTTAGATTGCCACTCAGCATGTTCAATTGATCCTTGCTTAGGTTCTTTCTTTTCCATGTAATACTGCTCTCTATAAACAAACAAAACTACATCAGCATCTTGTTCTATAGATCCTGATTCTCTTAGGTCAGAAAGTTGTGGTTTCTTATCATCTCTTTGCTCAACAGCCCTTGATAGCTGAGACAACGCTACAACAGGTACATTCAGCTCTTTTGCTAATGCTTTTAGCCCCTGTGTGATTTCTGATATTTCTTGAACTCTACCATCCATCCTATTTGAATTAGTTCTCATTAGTTGAATATAGTCCACAACGATTAATTTTAATCCAAATAATCTTTTAATTCTTCTTGCTCTATTACTTAAAGTTGAAATTGCTATGGCTGGTGTTTCATCTATATAAAGAGGCAAATCATAAATACTTCTTGATGTTTCTATATATCGATTTAATGTTTCTTCTGTTGCTTTGCCTGTTCTAATCTCGTGAGAAGAAATTCTAGCTTGTTCAGATAAAATTCGTGTTGATAATTGTTCTGATGACATCTCTAAAGAAAAAAAAGCGACAGATCCCTTTTCATTATTTTCCTGCATAGTCTTCGCTGCATGATAAGCAATATTGGTTGCTAATGCCGTTTTACCCATTGAAGGTCTTCCAGCTATAATCACAAGATCAGACCTGTGTAGCCCTCCAAGCTTTTCATCTAAATCTGACAAACCAGTTGGAACGCCTACAATTCCTTGATCACTTTTCATAGCCAATGTTGCCATTTCAATAGTCTGATCTAAAGCTTGATTAAATTTAAGAAAAGTTTGGGAAAAATTTCCTCTTTCAGCTAAATCAAATAGAGATTTTTCTGCATCTTCTATCATATTTTCTCCAGTTTTTTCTATTTGGTCGTCTTTTGCTTGGTCTGAAATACCATCAGAAATAAAAATTAACTCTCTTTTAACGAACATTTCATGGATTAATTTTGCATAGTCTATTGCCTGCTTAATAGAGGAAGAAAATCTTGTTAACTTAATCAAATAGTCTACACCACCAACTTCACTTAAACCGGAGTCGTTCTCAAAATAATTTTTTAAAGTAATTGGATTAGCTATCATTCCTTTATTGTTTAAATTTTCTATCACTTCGTAAATTTTTCTGTGAATTGGATCAAAAAATTTAGCAGAATTAACAATGTTTGAGATTTCATCAATTATATCATTGTTTACTAATATAGACCCTATAAGCGACTGTTCTGCCTCTATGTTAGATGGTAATTTTTTTTCTTCGTTGGGACTAATACTTAATCTTACTTTATCCATAGAACTAATAATAGTTGAAGAAAATTTAATAGAAACTTAAAAGTTACACACCTTTTTTTCTACCTGTGGAAAAATATAATTTAAATAGAATCAATTTTATCAACGTGTAAGTTGACATTTGCCGAGACCTCAGCATGAAGATTTACTTTGATTTTGTATTTGCCAGTTTGAGTGATTTCTTGTCTTAGATCTATTTGTGAAGGATTTATCTCAATCTTTAAAATTGTTTTAAAGGCAGAGGATACTTCTTTAGGCTTAATGGAGCCATAAAGTTCTCCATTTTCTTTTGACTCTTTATTAAATTTTAAAATTTTATTATCTATCTTTGTAGCTATTAATTTAAATTCACTTTTTGAATCCTCATTTTTTTTATTTAATTCAACTTTTTTCTTATTTACAAAATCTATATTCTCTTTACTAGCTCTTAAAGCCTTACCTTGTCTTAGGAGATAGTTTCTTCCAAACCCATTCTTAACTTCAACCTGGTCTCCAATTTTACCAAGTTTCATTATATTTTCTAAAAGTATTACTTGCATAATTAAATAAGACCTAAAATTTTTGCTTTTTTAATTTCACTCGTTAATTTTCTCTGTTTATTTTGTGAAACAGAAGTTATTCTTGAGGGCATTATCTTATCTGTGTCCGATATATATCTTTTTAATAATTTAACATTTTTATAATCAACAACAGGCGCATCTTTGCCTGATAATGGACATTTTTTTGAAAATCTAGAATCATTTTTTTGAAATAAACTAAGTTTATTTAAAGGGTTTTGAGGTCTTTTATTAAATTTATTATTTTTTCTTTTCATTAATATCTTTTTCTTTGAAATATTCTGTTTCTATATCTAGTTTTTTATATTTCACAGTTAAATGTCTAAGTAGAGAATTATCAATTACGCTATTTTTTTTTATTTCTTCTAAAGTTTTATTATTAGCTTCAAATTTATAATGAATGTAAAATCCTTTATTATAAGCTTTGATTTTTTTAGCAAAATTCAGCAGTCCCCATTTTTCAACTTTTATGACCTTACCAGCTGTGTTAGTTATAATATCAGTATATTTTTTTTCAATTTTTTCTAATTCAGGAGTAGAAAGGTCCTGTTTAGCTATCAAGGTATGTTCGTAAAAATTCATTCTTCAATCTTTAATTGTTTATTTATTAAAAGAACGGTTTTATACTATTATAAATACGTCAATTCAATACTAATAATGTTATAAAAAAGCATTTATACAAATGAAA
>MDTF01008229.1_pt1 | contig 10534 bp, 9 predicted proteins | sample 811191 | NCBI WGS metagenome assembly MDTF01 (sample SAMN05326649, study PRJNA326480) | marine metagenome | isolation source: seawater | place: Southern Ocean | collected 2011
AGACATCAAGCACTATTATAAAAAAACTAAAAGGAAAGAGGAAATTTCATCAATAATTTCGTATTTTAAAAGCTTAAGTTATCTGCTAATAAAGGCAAGAAATCATGAAAAATAATTCCCTAAATCGTTTTGGTAAAAAAAGTAATATCGTTAATTTAGAACGAACCAATAGAGGTGTCATTTATACCCGTGTTTCTAGCTTAGGTCAAATCGACAACTATAGTCTTCAAAATCAACTAGAAAACTGCTTAACATTTGCCAAAAAGAATAATCTGAAAGTTGTTAAAATATTTGACGCTCAGAATGAAAGCGCCTCTCAATCAGAAAGAAAATCGCTTAACGAAGTAAAGAAGTTCTGTTTTAATAAGGCTAATAAGATCTCTTATTTAATTGTAAATGACCTGAGTCGATTTTCTAGGCAAGGAAATTTAGCAATATTATTAAAGGAAGATTTTAAGGCCAATGGAGTTACAATATTAGAATCTACTGCAACTAGCCTTGTAAGAAGTCCCCAAGATGATACATTTGATGGCATAAAATTACTTTTTGCCCAAGCTGAAAATCAAACTCGCAAACAAAAATGTAAAGAAGGAATTATAAAACGGCTTCAGGAAGGTTTCTGGTTGGGTAATCCTCCTAAAGGGTATAAAAAGGTTAATAAAAACTCCTTACGACTAACTGATGAATCAAAGTTTATTGCTCTGGCATTTAAGCTTAAGGGCAAGGGTTATAACAATTCTCAAATAATGTCAAAGCTAAAGGCTCTTGGCTCTTCTATTTCAAAGTCTAGATTACCTGAGTATCTGAAAAACATCTTTTATGCAGGATATATAGCTTCTCCATATCTTGATGGGGAAGTTGTAAAGAGTCGACATCAGGAATTGGTTTCTTTAGACCTCTTTTATAAAGTTAATGGGGTAAAAATCAGTGTTAGATACAACAAAATTGGTCTACAAATTGACCGCCCTCTCCAAGGCTTTGTATTATGTTCTTGTGGAAATAAGTACACTGGCTATAAAAAGAAGGGTAAATACAATTATTATAAGTGTAACGGTTGTAAAACAAACATTTCTAGTTCAATTCTTGAGGTTTCATTTAAAAACCTACTCAATCAATATTATTTTGAAGAAGTACCTATTCCACTTTTAAAAAAACAGTTAAAGTATACTTACGAATACATTTACGAAGAAACAATTACTAATAATAAACTTTTAAAAGAACGCATAACTAAACTTAATAATGAGTTTGATGCTATTGAATTACGATTTGTAAAAGGGGATATTAGTAATGAGTTATTCCATAAGCACGGGACTAAAGCGAAACAACAAATAAGTGAATTAGAACACGAACTTCAGAAGACTCCAAATAATTTATCGAACTATGATGAGTATATAAGTTGTTTTACAGAAATATCTAGTAATATGGGGGGGTTCTGGTCAAATGCACCAAATGAAATCAAACTCGATTTTCAAGAATTGGTCTTTTCGGGAGGTGTTGTCTATGATGTTACTAAAGAAATTTATCGAACTCCAATCATAAACTCGTTATTCCTAATGTCATCAAGGATTAAAGAGAAAAACAAAGCGGGAAATACTGATAAAAACACCAATAATTCCCGCTTAGTACCTAGGGCGGGAATCGAACCCGCACTTCCAAAGAAACTGGATTTTGAATCCAGCGCGTCTACCAATTCCGCCACCTAGGCATTTTTTATCATTGGAATCGAAGACCACAAAAGTAAGAATAGTTTAATATCTCCAAAGGAAAAATACTTTTTTTTACCTTGGTTATTTTGCTGATTTGTTGGGGCATGTCTATAAATATTTGTAGATTTGATGCCCCAATAATAAGGCATATTGCGCTAGAGTAACTTAAAGAGCGGCATGGAATCAAAAGTTAAAATATTTTCAGGAAGAGCAACCCGTAAATTGGCTGAAAAAATCGCCTCAAACTTTGGGGTCAGCCTAGGAAATATTATTATTTCTGAATTTAGTGATGGGGAATTCATTCCTTCTTTCGAGGAAACAGTTCGAGGTGCAAAAGTTTTTATAATACAGTCCACGCCTCCGCCTTCTGATAATTTGATGGAGCTTTTACTAATGATTGATGCTGCAAAAAGAGCATCCGCGTCACAAATTGTAGCCGTAATGCCATACTTTGGGATGGCAAGGCAAGACCGTAAAGACAAGCCTCGAGTCCCGATAGGGGCAAAATTAGTTGCTAATATGCTTACAGCTGCTGGCGCAACAAGAATAATGACGTGCGATCTACATGCAGACCAAATCCAAGGTTTCCTTGAAGTTCCTGTAGACCACCTATACGCCTCTTCTGTATTTATTGAGCACATCAAAAATCTAAAACTTGAAGACCTAACTATTGCCTCTCCAGACCTAGGAGGCTCAAAAAGAGCCCATGCATATTCCAAATATTTAGGATGCGAAATGGTCATATGCTATAAGCATCGAAAAAAAGCAAATGAAGTTGGAGATATGCGCGTAATCGGTGATGTAAAAGGGCGGCATATTGTTTTGGTCGATGATATGATTGATACAGCGGGGACGCTGACGTCTGCTGCGGATATGATGCTGAAGCAAGGTGCAAAATCAGTACGCGCAGTCTGCACGCATCCCGTGCTTTCTGGTAACGCTTATGATAGAATAGAAAGTTCAAACATGCTAGAGTTGATTGTCACTGATTCTTTACCCAGTAAAGTCAGCCCAAAAATAAAAATATTGAGTATTGCGCCGATGTTCGCTAATGTGATCACAAATGTGGTTTCTAACGAGTCGATTAGTAAAAACTTTATTAGTTAATTATTTATAAATTTAAAACAAAAGCAAATGAAATCAGTATCTATTAGCGCTGAAAAGCGTGTAGATTTGGGGAAAAAAGGTGCAAAAGCCCTAAGATCTGCTGGAAAAGTGCCTTGCGTTATTTACGGAGGAGAATCCAATCAGCATTTTTCGGCAACCGAAATTGCATTTAATAACCTTGTTTACACACCAAATGTTTATGCGGTGGCGATTGATATTGAGGGTACAATAGTTAATGCCCTTATCAAAGAAATTCAATTCCACCCGGTTACCGACCGTGTTATTCATGTAGACTTTGTTGAGTTAATTCCAGGGAAAGTTGTCAACACAAATATTCCCGTAACCACTACAGGAAATGCAATTGGTGTAATGAATGGAGGTAAACTAAGTAAAACTCTGAGAAAACTTAGCGTTCGCGCAATACCCGAGAATCTTCCAGATGCGATAACTATAGACATTGCATCCATGAAAATTGGAGACAAGGTTTATGTCCGCGACTTAGATGTAGAAAAATATGATGTCCTAACCTCTAAAAATGCGGTAATTGTTGCTGTCAAAACAGCTCGTAATGCAATTGAAGAAGAAGAAGAAGAAGCTGCTGCCGCTGCTGCTGCTGCTGCTGCTGCAGGTGAAGGTGCTGAAGTAACTTCTGGAGATGCTCCAGCTGCTGAATAAACGATGAAACGATTCCTAATTATCGGCCTAGGAAACCCTGGTACCGAGTATGAAAATACTCGACACAATATTGGTTTTAAAACATTGGACGCACTAGCTAGTGCGTCCAATGTTGTTTTTGAACCAAACCGCTACGGGGAAACAACAAGCCTGAAAATTAAGGGGCGGACTCTGATTCTACTAAAACCTTCCACTTACATGAATCTTAGTGGAAAAGCCGTTAACTACTACCTTCAAAGTGAAAAAGTAGAATTGGAAAATCTATTGATTCTTACCGATGATATTGCTCTACCTTTTGGACAAATACGTATGAGGGCAAAAGGAAGTGATGGGGGCCACAATGGGCTAAAGCACATAATTGAGGTATTAGGCCATTCAAAATTTAACCGCGTTCGTTTTGGTGTGGGTAATGAGTTTTCAAAAGGAAAACAAGTAGATTATGTACTTGGTGGATGGTCTCCCGAAGAAGAGAAAACTCTAAAAGAGCGACTTGAGCAACTGATTAAAATGATACACAACTTTGCACTTCAAGGAGCGTCCAAAACAATGACCGAATTCAATGGGAAATAAGTGGCTCTTTTATGACTCAACTGAAAATTGCTCTTGATATCTTTTTATCCTCTTATTCATAAGCCGGAACCACAAAGGAGGAAGTAGACTCAAAATCATCATTCCTGGATATCCAGTAGGTAATTGCGGGGCCCTTGATTGATGATTGAGTTTTTGATATTTCTTCGCCGGACGAAAATGATGGTCTGAGTGTCTAGACAAATTAAACATCATTAATCTCCCAAACACATGGTTTGAATTCCAGGAGTGGTGAACTTCTACTCTCTCATAGCGACCTTTTGTGTTTTGATCCCTCAAAAGACCATAATGTTCAATGTATTGAACTGTCTCGAAACTTACATAAGCAATAACTGATGAAGCGACAAAATACAGACAAATCTGCCAACCAAAAAAATAAATAATGACCCACAAGAAAGTTGCTTGGATAAAATGGAATTGAATCATCTCATTTCTAAAACTAATGTTTGGCAAACCAAGAATCTTCATTTTTTTCTTTTCTAAATACCAAGCAGAAATATACTCGTGGGATATCGCTCTTATCCAAAATGCATAAACTGACTCGTTTTTTCTGGCTGTGGAAGGATCTTCTAGGGTCGCGACATTTTTGTGATGTCCCCTGTTATGCTCAATAAAAAAATGCATCATTAATGATGTAAGCAACATCATCTTGGCTAAAAACTGATCTTTTAGACTGTCGTGATGACCGAGCTCATGCCCTAAATTAATTGCAAAAGTAGTTAGAAGGCCCATCGATAAGATTCTTCCCACAATATCAAAAGGAACTAGAGATGGGTCTTGAAGAGAAAAAAGAAACAACGCTAATAACGCAATTTGAGTCGCCACAGACATATATAAAATAACGTCATAGGGAATACTTTTTTTCGCTAAAGCCTTCTCCGCTGCGAGCGCATAACTCTCGTCATTTTTCATTAACAACTCAATAATGGGAATACATGCATAAGCATAAATAAAAGTGCTGTAGCACAAAATTCCTTTCTGAGTGAAACTCAAATAACCAAAAAAAGCCATCGATAAAGGGGCAATAAGAAATGGAAAAGGTTTTATCATAATTATTTCTAATATACAAGAAAAACTTGACCCATAAATAATCAATATTAAACATCAACTAAGTATAAAAAGCAATGTGTAGTAAATATTAATCTCAATTTTAATATCTTTAAAAAAAATATAATCATGAAAACTCTTTTTACTACAATTACATTATTAACCGCCCTCTCTTCTTTTGCTCAAATTGATAACTGCTGTATCAATCCAGAATGGATAAATCCAAACGGAATTTGCAGTTTTATATATGACCCTGTAACAGGCTGTGACGGTATTGAGTATTCTAACTCTTGTGTGGCTCAGGCTGCAGGTGTATCTTCATGGACGGACCAATCAGATTCTGAAATAGTATTAAATTGGGATTGTGAACTTCAATCTAGTTTGTGTACCTCATTGAACGGCACAGCAATATATGAGTCTGGAGACTGGGTAAACCCAAATGATCCTTGCGATATGGGTTATTGTGACCCTAGTGGTGAGTTTTACGGAATTATTGTAGACTGTATGGAACAGATGGGCATGCCTTGTAACGGTGAATGGGTCTCAATTGATGGGCAGTGTTGCTCAGTATGTATAGAAACATCCTACGGATGTGAATATGAAGGAGTTTTATACAGTTTTGGATCAAGTATAGACCAAGATTGTAATACCTGTTTTTGTCAAGCAGGTTTTAACCCAAACGCAGACGGAATTTGGATTTGTACAGAAATGGATTGTGGCTGTGCGCCCATTTCTATCACCATTAGTAATGGATGGAATATGATTGGTTTTGCGTGTGAAGAAAACACTAATGCGGAAGAAGCTTTTTCTGCAATTCAAGACAAGATTATAATCGCTAAAAATGCTCAAGGAGACGCTTACTTGCCTGACTTTGGCTTCAATGGAATTGGGGATTTAGAAAGAGGATATGGGTATTTAATTAAAGTTTCTGAGGAGATTACCAACTATAACATCTGTGACTAAAAAAATGAAATACTTAAAACCTTGTAATATGAAAACTATTTTATTCTCTGTATCATTTTTTATCAGCCTGACGACATTCGCACAGACTATTGACTGCTGTATTAATCCGGAGTGGATTGTGCCCAGTGGTCAAGGTATGTGTTTTGCATTGTATGACCCCGTTGTAGGTTGTAACGGAATCACATATTCAAACTCTTGTGAGGCCGAGCAATCTGGAATAACAAGTTATATAAATCAGTCAGGTGTTAGCACAAGTTTAGATTGGGATTGTGAAGAAATAGACTTGGGCTGTACAGACCAATACGGATTCCATGAAAATGGAGCCAACTGGTCTCCCACACCTTGCGAATTATTCTCCTGCTTTGATAGGTATATCGTTGAAGCGATTATAGATTGCGCCCAATGGATGGGAATGCCTTGCGATGGAGAATGGGTGTTGAATGAGGGAGATTGCTGTGCGGAATGTATCTCTATGTCTGAAATCGCATCATGTTCTGGGATTCCTATTCTCCTTAATAACGGATGGAATATGATTGGTTTTTCTTGCGAAGAAAATAAAAATGCAGTTTTGGCTTTTTCTGCAATAGAAGATAAAATTGTTATCGCTAAAGATGCCCAAGGAAATGCTTACCTCCCGAGCTTTGGTTTTAATGGAATTGGCGACCTTGAGAGGGGTTATGGCTACCTAATCAAGGTGTCTGAAGAGATAGTTAACTACAATCTTTGCGAATAAAAAAGCACTCATACTGAGTGCTTTTTTTGACTGAATTGCTTCGACTTTATCTTGCTTGAGCTCGATATAAATTCCATCAAATACTTGCCAAATTCAGGCTACTTATTATTCTCTAATTCCCTCTAGTTTTAGCAAAAATGAATGTTCTAGAGCAAGTTCTTTTAGACTTTCAAATCTTCCCGAGGCCCCTCCATGACCCACATCCATGTTACAAGACATTAATAATAATTGTTGATTGGTGCGATTAGCTCTGAGTTTTGCAATCCATTTTGCTGGCTCCCAGTATTGTACTTGGCTATCCCAATATCCAGTGGTAATTAATAAGTTGGGATAATCCATCTGTTTAATATTATCGTAGGGAGAATATGATTTGATATAATCGTAGAAAGCTTTCTCTTTGGGGTTACCCCACTCATCAAACTCTCCTGTGGTCAATGGAATAGACTCATCCCACATTGTATTAATCACATCTACAAAAGGAACTGAAGCAATAACTCCATTCCACAAATTAGGCTGCATATTAATGACTGCTCCCATAAGTAAACCTCCAGCACTTCCCCCTTGAGCATAAAGGTGTGAGGGGCTAGTATAATTATTTTCAACCAAGAATTTTCCGCAATCAATAAAATCATTGAAAGTGTTTTTCTTTTTCAAAAGCTTTCCATTCTCATACCAATCTCTACCCATTTCTTGCCCACCTCTAACGTGCGCTATTGCAAAAGCAAAACCACGATCGAGAAGACTTAATCTGCTGGTACTAAAATAAGGATTCATATTTGATCCGTATGAGCCATAACCATATAATAGGAGTGGACCAGCTCCATCTTTCTTATATCCTTTCTTGTAAACGATAGAAATAGGTACTCTTGTTTTTCCGTCCCTACTAAGCGCATACAAACGTTCTGATTCATAATTTTCTACTTGAAACATTCCTCCTAAAACTTCTTGCTGCTTAAGCAAGCTTCTCGATCTTGTTGATAGATTGTAATCATAAACAGAATTGGGGGTAGTTAATGATGTATAAGAGAATCGAAACAATTCGGTGTCAAATTCAAGGTTTATATTAGAATAAAGAGAATATGTGGGATCCTCAAAGGTAATATAATGTTCCGCTTTACTCATCCAATTAATTACGCGCATCTGAGTAAGTCCATTTTTTCTTTCGTTGAGAACGAGATACTTTTTAAAAATTTCAATTCCACTTAAAAAAACTTCCTCTCGATGAGGTATTAGTTCTACCCAGTGTTCTTTTGAAGAATTATACACAGGGGTTTTCATAAGCTTATAATTTTTTGCGTCCCAATTAGTTCGAATAAAGAACTCATCTCCATAATGGCTAACCGAATATTCTAAGCCCCTTTCTCTGGGATGGATAACCGTCCATTGCCCATCTGGTTGATTTGCGTCTAAAAACCTGATTTCACTAGACAATGTCTGAAATGAACCTATAAAAATGTATTGAGTACTCTTTGACTTATATACATAACAACTAAAAGTGTCATCTTCCTCCTCAAATACTTGCACATCTTGCGAAGAATCTGTTCCCAAAGTATGCTTGAAAATTTTATGAGAACGAAGTGTTTCAGGATCTTTTTTTACATAAAAAATGGTTTTGTTGTCATTAGCCCATGTAATTCCTCCAGTGGTATTTTCTATTTTGTCAAGAAATAGTTCGCCCGTGGACAAATTTTTGATTTGAATAGTATACTCTCTCCTAGAAATAAGATCGGTGCTAAAGGCCAATAGCTTATTGTCAGTACTAACGGACCAATCACCTAGGGAAAAGTAACTCTGACCCTTGGCAATAAGTGGTAAATCCAACAATAACTCTTCATTACTTTCTACTTTATTTTTTCTTCTAAAATAGCGCTTATAGTCTTGGCCTTGATCAAATTTTGAATAATAGGTATATCCATTGTCTTTGTAAGGGACAGATTGGTCATCTTGCTTTATACGGGACACATATTCATCAAATAGGCTCTTCTGAAGTTCTTCCGTATCTGACATATTGGCATTTAAATAGTCGTTTTCATCTACTAAATAATCAACAACTTCTTGTGTTTGAGAATCTGGATTTGAAGATTCTTTTTGGGCATCAGACAAGCGCATCCAAAAATAATTATCAGTAAGTGTGTCAGAATGGTACTCTAAGAGAGTCGGTGATTTTTTTGCTTTAGGTTCATTCATTGAGTTTTTTTGATTGGGTTGACAAGCAATAAATGCTAACAGAAAGAGGTTGGTAAAAAGAACTTTGTTCATAAGATGATTCTTTTGTAAATATTCAATTACAAAATTAACAAAATAAAAAAGAGGGCGAAATAAAAACTATTGGGATTTGTTAATTTGATTGAATTCTAATTAATCTTTACTCTTCTCCAAATGAAGTGTGAGTAGGCCCAGTTTATAATAATCAAATAGAGGAATACTTATGAAGCCTTTAATAAGAAAATACTTGATGAGGGGTGACAGCAAAATAAACAAGTTTTTGTTAACCCAACTTAACTTAAAAAGGCGGTAGTACATTCTTAAAAGAGCGACCTCTTGAATGAGTTCTCTATCATAATTAGTTATTTTAAGGAGATAAACCAAGTTTAAAACTGCCTTTTCCGATTGAAAAACAAAATTTTTATTCTGCTCTAGATCTCCGTTGAGAACTGGATTGTGAATATGATAAATGGGGATGTTTTTCTTTTTTAGTTCAAAACCAAAAAAAGTATCTTCATGGCCGTAGCCATCGAGGCGCTCATCGAATAAAACCTCTTTTAAAAGTTCCCGATCAATTAAAAAATTGTTGGTCATAAAAGACTGGTTTGGATTCTTAGCTCTTTGCGAGGCAGTCTTAGATTCTTTAGCATTACCATATTTCCATCTAAGCAAGTAATCTCTACTCGGACGTTTAAGCTGTTGAACCCGACCACCACAAACAATATGCTTTTTTACATCTTTGACCTGGGAAAGGTAGATACTTAAAAAATCGGGGGAGATTATTAGGGAATCGCAATCTAAAAAAAGTAGATAGTTAAATTGTGCATACTTTAGAAATTGGTTTCTTATAGCGGCGCGGCCTATATTTTTTTCTAATTTGATGTATTTGTGGGCGGCACAGACACTTTCGTTTACTTCCTTAAAGGCTGAAGAAGATCCATCATCAATCAAAATAATTTCTGTGGCTTCAATAAGATTACGAGATTGAATGGATATCTCATGGACCAGATCTCGAACTTTAAAGTTATAAATAGGTATACAGATGGAAATCATACGTATGATTTATATTTTTTCTTTATTCTGCCAATAATTATTAATAAGTTGATTCTTAAGAAGTCTATGTGATCAAATGTAATTCAATATCTGAGAATGGAGGTTCGAAGCGCGAGTGTATCAAAATAAAAGTAGTTTAAAAAGTTTTTAGTTCGGTGCGAATAATTTCAAATCGAGCAAAGAGATCTTCTTTATACCAATTTCTCTTTTTGGTTTTTCGAACGATTTCGGAATGGGCTCCTTTGTCATAAGCAAATTTCTTGACCGACTCGATGCTATCCCAAACACTAAAAGTTGCTTGCTGAATCAATGGCCACTCACCTATCCCTTTAAACCACTCTACTCCTTTTGCATTCTTTATTGCTCGAGAGGCTTTTGGAACAGATTTCCAAAACTCTAAAAGTCTTGAACTATTTAGATTTGCCCTAGTGAGAATTCCTATTTTGTTATCCCGACT
>MDTF01003957.1_pt1 | contig 10533 bp, 9 predicted proteins | sample 811191 | NCBI WGS metagenome assembly MDTF01 (sample SAMN05326649, study PRJNA326480) | marine metagenome | isolation source: seawater | place: Southern Ocean | collected 2011
ACCCATCTGCATCAGTTTCTAATCCTCGTAAGGCTTTTTGAAATGACTCCTGAAAAGTTCTTCCAATCGACATAACTTCACCTACAGACTTCATCTGCGTAGTTAAACGAGAATCAGCTTGAGGAAATTTTTCAAATGCAAATCGAGGAATTTTAGTAACAACATAATCTATTGTTGGTTCAAAAGACGCAGGTGTTTGACCACCAGTAATATCATTTTTTAGCTCGTCTAATGTAAATCCTACAGCTAATTTTGCAGCAATTTTTGCTATAGGAAAACCAGTTGCCTTTGAAGCAAGAGCGGATGATCTTGAAACCCTTGGATTCATCTCAATTACCACCATTCGTCCATCCTCTGGGTTAATTGAAAACTGAACATTTGACCCGCCAGTATCAACACCGATCTCCCTTAAAACATTAATTGATGCTGTTCGCATAATTTGATACTCTTTATCAGTTAAAGTCTGTGCTGGAGCAACAGTTATAGAGTCTCCAGTATGAACTCCCATTGGATCTAAGTTTTCAATCGAACAAATAATAATACAATTATCTTTAGAGTCTCTTACAACTTCCATCTCGTACTCTTTCCAACCTAATAGAGACTCTTCTATCAATAATTCATTGGTAGGTGAGGCGTCTAAACCACGCTCACATATCTCTACAAACTCTTCTCTATTGTATGCAATACCACCTCCACTTCCACCCATAGTAAAAGAGGGCCTAATAATTGAAGGGTATCCTATTCCAGCCTGAACCTGGACTGCCTCTTCCATACTGTGAGCAATTACTGATCGTGCAGAAGCCAAGCCAATTCGATCCATAGCCTCTTTGAACTTTTGTCGGTCCTCTGCTTTATCTATAGACTCTTTTGACGCCCCAATTAATTCGACATTAAACTTGCTTAATACACCATGCTTATCCAAATCTAATGCACAATTCAGAGCTGTTTGGCCCCCCATTGTTGGTAAGATTGCATCAGGCTTCTCTTTTTCTATAATCCGACTTACAACTTGCCATTGAATAGGCTCAATATATGTTGCGTCTGCTAAATCCGGGTCGGTCATTATGGTTGCAGGATTTGAATTTACTAAAATAACTCGGTAACCTTCTTCCTTTAGAGCTTTACATGCCTGAGCGCCTGAATAGTCAAACTCACAGGCCTGTCCAATAATAATTGGTCCTGCACCGATTATTAATATTGATTTTATATCCTTACGCTTTGTCATTATTTATTCTTCGCTTTAATCATCAAATTAATAAACTCATCAAAGAGATAGCTCATTTCCGTAGGGCCAGGGCTTGCTTCTGGATGACCTTGAAAGCTAAAGGCAGGACAATCTACCCTTGAAATTCCCTGAAGTGAACCATCAAAAAGTGATCTGTGTGTAGCTTTAAGATTAGCCGGCAATGTTTGTTCATCAACTGCAAAACCGTGATTCTGGCTTGTAATAAATACTTTTCCAGTTTCTAAGTCCTGAACTGGGTGATTAGCTCCATGATGACCAAATTTCATCTTAAGAGTTTTGGCATGACTTGCTAGTCCTAGAAGTTGATGCCCAAGACAAATACCAAAAATAGGAATTTTTTTATTAATTAAAGACTGAATATTTTTAATAGCATAATCACATGGTTCTGGATCTCCAGGGCCATTTGATAAAAAAACACCATCTGGGTTATGAGAAAGTACCTCATCAGCAGACATATTGGCAGGAACAACATTTACCCGACATCCTCTAGAAACCAACATTCTTAATATATTTTTTTTTACTCCATAATCATAAGCAACAACATTGTATAAAGTTTTTTTATTACTCTCAAAGCCGGAGCCTAAATTCCATTCTCCCTCATTGAATACATATGTTTTTTCAGTTGAGACAACTTTTGCTAGATCCATTCCTGATAAGCCTGGAAACTTATTAGCATGCCATTCAACATCCCCCTCATCAAAATTACCTGCAGCAATACAACCAGGTTGTGCTCCATGAGTTCTTATATGCCTAGTGAGTTGCCTCGTATCTATTCCTGCAATTGCGACTATTTTTTCAGAGACTAAAAAATCAGACAGAGTACAAGTGCTTCTAAAATTTGATTGAATTATAGGCAAATCACGAATAATTAACCCTTTAGCAAAAATCTTATAAGACTCGCCATCTTCAGAGTTAATACCAGTATTACCAATATGGGGATAAGTTAAAGTAACAAGTTGCTCTGAATATGAGGGGTCGGTTAGAATTTCTTGGTATCCGGTCATAGCTGTATTAAAAACAACTTCTCCAACAGCCTTACCTTCTACACCAATTGAATAACCTCGAAACTTTGTTCCGTCTGCAAGCACTAAGATGGCCGGCATTTTACTCGACAAAAAATACTCCCAAGGTAATTTTTACTAGATAAATCGGACGGGTGAACTCAGATCCATCCGTTAAAAAGATTATAAAGGAATCAGGGATGCACTACAATTTAAATAATAGCATTTAATCAATATTTTTTAAATTTAATACATCTAAAATATCGAATAACCCAGAATTTTTACCTGTAATAAATTTTGCGGCACGAATTGCTCCTTTAGCGAAGGTTTTACGATTGCTGGCTTTATGAGTAAGTTCGATTCTCTCTCCATCTCCAGCAAATAAAACAGTATGGTCCCCCACAATATCGCCACCACGAATTGTTGAAAAACCAATTTCTTTAGCTTTCCTAGAAATCGTATTTCCTTCACGATGAAAAATACTATTCTCTTTTAAGGATCGACCAGCAGATTTTGCTACAGTTTCCCCAAGCCACAGTGCAGTTCCTGATGGAGAATCTACCTTATGCCGATGGTGAGCTTCAATGATCTCAATATCAAATTCATTGTGTAGGACTTTTGTTGCATACTTTACAAGAGAGATTAGTAGATTTACTCCTACGCTCATATTAGGAGCAAAACATATTGCTATTTTTTTTGACCCAGCATGAATTTTCTTCTCTTCCTCTTCACTAAAGCCAGTCGTCCCTAAAACGTAATTAATCTTATGTACGAGGCAAAAATTTAAATATTCAAGACTAGCTTCTGGTCTTGTAAAGTCAATAAGTATGTCACTTTCAGCATGACTTTCAGTTAATTCCTTTGAGATCAAAACATCCGTCTTAAGCCCTAATAAAGAGCCCGCATCAATACCAATAGAATTACTTGATGCCACATCGACTGCAGCAGACAAGCGTAAACTTTCATCGTTGAAAATTTCCTGAATCAAAGTTTGTCCCATTTTTCCAGTAGCTCCAACAACGACTATTTTAATAGGGTTTGTCATATTAAAATCCAATTTTTTCCAATAACAAGTTGAAATAATCTGACTCAGCTGAGTCTTCTTCTAAATTTATTATAGCTTCTTTATCTTTTGTTAGTGATTTCTTATCTATTAAAACATCGCCTGGTAAATCTTCTGATTCTTTATTTTCTATGTCAGCCCTTACTGCCTCATTAATTGATTCTTTAACATCAGTCTTTTGTATAAGATCAGTATTATTTGATACATTACTTTTATTTATTTCTATGATGGCTTTTGTATTAACACTCTTACCTTCATCAATAGTTTTTGATTCTTTTTGCCAGAATTTTAATTTTTCTAGCCACAAGGACTCAGCAGAATCAAATTTATCTAAATCTTGAGTTTTATTCGGATCATCATATTTTTTATTATCAATAAACTGTCCATTTTCATTTTTCGTGATGACTTCACCTGTAATGCTCTTTAATAAATTTTTTTCAAAATTAATGATGACATGACGCTTGTCTACTAATTTGCCATCTGCTCTCATTATAAAAAGATAATCCCAGCGCTGCCTATGAAAACTATCCTGAATCAATGGAGTTCCCAAGACAAATTTAACTTGAGACTTGGTCATACCTGGCTTTAATTGAAGAAGCATCTCAGAATCTATCTCATTACCCTGCTTAATATCCATTTTATAGAGCTTAGTGGGAATATTAAGAGCTGAATCCTGAAAGCTACAGGATATTAAAAAAATAGATAAAATTACTACTAATTTCATTAAGTATGACTTTGTTTTCAAAGGTTGATAATATACCATGTGATTATTATCTTTATTTTAATTTGGAGAAAATTGTCATGGCAGATGAAATCAATCTTAAATCTAGTGGATTAAAAGCAACGCTGCCGAGATTAAGAGTCCTCAGTATATTCGAAGAATCAGAAAATAAGCATTTATCAGCTGAGGATATCTTCAAAATTATTTTAGGTTCCGGAGATGATGTTGGTCTGGCAACAATTTATCGAGTTCTAACTCAATTTGAACAAGCAGGCCTGTTAATAAAGCATCATTTTGAAAGTGGTAAAGCTGTTTTCGAGCTCAATCAAAAAACTCATCATGATCACATCGTTTGTATACAATGCGGGTACGTGGAAGAGTTTTTAAATGATGCTATTGAAAAATTACAACACCAAGTTGCTGATAGTTTAGGCTTTAAAATAGTTGATCATTCTTTATATATCTCTGGTGACTGTAAAAATAAGCCTTGTAGTTGTCGTTTGGGTGGAAAAGATAATATTGATAAATGTCATAATTTATCCAAAAAAAAATAGTTTAAGTTAACTTAAAATTTCTTTAGCATGGTCTAAGGTTTTCGTTGTTATTTCAATTCCCCCAAGCATTCGAGCAATTTCATTTACACGAGATTTTTCATTAAGCAAATCAATGTTACTGATTGTTTGGTTATTAACCTGATTTTTTGAAACCTTAAAATGAAACTTAGATTGAGCAGCTACTTGGGGTAGATGAGTGATAACAAAAATTTGTCGGTTATTAGACTCACCCAATGATTTTAATAGTTTTCCAACAATTTCAGCAACTCCTCCGCCAATTCCAACATCAACCTCATCAAAAATCATTGATGGTATATTCGTGTCCGCAATAGAACATACCCTTATAGCAAGACTGATACGAGATAACTCACCACCTGAGGCAACCTTTTGAATAGGTCTAGGCTCAGCGCCAAGATATGTTGATATCAAAAACTCAGCCTGCTCATTTCCAAACTGACTAGCCTCAACTGGCTTTAAATTCACTACAAATTTTCCGTGTGTAAAAGAAAGTTGCTTTAATTTATCTGTAATTTCATTACTTAGAGTTTTTGAAGCGGCAGATCTTAGTCTAGATAGCTCTAGTGCAGCTTCATCATAGTCATTTTTTGCTTTATTTAGTGTAACCTCAATACCAGACTCACCTAAAATATTATTTAAGTGTTCGGCTCTCTTCTGCCATAACTTACTTGAATCATCTAAATCATCTGGTTTTAATCGATACTTTCTAAGAAAATTAAATGTTAGCTGAATCTTATTTTCAATCTCTTTTTGTAATTCATGATTATCATCTAAGGATTGAGCATAGCGGCTTAATTCTCTAGCCATTTCTACTAGCTCAAGTGTCGCCGTATCCAATGTCTTGATATGAATATTTAGCGAATCATCAAGTTGCACTAGGTCGGATAAATGATTATTAAGATCATAAAGCTGCTCATTAATAGCCAGTGATTCGTCGTTATTAAGAATAGATAGTACTTTTTGAGTGCCTACAATTAATTCTGTACGATTATTTAAAGCTTTATGTTGCTGCTGAATACTCTCCCAATTCTCCAATGAGAATTCAAGCGCTTGGTATTCACTAATTTTTACAGTTAATTCTTCTAACTCTAAATAATATAACTCTCGATTTTTTTCAAAATTTTGATGCTCTAAAAATAATTGATACCATGCCTTATATAATTTTTTTACTAGGTCTACGTTATTTTTAATACGGGAAAAATTATCGAGAATATCTCTCTGGGTCGAAACTTTTAATAAGGAGTGGTGAGAGTTTTGGCTGTATATATCTACCAACAATTCTCCAAGCTCTCGCAACTGATTTATAGTGGCAGATGAACCATTAATATATGCTTTAGACCTACCATCTAAAAAAATTACTCTCCTTAGAAGTAAACCTCCCACTCCTTCTTGATCTATATCGTGCTCATTAAGCCATTGGATAGCTCTTTGATTATTAATAACATTAAAAGTTGCTGAAATTTCTGACTTATCACAGTCATTTCTAACAATACCAGTTTCACTTCTGCTTCCCAATGCCAATGACAATGCATCAATAAGTATCGACTTTCCAGCTCCAGTTTCGCCAGTAAGCGCAGTAAAACCAGCATTAAAATTTAATTCGAGTTGGTCAACAATAACAAAATTTTTAATTGATAAACTTTCAAGCATAATTTGAACCTAGCCCCAATTCAACTTATTTCTTAACACTTCGAAATAACAATAATTATTTGGATGAAGAATTGATATACATTGCTTTGCCTTTTTAATTTCAATCCGGTCTCTTATATCCAAAGGAAATTTAATTTGCCCATCAATACTCGCATAGGCCTCATCTATATGAATTATTTTAATTTCTATTTCACTACTACCACTCACAGCAATAGGTCTATTCGTAAGTGTATGAGGACTAATTGGTACTATAGAGATTGCATCTAGATTAGGATGGAGAATGGGTCCCCCAGCAGACATAGCATAGGCTGTGGTTCCTGTTGGAGTACTAACAATTACCCCATCTGACCGTTGTGCATGCACAAAGCGACCATCAATAACTATTTCCAGCTCAATTAATTTTAATCCACTTTTAATTACAACATCGTTTAATGATTGAGACTCATAAATTGCTTTATCAGATCTAATAATTTTAGTATCAATTAACATCCGATCATCCCGTACAAAATTACCATCTAAAATCATATCAATATTAGTAAGCATACTATTGATATTTAAATCTGCAAGAAAACCAAATCTACCTCTATTTATACCTATTAAGGGAGTTTGAGAGCTAACTAATGATCTAGCAACACCTAACATTGTTCCATCACCACCAAAAATAATAGCTACATCGACTTGAGGACCAATATCTTTAAGTGGCAATGATTTAAATTGACCTAGGTTAATCTGTTTTTGTGTTTTTTCCTCAATAATTAATTCGATATTTTTTTTGCTTAAATGATCAATTAACTTAATTAATTGAGCATGAAAATCACTAACTTCCTCAAAAGAGGTGTACTTTCCAATTATGGCAATTTTTTTAAATTTACTCATGATTTTTTTATTCTAGCTATATTAGTTATGAGTTAGTAAAATAAAACATATTATTAAATCTATTTTAATCGATTCACCTTCTAAGGAAAGAATTAATTCAATTTAAATGAGCTTAGATATCAGAGCACAAACTCTTTTAAGAGCGCTAATAAAACAGCATATTAAAGATGGGTATCCTGTAGCCTCTAAATCGCTTGCGTCCTCATCAGGGCTTGACCTCAGTTCTGCCTCTATTAGGGGTGTTATGAAAGACCTTGAGGATGCTGGTTTTATTTTAAGTCCGCATAGATCGTCAGGAAGAGTTCCAACACAAATGGGTTATCGTTTTTTTGTAGACAGCCTATTAACAATGGAGTCACCTAATGAGAAAGAACTTTCTGTACTTAAAAAACAGTTAGTACTTTCTGATAATAAGCATCTCAGTAGCTCTGTTTCTGAGGCACTTTCAGAATTAACTAAATTTGCTGGGGTGGTAATGGTTCCAAAAGCTAAGAAACTCATATTTAAACATATTGAGTTTTTAGGTCTCTCAGATAAAAGAGTTCTATTAATAATTGTGACAGATGATGGTAATGTTCAAAACCGAGTATTATTTACTGATCAAAATTATGACCAAGGAATACTTTTAGAGGCTTCTAATTATTTTAATCAAAAATTTGAAGGGCATTCAATTGAAGAGACAAAAATTCAGATTTCAAACGAACTAAAAAATATGAAAAAAGAAATGATTAATTTAATGACAGCAGCAATTGAAATTTCCTCCGATGAAATAAAAAATGACAATATTGTTATATCAGGTCAAGGAAATTTATTAGGATCAGGCGAGCTATCTAAAAATGTTGCTAGTATAAAAAAAATTATAGAAGTATTTGAAAAAAAAACTGCTTTACTTAACCTTTTAGACAAAAGCTATCAAGCAGATGATATGCAGATTTTTATCGGACAAGAATCAGGCTACAAAGCCCTTGATGAATGCAGCGTTATTACCGCTCCCTATCATGCTAATGGAGAAGTTTTAGGTACTATTGGTGTAATTGGGCCAACTAGAATGGCATACGAAAGAGTTATTCCGATTGTAGACATCACTGCTAAACTGTTAAGTAATTCAATTCAATTAATTAAATAACTATGAGCTACTTTCAGCCTGAACCGAATTATAAGCACGGAGACCCTCCGAGAATTGGAATAATCTTGGCTAATTTGGGTACTCCTGATGCTCCTGATGCAAAATCCTTGCGAAAGTACTTGGGTCAATTTCTAATGGATAGAAGAGTTGTTGAAATACCACGCTTTATTTGGTGCTGGATTTTATACTGTATTATCTTGGTAATTAGGCCAGCTACTTCTGCAAAAAAATACCAGCAGATTTGGACCAAAGGTGGATCTCCATTATTAGTCAACGCAAAAAAACAAACGGCTTTATTAAAAAAACAATTAAAAAAAGATTATAAAGAGCCTATTGAGGTGGAATTAGGAATGAGTTATGGAAATCCTTCTATGCCAGTTGCATTCAAGAAACTAAGAGAAAAAAACTGTACTAAAATTGTTTTACTTCCTCTTTATCCACAATATGCTGCCTCTTCTACTGCATCGGCTATGGATAGCTTATGGCGAATACTTTTACGGGCCAGAAATGTCCCAGCAATTAGAACAATCAGAAATTATCATGATCATCCGGCATACATTAACGCACTTAAGGAATCAGTTCTAGATTTTTGGAAAAAAAACGGGAAGCCAACAAAGCTTGTCATGAGCTTTCATGGAATCCCAAAAAAATCTTTAATGCAAGGCGATCCTTACCATTGCGAGTGTCACAAAACAGGTCGGCTTCTTGCTGAGGCTCTAAGTCTCAAGGATGACATGTATCAGGTTTGCTTCCAATCTCGTTTTGGTAAAGCAGAATGGTTAAAGCCATATTTTTCCGATATTGTTAGTAAGCTTGGGGCTATTAAAGAAAAAAATGTTCATGTCATCTGCCCTGGTTTTTCAAGTGACTGCCTAGAAACATTAGAAGAAATAAATATCGAAGGGAAGGCAATTTTTCAAGAGCACGGTGGCGGTAAATACTCTTATATTCCTGCACTTAATCACAATCTTTCATGGATTAAAGCTATGTCTGATATTTTAAAAGATCATCTAAGTGGCTGGATAGACACTAAATGGCAAGTAGCTAAAGAAAAAAAATCCTCATTAATAACCAAACAACAATACAATAAGATCAAAAAAATATGATCATCCTCACAGGAGGCGCCGGAATGATCGGAAGTATTATTGCATGGCACCTCAATACCATTCTCAATGAAGATCAATTTGTTATCGTTGATGATTTGATTCACCCTGACCAAGAGAAAAATATTTCAAAGCGTAATTTTTCTGAATTTATTCACAAAAATGACCTACCAAAATATCTTTCAAAAAATAGTAAAGTTTCTGCTGTTATCCATATGGGCGCCATTAGCGCAACAACAGAGAGTAATTTTAATCAATTATTAAGCTCAAATATTCGCTACAGCCAAATGCTTTGGAGTTGGTGTGCTGAAAATAATGTACCATTTATTTATGCGAGCTCTGCAGCCACATATGGACTAGGAGAACATGGATATAATGATAGCGAAGAGTATACCAATAAATTATCTCCTCTCAATGCCTACGGGTATTCAAAGCATTTTTTTGATCGATGGGCTTTGCAACAAATTCAAGCCCAGCCAAAGACTCCTCCGCAATGGTGTGGCTTGAAATTTTTTAACGTATATGGTCCAAATGAATATCATAAAGGAAGGATGGCAAGTGTGGTTTATCAGGCATTCAAACAGTATAAAAAAGAGCAGGAAATTAGACTTTTTAAAAGTGACCATCCGGATTTTAATGATGGGATGCAATTAAGAGATTTTGTATATGTTAAGGATGCTGTTGAGTGTGTAGTATATTTACTAAATAATCAAAAAATTTCTGGATTATTTAATGTAGGGACTGGTAAAGCTGGATCCTTTAGAGCAATTGGTGAGTCTGTTGCTAATAATTTAGGTGGGGGTAGCTCTGCTATTAAATATATAGATTTGCCTGCAGATCTAAAAGAAAAGTATCAGTACTTTACAGAAGCTAATATTAATAAAATAAGAAGTGTGGGTTTTGAGAAAAAATTCAAAAATCTTTCTGAGGGAATATCAGATTATATGCAGAATTATTTGATTGCTGATGATCCATATGCATAAATTTTTATGGGAAGAAAATTAAGGTATTGAAGTCTATGGAAAGAGAGTTAATAGAAAAATTAAAAACTAAATTTACAAAGAGTGATCAATGGTCGCTGGTCATTGGTGACTTAATGTTAGATCAATATATATTTGGAGAAATAACTCGTATTTCACCTGAAGCACCTATCCCTATTTTAAAAAAAGAAAAAG
>MDTF01013808.1_pt1 | contig 10533 bp, 8 predicted proteins | sample 811191 | NCBI WGS metagenome assembly MDTF01 (sample SAMN05326649, study PRJNA326480) | marine metagenome | isolation source: seawater | place: Southern Ocean | collected 2011
ATAACCACAGAAGAACTAGTAAGAATTATAGAATCATCAAAAAGAAAAAAAAATTATAAAACGCATAGTGCAACAAAAATTTTTCAAGCATTAAGAATATTTGTAAACAAGGAAATTAGTGAATTAATTTATGGACTAATTAATGCAGCAAAGATTGTTAAAAAAGATGGCATAATTGCAGTTGTTACCTTTCATTCACTTGAGGACAAGATTGTGAAATATTTCTTTAAAAGTTTGTCAGAAAATAAAAGTATTTCAAGATATATGCCAAAAGGGGATGAGCAAATTAATTTATTTAAATTAGTTAATAAAAAACCCATTACACCATCTGAAAAAGAAACTAACGATAACCCACAATCTAGATCAGCAAAACTAAGGTACGTAATAAAAAAAGAAGAATTTTATGATTTTGAGACAGATATTTTAGATAAGTTTAATAACCTGATTGAAATTGAAAATTTATCAAAAAAATTATGAAAAAAATCTCATTAGTTTCTATTTTAATATTAATGTTAGTTACATCGTTGGTCAAAAATTCAACAAAAGAAATTGAAGATAAAATTTTTACAAAAAATGAAAATATTAGGTCACTAAAAATAGAATTTGAAGATGAGAAGTTGGAGTTTAACTACTTAAGTTCTCCCAAAAAATTAACTCAATATCAGTCTAAATATTTTGAAAACGATCTATCTCAGATAGATATTATGAAAGTTAAAAAGATGCTTATAGAAGAGAACTATTTAAAAGTAATTGATTTTAAAAACAAGTTTCAAACTAATGAATAAAAAAAATGATGAAAATATAACTTTAGAAGAATATGAAAACAAATTTTCGTATAAAAAAAATAAATCAAATTTAAATATTGAGTTTAACAGAGTAGCTTTCATTTTCTTTGTTTTTTTAGCAATCTCGGCTATCTACTCAATACAACTTTTACATCTTGGTTCATTAAAATCAAACACTGACAAAAAAAAATCTTTATTACAAAAAAAAAATTATAGAGCTGATATTATTGATAAAAATGAAAATTATATAGCGAAAACTGTAAGCACAATTGATGTTGGGATTAATCCAAAAGAAGTAATTGATAAAAAACATTTATTATTAATGTTGAATTATATTTATAAAAATAAAAATTTTTCAAAGATACAAAAAAGATTGAATGGAAATAAGTTTTTTTATTTAGAAAAAAATATTAATCCCAAAAGATATGAAGAACTCATGCTGCTAGGGGACAAGTCAATAAAATCAGAGGAAAGCTTGATAAGGTTGTATCCACAAGACAATCTATTTAGTCATGTTATTGGACAAATAGATGATGATAACAATGGAATTTCTGGAATAGAGAAATCTTTTGATATGGAGTTAAAAAAAATAAAAGAACCACTTAAATTAACATTGGATATGGATATTCAGTTTTTAATAAGAAAAGAATTAATGAAATTTCAGGAGATATTTAAAAGTAAAGGAAGTGCAGCTATTTTAATGGATGTAAATAGTGGTGAAATATTTTCAATGGTTTCTTTGCCTGACTTTAATCTTAATAAGAGAGCAACTATTAAAGATGTAAATTATATTAACAGAATAACAAAAGGGACTTATGAATTAGGTTCAGTATTTAAAACTTTTACAATTGCATCTGGTATAAATGAAAAAATTATAGAACCAAATACAGAATTTTTAAATTCAAAAAAAATCATAAGTTGTGGAAATCGTCATAAAATTCGAGAATATGATGAAGATATGCCATCAGATTTAACAGTGGAGCAAATTTTAATAAGGTCAGGAAATATAGGCACCGTAAGAATTGCAAAAAAAATAGGAGTAGAAAAGCATAAATCATTTTTAAAAACTATTGGTATTTTAGATAAAATAGATTTTGATATCGAGGAAGTCGGAAAACCACAAAAAATTGATTGGGATGAAGGTTGTAAATTAGAAACTATTTCATTTGGTCACGGTATCACAACTACGATTCTACAATTAGCCAAAGGTTATTCGATTATTGCAAACGGAGGTTATGATATTAAACCAACACTTATAAAAACAAGAAAAGAAAAAAAATTTAAGAGAGTGAGGATTTTGAAAAATGATGTATCAAAAAAAATAAATCGTATATTAAGAAAAATTGTCTTAACCGAGGAAGGCACTGCAAAACAGGCAAATGTTGTTGGATATCAAGTAGGAGGTAAAACCGGAACTGCTCAACAATCAATTGATAAAAAATATTCAAAAATAAAAATCAATACTTTTGCATCAATTTTTCCAACAGAGAATCCTAAATATACTTTAGTTGTAATGTTAGAATCGCCCAAGTTAGCTAGTGAATATGTCTATAAGTATAGAGATAAAGAAGGGTCTTATACGGGCACTCCCTATAATACAGCAGGGTGGACATCGGTTGAAGTAGCAGGAAAAATCATTGAGAAAATTGGGCCTATTTTAGCCACAAAATATATAGAAAATTAATTCACATATGTTGATTGGTAATTTTTTTACTAAAGTAAATGTAAGATATAAAAGACATTATTTTTCAGGTCTTAGCTTTAATAGTTTAACTTGTAAAAGAAATAATATTTTTTTTGCTATTAAGGGAAATAAAATAGATGGAAATAAATTTATAGAGGAAGCACTGAAAAAAGGCGCGAAAATAATTATTTCAAATCAAGAATTTGAAGGTATAAAGAAAAAAACACTCTACTTAAAATCAAAAAATGTACGAAAGTCATTATCAGAAACTGCATATAAAATTTATAAAAATAAACCAAAAAATTTAATTGCGGTAACTGGCACAAATGGCAAATCATCAATTGCTGATTTTTATTTTCAAATATTAATACTAAATAAAAAAAAAGTAGCCTCTATTGGAACACTAGGTGTTCAAACAGACTCTTACAAAAAAAAAATTTCAAACACTACACTAAACGCAATTGAATTAGGATATCGTTTAGAAAAACTTAAAAAAGAAAAAATTAATAATGTAATATTGGAGGCGTCTAGTCATGGTCTTAGACAGCATAGATTAGATGGACTTGAGTTTAAAATAGGAATTTTTACTAATCTATCACATGATCATTTAGATTATCACAAAACGTTAAAAAAATATTTTAAATCTAAATTATATTTATTTGAAAAATTACTAACAAAAAATTCAACCATCATTACTGATATTGAGATACCAGAGTATAAAAAAATTAAGAGTATAGCCTTAAGAAAAAAGCTCAATATTAAAACAATATCTAACAACAAAGGTGATTTAAATATAATTTCTCATAAATACTTTCAAGGCAAGCAGTTAATAGAAGTTGAATATAAAAATAAAATATATCAATTTCAAACAAGTTTAATAGGAAAAATACAAATAAAAAATATTCTAATGGCTATGCTCGCGGCAGAAAAAAGTGGGTTAAACTTTAAGGAGATAGTCAATGTAATTAAAAAAATAAAACCAGTAAATGGACGATTAGAAAAAATTGGAGACTTAAAAAATAATTCTAAAGTAATATTAGATTACGCACACACACCAGATGCTCTAAAAACATCTATACAAAACTTAAAAGAACAATTTCAAGGTAAAAAAATTTCAATTGTTTTTGGTTGTGGAGGAAGCAGAGATCAATCAAAGAGAGCAATGATGGGTAAAATTGCAAATTATTATTGTGATAAGATTTACTTAACAGATGACAATCCCAGAGAAGAAAATCCAAAAAAAATAAGACTAGCAATTAAAAATAATATTCATAGATCAAAAATTTGTGAGATTCCAGATAGAGCGAAAGCAATCAAAAAAGCAATATCTGAGCTTAAAATCGGAGATATTTTGATTGTAGCAGGTAAGGGACATGAAAATATTCAAGATTATGGAGCAAGCAAAAAACTTTTCTCTGACAAAAAAGAGATATTAAAGAATATAAAAATAAAAAACAAAAGTTTATCTCATGATATAAAATTGAATATCTTAAAAGAAATGATTGGATCAAGTAATATTTCATTAAAAACAAAAATTAATAATGCATCAATTAATTCAAAAGAAATTAAAAAAAATGATGTTTTTTTTGCAATTAAAGGGAAAAATAAAGACGGTAATTTATTTATAAAGGAAGCCTTTAAAAGAGGAGCATCTTTAGCAATCGTAAATAAATTAAAAAAAGAAACTAAACAAATTAGAGTAAAAGACACTTTAAAATTCTTAACAAAAGCTTCCTCAGTATTAAGACAAAACACTCAAAGTAAAATTATAGCTATAACAGGAAGTTGTGGAAAGACTTCCTTGAAAGAATTGCTTGGAAAAACTCTTAATAAGATTAGCAAGGTAACTTATTCTCCAAAATCATTTAATAATAAGTTTGGTGTCCCCCTAAGTTTGTTTAATTTAAAAAAAAAACGATGATTTTGGTGTCTTTGAAATTGGAATGGATAAAAGAGGAGAAATAGAAAGCTTATCAAAAATTATAGAACCAGATGTGGGCGTTATTACAAATATTTCATTTGCTCACGCTAAAAATTTTAAAAATATTAAAGCAATTGCGCTAGCAAAATCTGAAATTATTAAAAACATAAAGAACGGTGGCAGTCTTGTTTTAAATGCAGACGATAATTTTTATGATTTTCATAAAAAAATTGCACAATTAAGAAAGCTTAAAATTTATTCTTTCAGTATAAAAAAAAGAAGCTCTCAAATTAATTTACTCTCCATTAAAAAAGAAAAACAAAAATATAAAGTTTTTATAAACATAAATAATAAAAAAAAATTTTTTTATGTTAATTACAATTCTGAAAACCATATAATGAATTTATTAGCAACAATTTCAGTTATATCAATTTTTAGAAATATTTTAAAACTAGATAAAAATATTTTTTATAATCATAAAATTATAAGCGGCCGTGGTGATATTTCTAAGATAAAAATATTTGATAAATCTTTTTATCTTATAGACGAAAGCTATAATTCAAATCCACTCTCATTAAGAGTTGCCTTAAAAAATTTTGATATGATAAAAATAAATAATTCAAAAAAACATTTATTACTTGGAGATATGCTAGAATTAGGAAGCCACTCAAGAAAATTACACAAAGCAATTAGCAAACATATAAACAGAACATCTATTAAAAATGTTAATGTTATTGGAAAATATATGAAAGAAGCTTACAAAAATCTAAATAAGAATAAGAAAGGTTTAATTTTAAAAACAAAATTACAAATAATTGATTTGATTAAAAACAATATAAATAATAATGATTATTTAATGATTAAAGGTTCAAATTCTACGGGACTTAATAAGCTATCAAATATGTTAAAAATGGGAAAAATCAATGCTTTATAGCTTAATTTTACAGTCAATAGATCAATTTACATTTTTAAATGTTTTTAAGTATCTTACAGTAAGAACAGGACTCGCCATGTTTACATCTATGGCGGTAGTTTTGCTGGTGGGTACTCCATTTATTAATTTTTTTTCTGCTCGTCAAATTTTGAATCCTATAAGAGCAGATGGACCTACTGATCATATTGTAAAAAAGATAGGCACTCCCACTATGGGTGGGGTATTGATACTCCTAGGTTTATTTTCAGGAATTTTATTGTGGGGAGATTTATCAAATAGTTACATTTGGTTTTTAATATTTATAGTTACTTCGTTTGGCATGCTTGGAGCGTATGATGATTACAAAAAAATTAAATTTAAAAACTCGTCTGGCATTTCGTTTAGATTTAAAATTATTGCGCAAATTTTGATAGCTGCGATTGGTATATTAATGTTAAGGCACTTTTCCCAAAATGACGAGCTAACAAACTTATATTTTCCTTTTTTTAAAAATCTAATCATAAATCTTGGATGGTTTTTTATACCATTTTCAGTATTCATAATTGTAGGATCATCAAATGCAGTAAATTTAACTGATGGACTGGATGGATTAGCAACAGTTCCTGTTATATTGGTTGCGGGATGTTTCGGCTTTATTAGTTACGTAACAGGTAACGTAGTTTTCTCTGAATATTTACAAATACCTTATATTGAAGGTATGGGTGAAGCTTCTATTTTTTGTGGATCCATCATTGGTGCATGTCTAGGTTTTTTATGGTTTAACGCCCCACCAGCAAAAATATTTATGGGCGACACAGGATCCTTAGCACTTGGAGGATCACTTGGTGCGATTGGAATAATTACAAAACATGAAATTGTTTTAGCAATAACAGGAGGCTTATTTGTTCTAGAAGCTGTATCTGTTATTGTTCAAGTATTATCGTTTAAGTTAACTGGAAAAAGAGTTTTTAGAATGGCACCTATTCATCATCACTTCGAAAAAAAAGGATGGGCTGAATCAACAATTGTAATTCGGTTTTGGATTATTTCAATAATTCTTACAATGATAGGATTAGCTACATTAAAATTAAGATAATGCCAAATAATAGAAATATTTTTTACAAAAAAAAAATTTTAATTTATGGACTTGGTAAAAGTGGCCTGTCTGCTTTTAAGTTTTTAAAAACACACAATGAAATCTATCTCTATGATGACAAAAAAAATAATAATAAAAGTGTAATAATAAAAAAAAAGATAATAACTTATAAAGAAATAATCAAAAAAAATATTGACTATATAATAATTAGTCCTGGAATTAATATTGATAAATGTAACCTTAGCAAGTTTTTAAAAAAAAATTTAAAAAAAATTAATACAGATTTAGATATTTTTTTTAGCATGTACAGCAAGAATAAGAACATGACTATTACCGGAACAAATGGAAAATCAACTACTGCTAAAATTATATATGAAGTCCTAAAACAGCAAAAATTTGATGTTAGACTGGTAGGGAATATAGGAAACCCCATTCTATTAGAGAGAAATATAACAAATAAGACTGTCTTCGTAATTGAGGCCTCTTCTTATCAATTAGATTATAGCAAAATCTTGAGATCAAATATTGTAGCCATATTAAACATTTCACCCGATCATTTAGAGAGACATAAAACCTTAAAAAATTACATTAGCGCAAAGTTTAGCTTGATAAAAAGACAAGCAAAAAAAGATTATGCAATTTTAAATACAAACAATGTTTATATAAAACAACAAACATTAGCACACAATTTTTTGCCTAAAATAATTAAGATTAATAAGCAAATTAATCCTGCAGTTTTAAAAAAAATAAATAATCCATACCTTATGACAGTAGCTAATAAAGAAAATTTATCTTTTGTTATTGAGATAGCAAAAATATTTAAAATTAAAAAGAAAAATTTATTTAAAGCATTAAATAAATTTAATGGTTTGAAATATAGACAGCAAATAATTTTTAAATCTAAAGATTTAACTATTATTAACGATTCGAAAGCTACTAGCTTTTCATCATCTGTAAGTATTTTAAAATCAATGTCTAATGTTTTGTGGATAGTAGGAGGCTTGACAAAAAAAGGAGATAAGTTTTTATTACCTAAAAATAATATTAAAAATTTTAAAGCATATATTTTCGGTAAAAATAAGAATCCTTTTGTAAAAGAATTAAAAAACATAATGAGATATGAGTCATTTATAAATTTAAAACTTTTAATTAAAAAAGTTTTTTTAGACATAAAAAATGATAAAAGTCAAAATCATAAAACTATTCTTTTTAGTCCAGCCGCTGCCTCTTTTGATAACTTTAATAATTTTGAAGAGAGAGGAAAATATTTCAATAACCTTATTAAAAAATTTAACAATGTTAAATGATAACTTAATTTATAGATTTTATTACGGATGGTGGAAAAATATTGATAAAGCAATCTTTTTGCTAATAGTGCTCTTATTCAGTTTGGGTTTATTTTTCTCATTAGCATCAACTTCATTAATTGCATCTGATAGATTGGAAACAAATAGTTATTTTTTCTTTTTTAAACACCTGGCATACGTTTTTATTGGTGTAGTTATTTTAATATTTTTTTCATCTTTGAGTAAAAAAAATCTTTTTAGAATCTCAATCTTTTTATTTTTCATATCGTTATTTTTTTTATTTTTGGTTCCAATTATTGGTATAGAAGTTAAAGGTGCTAAACGATGGATCGATTTAATTTTTTTACCAAGGTTTCAACCAATAGAACTTGTCAAACCTTTTACAATAATTTTTCTTGCTACGATTTTAAGCAGTGAAAGAAATATTCACATTTATTATAAATACTGTGTTAGTTTTTTTGCAATAGTTCCAGTATTTTTCTTACTGATGATGCAGCCTGATATTGGACAAACACTGCTTATTTTTTTATCCTGGATAACGTTAGTTTTTATTTCAGGCATAAGTCTTCTAATATTTCTTGCTTTTTTTGGTATTACACTAGCATCCCTAGTTTATATGGTTTTCAATCTTGCTAAATTTGAATACATAAGAAATAGAATTTTCTCCTTTTTTAATCCTAGTAAGGGCACACATAATTCTCAAGCAGCGAAGTCTGTTGATGGAATCTCAAGTGGTGGTTTTTTTGGAAAAGGCCCCGGTGAAGGAACATTAAAATATAAAGGCTCAGAGGCTCATACTGATTTCATAATTTCAGTAATATCTGAGGAATTTGGGGTTGTTATAATTATTTTAATACTAGTAATGTTTTTATTTTTTATCTACAGCGTATTTAAGAAAGTATATTTAGAAAAAAATGAAAAAATTAAATTAGTTTTAGTAGGATCTATTACTCTGATTGTTGCTCAAGCTTTGATTCATGTGGGTGTTAATATAAGATTATTCCCAACAACAGGAATGACATTGCCCTTTTTAAGCTATGGTGGCTCATCAATTGTAGGTGTGTCTATTCTTTCTGGCATAATTTTAAATTTAACTAAGAGAAAAGTTAATTGATATGAAAAATATTCTTATTAGCACAGGAGGTTCTGGTGGGCATGTAGTTCCTGCAACAGTTCTTTACGAACACTTAAAAGACAGATTTAATATTTTTATTACATCAGATGATAGAGGAATTAAATTTTTAGATAAAAATAAATATAATATAAAAATTGTTAATGTACCCAAAATATCAAAAAATATTTTCTTATTACCTTTTCAATTGCTTTCATTATTATATTTAATTTTTAAATCACTCCTTTTATTGAAAAGAAAAAAAATTAAAATTTTAATATCTACTGGTGGCTACATGTCTTTACCTTTGTGTATTGCATCCCAAATTCTCAATTTAAAATTATTTTTATTTGAACCAAATATGATTCTAGGAAGGTCAAATAAACTTTTTATTAATTCTTGTGAGAAAATTTTTTGTTATTCTAATAAAATCAAAAACTTCCCAAAAAAATTAACAAATAAAATTTCATTAATTCCTGCGTTATTAAGAAAAGAATTTTATAAGTCTAAAATAGCCACAGGTTTAAGTGAAGAAATTAATTTATTAATAATAGGAGGCAGTCAGGGTGCAAAATTATTTGATATCGGAATCAATGAATCAATAATAAAACTTTCAAAAAAATATAAATTAAAAATTTTTCAACAAACTAGTCTTAAAAATTTTAGTAATTTAAAAAAGTTTTATTTAAAAAATAATATTGAAAATCAGTTATTTGATTTTAATGAAGATATTTCTAATTTTATGAGTAAAGCAAATATATGCATATCAAGAGCTGGAGCGTCTACATTAGCAGAATTAGTTTTTTTAAATCTACCACACGTCGCCATACCGTTACCTAGTGCTAAAGACAATCATCAGTTTGAAAATGCTTTTTTCTATCAACAGCTTGGTTGTAACTGGATTTTAAATCAAAATGAAATTAACAACGATAACTTATTGGATAAATTACTCAATATTATTGAAAATAAAGAGGATTATTTAGATAAAAAAAAAAATATGAAAAATTTTAGCTATCAAAATGCATGGAATAATATAAATCAAAAAATTATAACTACTATTAATGAAAATTGAATTAGCAAAAACTGAAGTTATACATTTTATTGGCATAGGCGGAATAGGTATGAGTGGCCTCTCATTAATAATGAAAGGAATGGGTTTTAATGTTCAGGGCAGTGATATTTCTAATAACAAAAACATTGACCGATTAAAAAAAAAAAAAATTAAAATTTCAATTAGGCATTCGAGGAAAAATATACAAAAAGCAACTATACTGGTTATTTCTTCAGCGATTAAAAAAAACAACCCAGAGCTTGTTGAGGCCAGAAGAAAAAATCTACCTATCTATAAAAGAGGTGAAATGTTAGCTCACATAGTCTCTTTAACTAAAAATATTGTAGTAACAGGATCGCATGGCAAAACAACAACAACATCTTTATTGGCTGCAATATTTTCTAAAACAAAATTAGATCCCACAATTATAAATGGTGGAGTACTTAATTCATTTAATAATTCGGCAAAACTTGGAAAGAGTGATTGGTGCATATTGGAAGCAGACGAATCAGATGGTAGCTTTATACACGTTCCTCCAACTTACTCCATTGTTACGAATATAGACAGGGAACACATGGATTTTTATAAATCTATAAATGATATAAAAAATTTATTTATAAAGTTTATTAATAAAGTTCCATCATTTGGAAAGTCATTTATTTGTA
>MDTF01015550.1_pt1 | contig 10529 bp, 7 predicted proteins | sample 811191 | NCBI WGS metagenome assembly MDTF01 (sample SAMN05326649, study PRJNA326480) | marine metagenome | isolation source: seawater | place: Southern Ocean | collected 2011
CGATGCTTATCATGCAGCAACAGTAGAATGTGAAGCAAAAAACAAAACGTTTATTCATCCTTTTAATGATCAAAAAGTAATTGAAGGTCAGGCAACTGTTGGCCTTGAAATTCTAGAGCAAACCACTAAAAAAATCGATTATGTTTTTGTTGCTATTGGTGGGGGTGGTTTATCATCTGGTTTGTCTTCTGTATTTAAATATTTATCACCAGAAACAAAAATTATTGGGGTTGAGCCAGAAGGAGCACCTTCTATGCAAACATCTATTAGAAATAAAAAGAATACTGCTTTAGAAAAGATTGACGCCTTTGTAGATGGTGCAGCAGTTAAAAAAGTAGGTGATTTAAACTTTGCAATTTGTCAGCAATACTTAACTGATGTGATTACTGTTCCTGAAGGCAAAGTTTGTCAGGCTATTTTAGATTTGTATAATAAAGATGCAATTGTAGTAGAACCAGCAGGGGCTTTAAGTATTGCTGCGTTAGATTTTTTTGCAGATGAAATTAAAGGTAAAAATGTTGTCTGTATTGTTAGTGGGAGTAATAATGATATCACGAGAACTGCAGAAATTAAGGAGCGTGCTTTGTTATATGCGAATTTAAAACATTACTTTATTGTTAAATTTCCACAAAGAGCAGGTGCTTTAAAGGAGTTTGTAGTGGAGATTTTAGGTCCAAACGATGACATTACTCATTTTGAGTATACTAAAAAGAATAATAGAGCAAATGGTTCTGCTGTTGTTGGTTTAGAATTGAAATCGGCAAAAGATTTAGCCCCACTAATTCAAAGAATGAAAGTAAGAAGTTTTTTTGGAGATTATCTAAATGACAAGCCAGATTTATTTCAATTTTTGGTGTAATTATTTCAGTTTCTCAATAAATAAAACTTTTAGATATCCGAAATCCTTTTCGTGGTTTAAGTAAGAAATGAGGTATTTTACAGTTATTTTTAGTTAATTTTGGTCTGTAAATAATAAGTTATCTGTTTCTTAAATTATTATTTTTAGACAATTTATTAAAATCAATTTATGAAGAGTATATTTAAAGAAATCCCGAACGAATATAAAATCACTTCACTTATCAATCAAAACACCTATTTAGTTAATGGTGAATTAAGAGAGTGGAAAGGAGAGCTTACTGAGGTATACTCTACAATTTCATCAACCAAAGAATACAAGCCAACCTTACTAGGAACTGTGCCAGATTTAACAGGAGATGAAGGCTTAGAAGCTTTAGATTCTGCTTACAAAGCCTATGACAAAGGCCAAGGTTTATGGCCGACGATGAGAGTGGTAGATAGAATTGAATGTATGGAAGAGTTTGCAGAGCAAATGAAAACCAAACGTGATGAGGTTGTAAAGCTTTTAATGTGGGAAATTGGAAAAACGTTATCAGATTCAGAAAAAGAATTTGATAGAACTATAGAATATATTTTCGATACAATTGAAGATTACAAACAAATGGATAGAGATTCTGCTAAGTTTGAAAAGCATAGTGGAGTTCATGCACATATTAGACGTGGACCTCTAGGTGTAGTTTTGTGTTTAGGTCCTTATAACTATCCTTTAAATGAGGCATTTGCCTTATTGATTCCTGCTTTAATCATGGGGAATACAGCTGTTTTTAAACCAGCTAAACATGGAGTTTTATTATTTTCCCCTTTAATGGAGGCTTTTCAAAATAGTTTCCCAGAAGGTGTTGTCAACTTAATTTATGGTAGAGGTCGTGTTTTAGCAACGCCTATTATGAAGACTGGTAAAGTAGATATATTAGCTTTAATAGGAAATAGTAAGTCAGCAAATGCTATTCAGGCAAATCATCCTTTTAAAAATAGATTACGTTTAGTTTTAGGTTTAGAGGCTAAAAACCCTGCAATTATATTGCCTGATGCAGATTTGGATTTAGCGATTGATGAGTGTATTTCTGGAGCAACGTCTTTTAATGGACAGCGTTGTACAGCTTTAAAAATCATATATGTTCATGAGCATATTGTCGCCAAATTTAACAAACGATTTGCAGAAAGAGTAGATGGATTAAAATTTGGAAATCCCTGGGAAAATGAAGTAAAACTTACACCTTTACCAGAGCCAGAAAAACCAGCCTATATTCAAGAATTAATTGACGATGCGCTAGCAAAAGGAGCAAAAGTGATTAATGAAGAAGGAGGAAAGACTACCGATAATTACATTTTTCCAGCTGTTTTATATCCTGTTTCTAAAGATATGAGAGTGTTTAAAGAAGAACAATTTGGACCAGTAACTCCCATTGTATCTTTTAAAAATATTCAAGAGCCTTTAGATGATATGGCAGCATCTAATTATGGACAACAAGTAAGTGTTTTTGGTAGCGAAGTAAAAACATTAGCGCCATTAATTGATGCTTTAGTAAATTTAGTGTGTAGAGTAAACTTAAATAGTGCTTCTCAACGAGGGCCAGATGTATATCCTTTTACAGGAAGAAAAGATTCTGCAGTAGGAACTTTAAGTGTACATGATGCATTGCGTTCTTTTTCTATAAGAACTTTTTTAGCGTCTAAAGATACTCCCTATAATAATGCAATTTTACAAGAATTGTTAGATAAAAAAGCTTCTAATTTCATTAATACAGATTATCTTTTGTAGTGAAATTTGAAATCACTCATAAAAAAAACCTCCGTCTAGGAGGTTTTTTTTATGAGGTTTCGCTTACCGTCAATATGATTGTAAAATTTCTTATAATCATAGATGTTAAATGCTATACCTTAATTGTCAACATTGGTTTTAAAGCCTTTTTAGATAATTTTTTAGTAACACTACCTGTAAATAAATGAGCTAAACCACTTCTACCATGTGTGCTTAGAGCAATTAAATCTGCATTAATTTCTTTAGAAAAGTTTAAGATTCCCTTTTCTACAGAAACATCACTAAACACATTTATTTTATAATTTTGCAAATTAAAATCAGTAATAAAATCTTTTACTTTTTGAGTTGTTTCAGTTGTAGCTTGAAAGTTAGCTGGTGTATTTATTTTTAATAAATGAATTTTACTCTCAAAAATATTTGCAAAATGAACAAATTTACCAAACACTTCTTTGTTTTCTTCTTTAAAGTTAGATGCAAAAACTAAATTTTTTAATTTGAATTTTTTGACTTCTCTTTTTACAACAATAACAGGTCTTTTAGAGCTTCTTACCACTTTTTCTGTATTAGAGCCAATCATTACTTCTTCAAATATGGAATGCCCTTTAGAGCCCATTATTATTAAATCTGCATCAATTTTTTCTGCATATTTTTGAATGCCTTCAAAAGGATTGTTTAATTTTATAAAATACTCTACCTTTATGTCTTTGCTAAATATATCTTCTTTAAACTGTAATATTTTTTCTCTAATTTTTCTTAAATACAACATGCTTTCGGGGATACTATAATTACTTCCTGCTCCCATATCCACAGAACCTTTAGGGAGTTCAATTAAATGGATAAGGTAAATTGTAGCATTTGTTTTCTTTGCTATTTTTGCTGCTATTTTAGAAGCGTATTCAGATGGTTTCGAAAAATCAATAGGGACTAAAATTTTTTTCATCTTTTGTAGGGTTTAAATTAAAGAATCATGATTTTAAAGTTACAAAAAAATAATTGAATGTAACTCAGTTTGGTAAATCATAAACAATTCGTATATTTGCACCGAAAATTAGAGTAAATGAAGCGGGAAGGGGACTTAAAAGTCCCCTCTTTTTATACTTCATTTTAAGGTTTAGTATGGATCAAACAGCAGTAAAAGACTTAGTAGACGAAGCACTGGCGCTTAATGAGTCATTGTACTTAATAGAATTATCAATCTCTGTAAACAATAAAATTCAAGTTATTGTAGATGGTGATAATGGTGTTGCGTTAAGTGAGTGTATGAGGATAAGTAGAAACATAAACAATAATTTAGACAGAGAGGAAGAAGATTTTTCTTTGGAAGTTGCTACGCCGGATATCGCACATCCATTAATAGTGAAAAGACAATACATTAAGAATTTAAACAGAATTCTAAAAGTAGAAACTTCAGAAGAAAAGTTTGAAGGAACTTTAGTAGAAGCTAATGAAGATAAAATTGTTTTAAACTGGAAAGCAAGAGAGCCTAAGCCAATTGGTAAAGGAAAAGTTACTGTTCAGAAAACAGCAACTATAGAGTATAAGGATATTAAAGAAGCAAAAGTGAAGATTGTATTTTAAGCAAAAATGTAATGGAAAATATAGCGTTAATTGATTCGTTTTCAGAATTTAAAGATAATAAAAGTATAGACAGAGTAACATTAATGTCTATTTTAGAAGAAGTGTTTAGAGCTGCTTTAAAACGTAAGTTTGGTTCTGATGATAATTTTGATATTATTATTAACCCAGACAAAGGAGATTTAGAAATTTGGAGAAATAGAGTTGTAGTTGCAGATGGTTTTTCTGAAGATGATAATGAAGAAATAGAATTAGCTGAAGCAAGACTAATTGAGCCGGATTTTGAAATTGGTGAAGATGTATCTGAAGAAGTTAAACTAATAGATTTAGGGAGAAGAGCTATTTTAGCATTGCGTCAAAACTTAATTTCTAAGATTTACGAACACGACAGTACAAATATTTTCAAGTACTTTAAGGATTTAGAAGGCGAGTTGTACACTGCAGAAGTACATCACATAAGACATAATGCAATTATTTTGTTAGATGACGATGGGAATGAAATTGTATTGCCTAAAAGTGAACAAATTCGTTCAGATTTCTTTAGAAAAGGAGATTCTGTAAGAGGCGTTATTAAAACAGTAGAATTAAGAGGTAATAAACCTGCGATTATATTGTCTAGAACATCACCATTGTTTTTAAATAAATTATTTGAACAAGAAATTCCTGAAGTTTTTGATGGTTTAATTACTGTTGAAGGTGTTGCAAGAATTCCTGGTGAAAAAGCAAAAGTAGCTGTAGACTCTTATGATGACAGAATAGATCCTGTTGGAGCTTGTGTTGGGGTAAAAGGTTCAAGAATTCATGGTATTGTACGTGAGTTAGGTAATGAAAACATAGATGTTATTAATTATACTAAAAACGAACAATTATTTATTTCTAGAGCATTGAGTCCAGCGAAAGTAACATCAATGGAAATAGAATTGTATGAAGAAGAAAGAAATGGCAAAAAAGGACGCGTAAGTGTGTTATTAAAACCAGAAGAAGTTTCTAAAGCAATTGGTAGAGGTGGTGTTAATATTCGTTTGGCTAGTGAGTTAACCGGATATGAAATAGATGTTAAGAGAGAAGGTCTTGAAGAAGAAGATGTAGAGTTAACAGAATTTGGAGACGAGATTGAAGATTGGGTTATCGTAGAGTTTAAAAAGATTGGTTTAGATACTGCTAGAAGCGTATTAGAAACTAGTGTTGCTGAATTGGTGAAAAGAACCGATTTAGAAGAAGAAACTATTTTAGATGTTCAAAGAATTTTGAAAGAAGAATTCGAAGAATAATCAACTATATAAAATTAAAGTAAAAAGTATATTTTTACAGAATTAAAGGCTAAAAAATAATATATGTCTGAAGGCAAAACAATGAGGCTTAATAAAGTTCTAAGAGAATTAAACATTTCTCTTGATAGAGCAGTAGAATATTTAGCAAAAAATGGTCATGAAATAGATTCAAGACCAACTACTAAAATTTCTAGCGATATCTATCAAGTTTTACAAGATGGCTTTGAAACAGATGCAAATAAAAAAGCTGCATCTAAAGAAGTTGGCGAAGAAAAACGTAAAGAGAAAGAGGCAATTCGTTTAGAGTTAGAAGCTAAATTAGAAAAGAAAAGAGCAGAAGAAGCTAAGAAGGAAGAAGTCTTAAAAGCCAAAGCAGATAAATTAGAATTTAAAACTGTAGGTAAAATAGATATTGACAATGTTGGTAAGAAACCTGTTGTTAAAAAAGAAGAAGTTGTTATCGAGGCTAAAGCAAAAGAAGAAGTTGTTATTGAGGCTAAAATAGAACAACCTGTTGTTGAATCAAAAACAAAAGAAGACGTTGTTGTTGAGTCTAAAACAAAAGAGGAAGTTGTTATTGAGCCTAAAGCAAAAGAAGAAGTTGTTGTTGAATCTAAAACAGAAGAGCCTGTTATTGAAAAACCTAAAGTTAAAAAGTCTGTTTCTCAAATAGAAAAAGAAGCTTCTAAAGTTGAAGAAAAACCGGTTTCTAAAAAGGATATTTTAAAAACAGAGGTAAAAGCAGAAGAGGTTACTCCAGAGAACGCGGAAGCAATTAAAACTCAATATAAAAAACTAGACGGTCCTAATTTTACTGGTAAGAAAATTGATTTAAAACAATTTGAAAGACCAAAAAAGAAAAAACCTGAAGTTAAAAAAGATGCATCTACAGATCCTAAAAAGAAACGTAAACGTATTGTAACGAAAGCAGGAGGTCCCGGAAGTTCTAGTAGTAGACCTGCTCCAGCTGGTAGAGGAGGCGTTAGACCAGCTCCAGGAAGCGGTAGACCAGGATTTAGAGGTGCAAGAGGTGCTCAAAGACCAGCGGTTGTTAAAAAAGCTGAGCCAACAGAAGCAGATATTCAAAAGCAAGTTAGAGAAACTCTAGAAAAGCTTCAAGGAAAATCTAGTAGAGGAAAAGGAGCAAAATACAGAAGGAATAAAAGAGATGCTCGTAGAGAACATTCTGATGCTGAGTCAGAAGCACAAGCATTAGATAATAAAATCTTAAAAGTAACAGAATTTGTTACAGTAAGTGAAGTTGCAACAATGATGGATGTTCCTGTAACAAATATCATTTCTGCATGTATGTCTTTAGGAATGATGGTAACAATGAATCAGCGTTTAGATGCTGAGACGTTAGTTATTGTTGCAGAAGAATTTAATCATAAAGTAGAATTTGTAGGTGCAGAGGTAGAAGAATCTATAGAAGAAGTAATAGATAAGCCAGAAGATTTAGTAACCCGTGCTCCTATTATTACTGTAATGGGTCACGTAGATCATGGTAAAACTTCCCTATTAGATTATATTAGAAATGCAAATGTAATTGATGGAGAAAGTGGAGGAATCACTCAACATATTGGAGCTTATTCAGTGAACGTTGAAGATCAAAAAATAGCATTTTTAGATACTCCTGGTCACGAAGCCTTTACAGCTATGCGTGCTCGTGGAGCTCAAGTTACAGATTTAGTTATTGTTGTTGTTGCAGCAGATGATGATGTAATGCCACAAACAAAAGAAGCAATTTCTCATGCGCAAGCAGCTGGAGTTCCTATCATATTTGCAATAAATAAGATTGATAAACCAAATGCAAATCCGGATAATGTAAAAACTCAATTATCTTCAATGAATTTATTAATTGAAGAATGGGGAGGAAGCATTCAGTCTCAAGATATTTCGGCAAAAGTAGGAACAGGTATTCCAGAATTGTTAGAAAAAGTATTACTTGAAGCTGAAATTTTAGAGCTAAAAGCAAATCCGAATAAAAATGCAGTTGGTGCTGTAGTAGAGGCTTTACTTGATAAAGGTAGAGGATATGTTTCTACAATTTTAGTACAAGCAGGAACTTTAAAAATTGGAGATTACTTGCTAGCAGGTAAGCACAGTGGTAAAGTAAGAGCTATGTTTGATGATAAAGGAAATAACTTAAAAGAAGCTGGCCCATCAACCCCAGTATCGATCTTAGGTTTAGATGGAGCGCCACAAGCAGGAGATAAATTTGTTGTTTTTGATGATGAAAGAGAAGCAAAACAAATTGCTTCAAAAAGATCTCAATTACAACGTGAGCAATCAGTAAGAACTCAAAAAACACTTACTTTAGCTGAAATTGGACGTAGAATTGCACTTGGAGACTTTAAAGAATTAAACATTATCTTAAAAGGAGATGTAGATGGTTCTGTAGAAGCTTTAACAGATTCATTCCAAAAATTATCAACAGAAGAAATTCAAGTTAACATTTTACATAAAGGAGTTGGAGCCATTACTGAAAGTGATGTGCTATTAGCAACTGCATCAGATGCAATTATTGTTGGTTTTAACGTTCGTCCTCAAGGAAGTGCAAGAACGATTGCTGATAGAGAAGAAGTTGATATTAGAACTTATTCTATTATTTATGATGCTATCAACGACTTGAAAGATGCAATGGAGGGTATGTTATCTCCAGAGATGAAAGAAGAAGTTTCAGGTAATGTCGAAATTAGAGAAGTTTATAAAATTTCTAAAGTAGGTAACATTGCAGGTTGTATGGTAATATCAGGTAAAATCTTTAGAGATTCTCAAATTAGAATTATTAGACAAGGTATTGTAGTTCATGATGGAGTATTATCATCCTTAAAGCGTTTTAAAGACGATGTTAAAGAAGTAGCTAAAGGATATGATTGTGGTCTTCAACTTAAAAATTACAACGATATTGTAGAAGGAGATGTAATTGAAGCATATAAAGAAGTAGCGGTTAAAAAGAAGTTGAAATAAACTTACTTTTATTATAAAGTAAAAACGCCAAAATCATAATTGATTTTGGCGTTTTTTATTTACTATTTTTTGACTTTATTTTCCTAAGGGAATCACAATTAATCCAGAAAATTTTTCTAAAAAACGAATCATTGCTTTGTCAGCTTCTAGTCTTGTTTTATAATTTCCAACTTGTACTTTCCAGTAAGGTTGGTTGTAATCAAGTTTTGTGTAAACTTCAGGATAATTAAGGCTGAATTTGATTCGTAAACTTCTTGCTTTAGTTTCGTTTCCATAATATATTTGGACCCTAAAACCATAACCATATTCTTTGTTAAAAGCTCTCTTTTTAGTGATTAATTTTTTAATTTCTTCACTACTATTTGTCTTGTTTTGAGCAGAGAAGGATAGGCAACCTGCTATTAAAACATAGAAAAATAGGTTTAAATAAGATTTATTTTTCATTCTAAAATTCGTTTCTACAAAAGTAACGAGTTGGCTTTGAATAAATTTGATAAATTCATTATTTAGAATTATTATAAATTAATAGTTAACGGCCCTTTAACTTTCCTAAATTTAGGAAGAAGTAGTACTTTTGTCTGACTGTTCAAAAAGCGTTTTTTTGAGCTATTTTATACACAATACTAAAATTATAGTTTGTAAATATGAAAAGTGTAGCATTTCAGAGTAGACTAAGTTCAGTACTTCTAAAAAGTCTTACATTACTGTTGTTTTTTGCGTTTAGCTTGTCATCTTATTCTCAAGAAGTAGATGAAGCACGTCAAAAAGAAGGTAGAAAATTATTTAAATCTTTATGTGCATCTTGTCACAAATTAGATAGAAAGTTAATCGGTCCTGCTTTAGCAGGAGTTGAAGGTCGTAGAGAAAACGATTGGTTAAAAGCTTGGATTAAAAACAATGCTGAATTAAGAGCTTCTGGAGACAGAGATGCCATTGCAATATTTGAAGAATATAATGGTTCTTCAATGAATGCTTTTCCTCAGTTAAGTGATCAACAGATAGATGATATTCTATACTACACAACTGTCGGTGAAATTGCAAAGAAGCCAGCTCCTGGTGAAGTAGTTGTCGGTGGTCAAGTTTTAGAAAGAACAGGTCCTCCAGATTGGTTGATTTATTTCTTAGCAGGAGCAATAGTTGTCGCTTTTTTAATGATTGCTATTTTATTAAAACAAGTAAGTGAATTAAAAGGGAATAAAAGACCAGATAATCATTCGAATTTAAAAAGAGATCTTCAAGAATTATGGGCGGGTATTAAAAAGAATACCTTTTTGAAAGTGTTGGCAACAATATTTTCGATTTTAATGGGGATCTATATAGTTTTTGGAATGTTGTTTACTGTTGGTGTAGATCAAGGGTATCAACCAATTCAGCCAATTGCATTTTCACATAAGATTCACTCTGGAGAAAATAAAATCGATTGTCAATATTGTCATTCATCAGCAAAACATAGTAAGCACTCAGGAATACCTTCTGTGAATGTTTGTATGAATTGTCATAAAGCGATTGCTGAAGTTGCTGAGGGAACTGAGATTCAATGGAATGGACAAACGTATGGTAAAAAGCAATTAGATCAAGAAATTGCAAAAGTGTATAATGCTGCAGGATGGGATCCAGAGGAGTTAGAATATACAGGTAAAGAAAAGCCGGTAAAGTGGATTCGTATTCACAATCTTCCAGATTTTGTATACTATAATCATGCGCAACACGTAACAGTTGCAGGTCTGAAATGTCAGAAATGTCATGGTCCTGTTGAAGAGATGGATGAAATGTATCAATATTCTCCATTAACAATGGGTTGGTGTATTAACTGTCACAGAGAAACAAATGTAGATTTAAAAGGAAATGAATATTATGCTAAAATTCACGATCAATTAGCGAAGAAATACGGAGTAGAAAAAGTTACTATTTCTCAGCTAGGTGGATTAGAGTGTGGTAAGTGTCATTACTAATTGAAGAAATAAAAGATTCAAAAATTAAAAGATCTATAAAATTGGGATATTCAATTTGTTAAATCTTTCAATCATTAAATAAAAAAGTATAAATGGCTTCAAACAAAAAATACTGGAAAAGTGTTGAAGAACTAAAAGGTA